>Ga0194124_10002603_pt1 | contig 20167 bp, 23 predicted proteins | sample TA2KigCas0mmetaG_FD_148605 | JGI IMG/M metagenome (GOLD analysis project Ga0194124, IMG submission 148605) | Freshwater microbial communities from Lake Tanganyika, Tanzania - TA2015031 Kigoma Deep Cast 0m | ecosystem: Environmental > Aquatic > Freshwater > Lake | place: Tanzania: Lake...
CTCAGGGGCGTGGCGGGCGTCGCCTCTCAGCGACTTCCAAAACTTACATCACCGTCGGCCTCTCGGCCTCAAGCTCCGCAAGCACCCACCAACCTTCCGGTTGGCAGATAAATAAACCTATCACAGCTGCCCCCTAAACACCAAACCACCCACCCCCATCCCAGCAGGTCGCCCATCGCAACAGGACAATCCATACCAGTGCAAGCGATCTGAAGACCTGAGGGAGCGCCGGGGCAGTGCCAATGGCAGGGGCAATGGCAGGGGCGGCAATCGCAAGGGGAAGACAGACACGCCGACAGGAGGGCTCCATCAGGGCTGCTGGGGTGCCAGGTGATCACACGGCACGGGCAGGCATTCCGCTCCCGCGGCAAAAGCCCGCCTGCACAAAGGATCTGCGCGCTGAGCAAAAGCGGGAGTCTTGATGCAAGGCCTGGGGCCATTGCCGCAGCCCTGTTTTGAGTTCACGCTGGGGGCGGGCAGGGGAGCCATGGCCAGAGCGTTCAGCCAACAGCAGCTGCGGATGCGCCCCAGCTCACGGGAAGACGCCGTGGTGCAGCGGGCCCAGGAGCATTTCGAGCGCACGCTGGTGCGGGTGCGGGGCGAGCTGGTGGGCTCCGTGGCGGCGCTGGAGGATCCGCGCAGCAGCGACGACGCCAATTACGGCGAGGTCTTTCTGCGCGACAACGTACCGGTGATGGTGTACCTGCTGCTGCAGGGGCGCCACGCGATCGTGCGCCACTTCCTGACGGTGTGCCTCGATCTGCAGAACAGCACGTACCAGACCCGTGGGGTCTTCCCCACCAGCTTCATCGAAACGGATGGCCAGCTGATCGCTGACTATGGCCAGCGCTCGATCGGCCGCATCACCTCGGTCGACGCCAGCCTGTGGTGGCCGGTGCTCTGCTGGATGTATGTGCAACGCAGCCGCGACTGGGAGTTTGCCGCCAGCCAACCGGTGCAGCGGGGGGTGCAGCTGCTGCTGGATCTGGTGCTGCATCCCACCTTTGAGGGCACGCCGGTGCTGTTTGTGCCCGACTGCGCCTTCATGATCGATCGCCCCATGGATGTGTGGGGAGCACCGCTGGAGGTGGAGGTGCTGCTCTATGGCGCCCTGCGCAGCTGCTGCCGGCTGATGGAAACCGCCCAGCGGCTGCAGCAGAGCCGGCTGCTGGAACAACGGCTGGTGCTCACCCGCCAGTGGCTGCATGACCTACGGGCCTTTTTGCTGAAGCACTACTGGGTGACCAGCAAAACGGTGCAGGTGCTCAGGCGCCGCCCCACCGAGCAATATGGCGAGCACCAGCAGGAGAACGAATTCAATGTGCAGCCCCAGGTGATCCCACCCTGGCTGCAGGACTGGCTTGAGAACCGCGGCGGCTACCTGATCGGCAACATGCGCACGGGCCGGCCCGATTTTCGCTTCTACAGCCTGGGCAATTCGATCGCCTGCCTGTTTGGCTTGCTCACCGCCCCGCAGCAACGGGCCCTGTTTCGCCTGGTGCTGCACAACCGGCAGCACCTGATGGCGCAGATGCCGATGCGCATCTGCCACCCACCGATGGACGGCGATGAATGGCGCGACAAGACCGGCTCCGATCCCAAGAACTGGCCCTGGAGCTACCACAACGGCGGCCACTGGCCCAGCCTGCTGTGGTTTTTCGGCAGTGCGGTGCTGCTGCATGACCAGCGCCACAGCAATGCCGATGCGCTGCTGATCGGCCAGATGAAGGCCATGCTCGAAGAGAGCTACTGGAGCCAGCTCAACCAGCTGCCCCGCCAGCAGTGGGCTGAGTATTTTGACGGTCCCACCGGCACCTGGATGGGCCAACAGGCCCGCACCTACCAGACCTGGACGATCGTGGGCTTCCTGCTGATGCACCACCTGCTGCGGGTGAACCCCGGCGACGTGAGCCTGCTCGACATCGAAGCCTGAGGCACAGGTCTGAGATCCGGCAGGTTCAGCCACAAAAAAAACCGCGGACCGAAGCCCGCGGTGGATGGATTGAGGTGGACTTTCCGCTGTTGGGACTGACTGAATCAAAACGCTCAGAACAGACCCAGGGTCAGGGACTTGTCGATCGGCAGCGCAGCACCGATACCCAGATAGATGGTGAACACAGTGCCGAACAGGAACACGGCCATCGCCACAGGGCGGCGGAAGGGGTTCTGGAACTTGTTGAAGCTCTCGATGAAGGGCACCAGCATCAAACCAAGGGGAATCATGGTCTGCAGAGCGATCCCCAGCAGCTTGTTGGGCACCACGCGGAGGATCTGGAACACGGGGTAGAGGTACCACTCGGGCAGTATCTCGAGCGGGGTGGCAAAGGGATCAGCCTTGTCGACCAGCATGGCGGGATCGAGCACGGCGAGTCCCACGATGCAGGCGATGGTTCCCAGGATCACCACCGGGAACATGTAGAGCAGGTCGTTGGGCCAGGCGGGTTCACCGTAATAGTTGTGACCCATGCCCTTGGCAAGCTTGGCCCGCAGCTTGGGATCGGTGAGGTCAGGCTTTTTGAGGATGTGCATAACGGAAGAGCCGATGGGAAAAGGCTAGAGGGGTAGGACTGAACTGCAGCAGGCTTGATGGCCGCGGTTCACAACCGGGCTCACAGCGGACCAGAGATGCCTTGCTTGCGGATCATCAGGAAGTGCATGAGCATGAACACCGCCAGCAGCCAGGGCATCACAAAGGTGTGCAGGCTGTAGAAACGGGTGAGGGTGGCCTGGCCAACACTCTCGCCACCTCGCAGCAGCTCGACCATGAAGTTGCCGACCACAGGCACGGCTGCCGGCACGCCACTCACGATCTTGACGGCCCAGTAGCCGACCTGGTCCCAGGGGAGGGAGTAGCCGGTGACACCGAAGCTCACGGTGATCACAGCCATGGTGACGCCCGTCACCCAGGTGAGCTCACGGGGGCGCTTGAAGCCACCGGTGAGATACACGCGGAACACGTGCAGGATCAGCATCAGCACCATCATCGAGGCACTCCAGCGGTGAACCGAGCGGATCAACCAGCCGAAGCTCACGTCGGTCATCAGGTACTGAACCGAGGTGTAGGCCTCGGCGACCGTGGGCTTGTAATAGAAGGTCATGGCAAACCCGGTCGCAAACTGGATCAGAAAGCAGACCAGGGTGATGCCGCCCAGGCAATAGAAGATGTTGACGTGCGGGGGCACGTACTTCGCCGAGATGTCGTCGGCGATGGCCTGGATTTCCAGACGCTCCTCAAACCAGTTGTAGACGGGATTTCCCCCCCCGGAGCTTCCAGCAGGAGTGTTGGCCATGCACCTGGATGAATCGGTTGCGAGAGTCTACGCACCGCAACGTTCACGCCGTGAGCCCTGGACCGTTTGAAACACGGCGTCGCCAACCGCCCCAGGGGGTGGTGCCAGCCCTGCTGCAGAGCCTGCTTCAGGCCCTGCTGAGCCCAGTGCTGGCGCTGGTGCTGGCCTGCAGCGCCCTGGCGGGCCCGTGGCTGCTGAGCAGCTCCCCGGTCCTGGCCCTGAGCGATGCCCAGCAGCTGGTGGTGGAGGCCTGGCGGCTGGTGAACCAGAGCTACGTGGATCCGGCCCAGTTCGAGCAGGTGCAGTGGAAACGGCTGCGACAGAAGGCCCTGGAGCAAGCGATCCAAAGCTCTGAAGACGCCTACCGCGCCATCGACGCGATGCTGGCGCCCCTGGCCGATCCCTACACCCGCCTGCTGCGCCCCAGCGAATACAGCGACCTGCAGTCGAACACCCAGGGCTCGGTGATGGGGGTGGGGCTACAGCTGGGGTTGCGCAGCCCTGATCAGCAGGTGGTGGTGATTGCCCCGCTCGATGGCTCCCCGGCCGCTGAGGCGGGCATCAGCAGCGGCATGGTGGTGCAGGCGGTCGACGGCCAGGCCACAGCGGAGCTGGGGCTCGAGGGCACCGCCAGCCGCCTGCGCGGCCCCAGCGGCAGCGAGGTGCTGGTGCAACTGGTCAGCCCCGACGGCCGCCGCGTGGAGCACAGCCTGCAGCGGCGGCAGGTGGATCTGCAACCGGTGCGCAGCAAACGCCTGCGCAGCGGCGAGCACACCCTGGGCTACCTGCGCATCACCCAGTTTGCCGAGCCCGTGAGCGAGCAGGTGCACCAGGCGCTGGAGGATCTCAGTGGCAAGGGAATCGAGGGTCTGATCCTCGGGGTGCGCAACAACTCAGGAGGGCTGGTGAGCGCCGGCCTGGCGGTGGCCGACCAGTTGCTCGGCGGTGATCCGATCGTGACCACCGCTGGGCGGGATGGCCTCAGCTCGCCGGTGCAGGCCAACCCCGCTCGTGTGTATGACGGCCCGCTGCTGACCCTGGTCAACGGCGGCACCGCCAGTGCCAGCGAAATCCTGGCGGGCGCGCTTCAAGACGACGGCCGCAGCCTGCTGGCCGGCAGCCAGACCTTCGGCAAGGGTCTGATCCAGAGCCTGATTCCCCTGGGTGACGGCAGCGGCCTGGCGGTGACCGTGGCCCGTTACCTCACCCCCAGCGGCCGCGACATCCAGCACCAGGGGATCACCCCCGACGAGGCCCTGAGCGGCAGCGAACCGCTCAACCCCGGCGCTGACGACGACGGCTGGCTGGCGCAGGCCCAGCGGCTGCTGGTGCAGCAGCTGGAGATCGAGCTCGGCACCGCATGAGCAACCGCACGTATCACGACCCCCTGCATGGGGCGATCCGGCTGCAGCGCAGCGATCCGGCCGAGGCCCTGGCGATCGATCTGATCGACACGGCGCCGTTTCAGCGGTTGCGCCGGATCCGGCAGCTGGGGCCGGCCTTTCTGACCTTTCACGGGGCCGAATCGAGCCGTTTTACCCATTCGCTGGGGGTGCTGCACCTGGCCCGGCTGGCGCTGCAGCAGCTGGAAAGCCAAGCGAGCGAACTGGCCTCCCAACGCCCGCTGCTGTTTGCCGCGGCACTGCTGCACGACGTGGGCCACGGCCCGCTCAGCCACAGCGGTGAGGAGATGTATGGGCTGCACCATGAGGCCTGGTCAGCGCGCCTGATCCGCGAGCATCCCGACCTGCACAGGCTGCTGGAGGCGCACCAGACGGGGCTGGCCGAGCAGGTGGCCGCGCTGCTGGAGCAGGGCCGCTGCACCCATGCGGCGATCGGCGCCCTGGTGAGCAGCCAGCTCGACTGCGACCGGCTCGATTACCTGCTGCGCGACAGCTACAGCACCGGCGCCAGCTATGGGCACCTCGACCTGCAGCGCATCCTGGCGGCACTGACGCTCGCTCCCGACGGCACCCTGGCGCTGCATCCCAAGGGGCTGATGGCGGTGGAGCACTACCTGGTGGTGCGCAACCTGATGTACCGCAGCGTCTACAACCACCGGCTCAACGTGGTGTGCAACTGGCTGCTCAACCAGCTGGTGGCGACGGCGCGGCGGCTGGGGCCGGGGGCCATCTGGGCCGATCGGGTGATGACCCAGTGGCTCTGGCACAGCAGCACGATCGACCTGGAGACCTTTCTGGCCAACGACGATCTGCGCACGGGCTACCACCTGCAGCGCTGGGCCGAGGAAGCGCCCGAGGAACTGGCCGACCCCTGCAGGCGGTTGCTGCAGCGGCGCCTGCTCAAGGCCACCGATGTGAGCGCCCTGGCCACTGGCGAGCGATTGGAACTGCTGGCCTGGGCCCGGCAGCTCAGCGACGCGGCGGGCCTGGTGAGCGAACGCTGCTGCGGGCTGCTGCAGCGTCAAAGCCGCGGCTACCACGCCTACAAGGGCGGGTTGCGCCTCTGGGACGGCAGCCAGCTGCAGGCGCTGGAGCAGCGATCACCGCTGGTGCAGAGCCTCTGCCAACCGCGGGAGCTGGCCTGGCTGATCCATCCGGCCGAGGTGGGCACGGCGCTGCGGCAGGAGCTGCAGGTGCGGCTGGGCGAAGCCGAGGCCGCTGGTTAACCTGCCGCCATGGTGGAACTGGTGTTGCACGAGGGGCTGGAGCAGCCCAGGCCCCTGGCCCAGATCGAAGCCCAGCTGGCCGATCGCCGCTTGCAGCAGAGCCTCCCGGAGGCGGGAGCACTGACGCTGATGGCCGGCACCTGGTGGATCGGCGCTCAGGAGTTGGCCGGCATCCGGCACAGCCTCGCCGCTGCAGGCCTCGAGCTGATGCGGGTGGTGAGCGCTGAGCCCCGCACGCGGGTGGCAGCTGCGGCGCTGGGGTTGGCCTGGCAGGCCCCCGCCCGCCAGGTGGTGGCGGCGGCCAGCACCGACACCCACAACGCACAGCTGCGCATCCACCAGGGCACCCTGCGCTCCGGCGATCACCTCGAGAGCGAGGGGTCGCTGCTGGTGCTGGGGGATGTGAACCCCGGCGCTCGCGTCTCGGCCGCCGGCCATGTGCTGGTGTGGGGCACCCTGCGGGGCGTCGCCCACGCCGGCTGCCAGGGCGACAGCGGCGCCCGCATCACCGCCCTGCAATTGCGGCCGCTGCAGCTGCGCATCGCCGATGCGGTGGCCCGCGGCCCCGAAGACCTGCCGGTCGCGGGCTTCGCCGAGCAGGCCGAGCTGATCGATGGTCTGATCGCGATCAACCCGGCAACGCCGCAATGGCCGCTGAGCGCACCACTGCTCAACGGTTGATGATCCCGAGGGCACCCAAGCCGCCGGCGATCGCCATGAACCACAGCGGTGAGATGCGGGTGCGCAGCATCAGCACGCACACCACCACCGACACGATCACGCCCGGCACACTGAGTGAACCGGCACGGGTCACATCGGCGGTGCGCACGATCTTGAGCCCCACCGAAAACAGGATTCCCAGGGTGATCGGCCCGAGGCCCCGCTCGAAGGCGATGCGCCAGGGGGAGTGCTCCATCTGGCGCCAGCGCAGGCAGGCCAGCACCATCACCAGGGTGGAGGGCAACAGGATCGCAAGTTCGGCGCCGTAGCCACTGAGGAGGGCCAGCGCCGGGCCATCGGGCCAACCGGCGCCAAGCCCCAGCAGGCCCACGATCATCGAGCTGGGTCCGGGTGCGGCCTCGGCCAGGGCGTAGAGATCCGCAAACTGGCTGTCGGTGAGCCAACAAAACACGTTGACGCTGAGGTGGTGATATTCGGCCAGCAACGTGTTGCCGCCACCAAGAGAAAACAGCGACAACGACAGAAATTCGCCGATCACCTGGGCCAGCGTGGCCAGATCACTCAGCCGGGCGTGATGGCACGCAGCTGCAGCCAGCAGCACAAGCGAAGCCATCATCGGGGGTGGCGCGGCCAGTACCAGGCCATCGCCAGCGGCGCGCTGATCAGCACCACCGGGATCAAGCGCAGGTGGGTGAAGCTGAGCGTCAGAAACACCACCAGAGCCAACAGCAGCGCCATCGGATCCTTCCAGTACTGATTGAGGATCTTGAAGCCCATCGAGAGGGCCATCCCGGCAGCGGCGGCCACCACGCCCGCCAACACCCGGTCGATGGCGGGCAGCTCGTGCACACTGAAGTAGAGCAACCCCAGGCCCATCAGCAGGGTGAAGGGCACCAGCAGCATGCCGGCCAGGGCCACCAGAGCCCCGCTGAGCCCGCGGAACTCGGCGCCGATGTAGACGGCCATGTTGATCTGATTCGGCCCCGGAAACAGCCGCGCCACGGTGAGGCCGGTGAGGAACTGTTCGTTGGTCATCCAGCGCTTCTGCTCGACGACGATGCGCTGGCTCCAGGCCGACAGGCCGCCCCCAAAGGCCGACAGCGCCACCTGCAGCATCCCCACAAACAAGTGCCGGTGGCTGGGTGGAGCGGCCGGCGGCACGGGCGTCATGGTCGGGGGATCGGCTTCAGTCATGCACGAAATGGGGGTCGGGCGGCAGCTCTCCCTGCTCGTGGTAGCGGGGATCGAGAGGATCGGGAGCGCGGTACTTCTTGGCCTGTTGCCAATCGGCCGCAAACGTGGCGGCCAAGCGGGCCACAACCTCGGGTGCATCGGACTCGATCCCCAGTTCGCGGCGTAGATCAAAGGCACTGCGGTCGATGTTCATCGAACCGGTCTGGGCAAAAGCACCGTCGACCAAGATGAGCTTGCAGTGGAGCTTGAGGGTCTGCTGGCGGCGGATCTTGACGCCAAAACGCTGCATGATGCGCAGCGCGGCAAAGGTGTCGTAGACGTCCCAGTCGGAGATGCCGTGCTTGCCGCCACACAGCAGGCGCACCTTCACGCCACGGTCGCGCGCGGCAATGATCCGCTCAAGGATCACCGCATCGACGAACTTGGGGTGCTGTATCCACAGCGATGTCTCGGCCAGGTCGATGATGCGGGCCATCTGACCGCGGCTGTGGGCGCTGCTCCACACCAATCCGACTGTGAGATCCGGCACGAAGAACTGCCGGCTCCAATCAGCCTCAAAGCCGGCGATCACCTGATCAACCACGGGCTTGGCATGGGTCAACACGCCGTAGTCGCGGGTTTGGGTGAAGTATTTGTCGGCCAGATTGAAACTGGCGATCAGGGCGGCGTCCTGATCGATGACGATGGATTTTTCATGGGTCACCGGGAAGGCCTCGCTGGTCCAGGCGACCTCGATGCCTATGCCCTGCAGCAGGGCATAGGCATCATCGTTCCAGCGATCGCCACCGGAGGTGTGGGGGTTAAGCATCACCCGCACCCGCACCCCGCGCCTGTGGGCCCTCAGCAGGGCCTGCTCGATCGCCTCGCTCTGCAACTTGAACTGCTTGAGCCGCAGCTCATGGGTGGCCCCGTCGATCAACTCCACCACGGCCTGAGCGCCGTCATCCGGCATCACAAGCAGGGTCTGGTGCTGATGCAGAGGGCTCGGGTCTGGGGACGTCTTGGCCAACCTTGCCTTGGAGCCCTGACGGCCCTTGATGAAGTTCAGACCGTTTTAACGCCAGACAGGGATTTGGCCTTAACCTCCGGGTGCTTCAATGCACACCGTGGCCGCCGAGACTCGTTACATCCTGATCTGCTCAGGCAAAGGAGGTGTGGGCAAAACCACCCTCACCGCCAACCTGGGCATCGCCCTGGCCAAACAGGGTGTGCGCACGGCCGTGCTCGACGCCGACTTCGGCCTGCGCAACCTCGACCTCCTGCTTGGGCTCGAGAACCGCATCGTCTACACCGCCCAGGAGGTGCTGGCCGAGAGCTGCCGCCTCGAGCAGGCGCTGGTGAAACACAAGCAGGAGCCCAACCTGGCACTGCTGCCTGCCGGCAACCCCCGCATGCTCGAGTGGCTTACGCCCGACGACATGAAGAAGATCGCCACGCTGCTGGGCGACCACTTCGATGTGGTGCTGATCGACTGCCCCGCCGGCATTGAAGACGGGTTCAAAAATGCCGTGGCGGCCGCCCACGAAGCGATCGTGATCACCACCCCTGAGGTGTCTGCCGTGCGCGATGCCGACCGGGTGATCGGCCTGCTCAACAGCGAGGGCATCAAGCCGATTCAGCTGGTGCTGAACCGGGTGCGGCCCAAGATGATGGCCAACCAGGAGATGCTCGCCGTCAGCGATGTCACCGACATCCTGGCCCTGCCCCTGCTGGGCCTGGTGGTGGAGGACGAACAGGTGATCGTCTCCACCAACCGCGGCGAACCGCTCACCCTCAACGGCACCAGCTCACCGGCTGCCCAGGCCTACAACAACGTGGCCCGCCGCCTGCAGGGCGAAGACGTGCCGATCATTGACCCCAGCCAGGAGCCCAGGGGCCTGCGGGCCAAGCTCAGCCGCCTGATGAACACCAAGATCTTCTGATGTCCCTCACCCTGCGCGACGCCATCAACCGGCTGCTGGGACGCCAAAACGCCAGCGCCACCACCGCCAAGCAGCGCTTGCAACTGGTGCTGGCCCACGACCGCAGCGACCTCAACCCCGAGCTGCTGCATCAGATGAGGCAGGAGATTCTCGAGGTGGTGAGCCGCTACGTCGAGCTCGATCTCGACGAGGGCGATGTGAGCCTGGCCACCGAGGATCGGGTGACGGCCCTGGTCGCCAACCTGCCGATCAAGCGCGCCCGCGACGTGGTGCTGCCGACACCCAAACCGGCGGCCTCCAGCCCAAACGCCAGCGCGGCTGGAGCCTGAAACCCTGGCTCCGGTTCAGGGTTGGAGTGCCAGGGAGTTGTGGGAATCCTCTTGTGCACCCTGCCAAGGATTCAATGGCCTGCCTCAAGCGCCTGCTGGCGATCAGCCCCGCTGAAGAGCGGGTGCTTGCCCTGCTGCTGCAAGGGCACGGCAACCGCAGCATCGCCGCCCGGCTGGGCCTCAGCCCGCGCACCGTGGAGAGCCATCTCGCGGCGATGTTTGAAAAGACCGGCTGCCGCAACCGCAGCCAGCTGTTGTTGTGGGGACTGACCCAGCCAACCGTGCCAGCATGGAACGGAACGCATGCGTTGGCTTCAGCTCGTGGTGCAGGGGGAATACAAGGTGATTCGGCTCAATGTCGAACCGCCGGTAGCGGCGGCTCCCTCAGCCAGCCCCCCTGCAGCGCCGGCTCCACCCCAGCAGCAAGCGACTGCCAAAGCGGCCCCGACTGAGCCCGCCACAATTAAGGGCACGGTCGGTTTCAGCGAGGCCTACCTGCGGGAGGAATTTCCGCGGTATTACGACGCGCCGCCCCCAGCACAGGGGGGCCAGCCCGAAGACCCCGAGGCCCAGCTGCAGACCTTCTTCAACGGCCACGGCCAGGAAGGCTGGGAACTGGTGGGGTTTCAGCACGCCGCGCCGCACGTGTTCATCGTGTTCAAACGACCCGCCGGCGGCGGCGATGCCGCGGCTCAGGCTCAGCAGGCGGCGCTGAGCGCCCAAGCCGAGCAGTTGCGCTTGACCCTGGACCTGGCCAACCGCGCCCTGGCAATCATCGAGAAGCAGGCGGGGTGACGGCAGACTTGGCTGCAGGGGCAGAGCCCGTTTGCTGCTAGCGGCTGATCTGCTGGATCAGGTTCACCAGGCGGCCGCTGGGCACCACGCGCAGCTGGCCGGCGCGGCTTTCGGGCTCGTTGCGCAGAAAGGTGATGCAGCTGTCGGTGCATACGATCGAAACTCACCGGCGCAACCTGAGCACCAAACTGGGCATCAAGGGCGCCGAGCTGATCCGCTACGCCACCCTCAAGATGCTGCAGAGCCCTGAGCGACTCAGAATTCCCGAGTGAGCAACGCTTAGACTCCCCCAGTTGCCGGCTTAGCTCAGCGGTAGAGCAGCGCTTTTGTAAAGCGAAGGCCATCGGTTCAAATCCGTTAGCCGGCTTGATGCTGCAAACGGCTTGCAGCAATAGGGAGTTGAGCGCTGACGGGCGGGCGAGGGTCCGCCCTAAGCCCGTTATGGTCCGTCACGTTTAGCATCACATGTATCAAACCGGCTATCAACGCCACTCCCCATGCCGAAAGGGAGGTTCTCTGCTGGCCTGCCGTACAGCGGGCTCCCGGGGTTGCGGTTGCGCCGCGACACCCAAACCTGGACAGCTGCGACTTCTTGGTCCTTCATCAAAGACAGGAGGTGGGAGGGTACGACCCACACCGTCCTCCCCTTCTGAGCCACAGAAGGACCAGCACCAGCCGTTAGAGCCCGAATGGAATCCATGTCGAACAGCTGGACCGTGTTGCCCCGCCATCGTTCCTCAAAGTCATAGACCCACTGAGCTACACAGCTATTGATGGCAATCACGAGCACCCTTTGTGCACCATCCGCCTTCACGGCCAGCTGAGCAGCCAGGGACTTACCAGTTCCCATGTCGCTCATCACCAACAGGCGACGCCTCTCAAGGGCAAATGCAGCCACGTGGCGTTGCATCAGGCGGGGTTCTACAAGCTGGCCATCAACCTTGTAGTTGAAACCATTGGGAAGCTGGAGAGCAGTGGTCTGCACGTACTCGTTAAGGAAGCGGTCTTGGAGTCGTTTGGACCAGGGGCGTTGGGAGTCGTACTGCCGACAGGCCTGAACGACCTCAGAGGGGTATTCGTTAAAAAAGAGCACCAACAAAGATGCCTTGCGTTTAATGAGCTAGTTGTTCTTGCCGAAACGATAGCGTAAGCCAGCCCTCACTCCGAAGTCGTTAAGACCGCCGATAGATACGCCGCTTATAGTTACGGATGTATTGCCTTGATAGGTGCCCTCAAGGAATACATCAGTGGCTTTGTTAGCTAGATATGAAACGCCAACCTTTGCTTGGTAGCCGAATGCGCTTGCACTACCGCTGTCCGAAGTCGCATCTCCCGTGAAATTTACTCCCCCAACAGTTCCAGTGAAGGTCAGCGGGATCCGTGGACTGCTGACGCTTGTCCAGCCAAGGCCGGCGCCAACGTAAGGGCGGAAGCGGGACTTAGTTGGAATATCGTAGTAGCCGCTAGCAAAAATGCTGTTTGTGGAGATGGAACCGTTCGGAGAATAACTTCCGTTGTAAGGAATGTTAAAGCCGGCAGAGGTTGCTGTGCCGCTAAAAGAACCTCTTGTTGCGGCATGATTGTTGTAAATGTAAGTGAGCTCGGCGCGTATATTATTGCCGAAGTCATATCCGGCTCCTGCCTCAACTGCAACTCCGCCCCCTGCGCCAGCGGTGCCTGTCGTTGAGCTGGTCCAGGCAAAACCCTGCGCAACTCCTGACCCGCTTGACGAGAATGAAGGAGATAAAGCCCAGCTCCCACCTACGCCAGCGGTCGCATACCAGCCCTTGATTGGAGTTGGTATGCCCTCTTGAGCATTTACTGCTGGCGCGAAAGCTGCAGCTATTGCAGCTGCGACGCTAAGGACTTCCTTTTTCACGGAGAATGAAAATTGATATTTTAACATACCTCAGCGCCACCGAGCATATTTGTGACACTTCACTTTCTGTCCATTGCTCGCTTCGGGCTTCCGCTCTCTTTTGGTGAATGCTCAGTCTTTTGAGCATTTGAGAAACCAGTGGAGGATAGAAGACCCCACCCTTGCTTGTCCTCTCTCCGCTGGCGTTGAGGACGCCGCAGATAGTCCGTAGAGAGGCGCCTGACTGACGCAGCGGGACAATGACTCCTTCCATCCTCTTGGCGTCTTCCAGCGCCTTCTGCTTCTTCGCTTGCGCCAGTGCCTCTATGTGGTGGATAGGTGCCCCAAGACGCACTCCCCTTGCCTTTGCTGCTTGAAGCGCAGCGGTAGTCCGCTGGGAGATAAACGCTCTCTCCTGCTCCTGCTGGTCACCGCCTGTTCAGCCGGGAACCCCAAGCGGAACCTCTGCGCCAACGCCCCTGACGCCCCCATATATGGTGGTGCGCTTGGGAACTAACTCAGCGTTACAAGGGCATTGTTGTAAAGTATTAATCGAGGCAACCTGGGCATAGTAGTTGCCGTGCCGTGCGTCGCCTGCTGATAGCTCTTTTCGTTCCATACCTAGTGGGATTGCCAGTACATGCTGGCGACCTTGGACCAGCCGACCTATCGACTGAGCCGCTCTCAAGCGCGTTCCCATCCATTGGTACAAAGTGGCAGGCTTGGTGCGGCACGTACAGGAAGCCGACGATCTGCACATTTGAATTAGGTGAGAATGAGCTGATCATTGATGAGAAGTTCAAGCTTCCCCACTCCAGTCTGATTAGGAGTGAGAGCCATGATGCAATGATGAATATCACACGACTAGCACGCCAAGATCCTGCGTGGTCTGGATGGGATTGTTATATCGGTCAAGGCAGAGGATGCTCTGCAGAAACATTCGCGAAAATGGTCTTAATCCAATACAAGACAACCACTGGCTCTAATCAGGCTGCACTTTTCGAATTTAAGGAAAATAGAATCAGCGACTGGTATGGCTTTGGAAATGCAATAAAGCTAATTACCTTTGGCGCAAGGCCAGCTAAACAGCCCGCAGAACTTATCAAATGAATAGTCGTCAAAATTCCAGCATCATTCATTTGGCGCGCTGGCTGATCACTTCTGCCTTACCTTTTATGGCATTACTTCCTGCTCAAGGCGGGGATCTCGGCTTAAACGATCAGAGGCTGGCTGGCATAGGCGATGCAATGCAGCGCCATCAATACAAATTGAATTGTGTCAGGCCATCTATCACCAAGATGCATTTGGCGTTGTGTGTCGCAGCTTTTGAGGGTGCGCTGATTGTGAGAGTAGCACTGATGAGGACCACTACTGCCTGAATCGATTTCATTTGGGCTTTGATTTAGACTCACTATCCATTCATCATACGACTAATCTTTTGCTAATGCCAACAAGGGCAGGGCATCTCGCAGAGCACTCGCATGGACGCTAATCCCTGCAAGCGTTTTACCGAATACGTTACAGGCTATTAATCTACTAATATATTCATCTCATGTTTGACATTGGAATAGTTGTTTTATTACCCCTTTCCGAATTGATAAATGTTCTTCCTCCACTAGTCAGAATCGCTTCTCCATATGTCCTGAGACCATTGTCTTCAGTGATAAGCGCATTGCATTTCCATGCCCAGGGATGTTCTGTATTTCGACAGTTAGTGAATTTGTAAGTTACCACCTTGCCATCGCTATGCCAGCGTATTGAGCGTGTTGCTGTGTAGGGTCGCTCGGTATCCTTTTGTCTTATTACAGTGCAACTCTCCCTGTTTCCGTTGAAGGAGCATCTCATTTGTGCTTCTGCTGTGCCCTGGTAAAATATGAGCAAGGAAATCCAGTATGTGCAAAGTGACAGAAGGTAATTCAGGCGATTCTGTTTGGGTCTAAGCATCATGATTGCCTTTTAGTGAGTTAATTCCTTATATGTTTATTTAAACTGAAGCGTTTCCAAAACTTGCTTGTTGCAGGGCTTCCCAGTGACGATGTCGACCCATTTTTTTGTCGGGCCTCCAAACCCGCAAATTTGCATATTTTCCTCTTGTTTCTTTGCGCAAGGACTGCCAAATCCCACATGGCATCTTGTGCTTACTGAGTAATAGGCTGTATTTGCATAAGCTTTGTCACAGTCGGTGAGGTAAGAGGCATGGATAATGGCCGTCGGCCTATTCATTTGCTTTTGTCAGGAATGGATATTTTACATTAACATCTTTTCGCAAGTCTTCCTGTCTCCCCCTCAAAAGCCGCCCCCATAGCCACCACGCCCTCCCAGCAGCTCCCAGACCATCTCCCCCAATCCTTCGTCGCCCGCCCTGCCGAGCTCGTCGCCTCCGAGCTCATCGGCTGCCTGCTGGTGAAACGCCAACCCAATGGCGAGCTGCTGTGGGGTGTGATTGTGGAGACGGAGGCGTATTCCCAGGAGGAGCCCGCCTGCCACGGCTACTGCCGCCGCACCCCCAGCAACGAAACCCTGTTTGGTGAGCCTGGGCGTTTCTGTGTGTATGTGAGCTATGGCATTCACCACTGCGTGAAGCGAGCCCGTCTTTCAGCGACCCCAAGTTGGGCTTGAGATTTCAGCTGCTCCAACGGGTCGTCCAGCCAATCCCTAAGCCAATGCAGCAGGTCAAAAACCCTGACATAAGCTGCAATCTGCGCTTACCCCCAGATGCGCCGCCTGCCTGCCCTGGTTGCTGCTCTACTGCTGCCTGCATCCCAACCAGTGCTGCTGGGCACGGCGCTTTCCACTGCCTCCCTGCTGGTCTCTGAGGCGCCTGCACAGGCACAGAGCGCAGCAGCAGTTGGCAAGGTCGCCCAAGCCATCACCGTAAGGATTGAGGGTGCAACGCAGGGGTCTGGGGTGCTGGTGAAGCGTGACGGCAACCGCTACACGGTGCTGACCGCTTGGCACGTGGTGAGTGGGCAGAGACCTGGAGAGGAGCTGGATATCTACACGCCTGATGGTAAGCGGCACCAACTGGAGCAAGGAAGTATCAAGCGGCTGGGTGAGGTGGATATGGCGGAGCTGTCGTTTTCAAGCCCTAACTCCTACAAGACAGCAAGGGTTGGTGATGTCAAGAGTGTTGCTATGGGCAGCGCAATTCTTGTGGCTGGGTTTCCGCTGGCAAGCTCATCAGTGCCAACGCGACTACTGCGCCTTATCAAGGGTGATGTGATTGCCAACGCAACTGTCGCAATCGCAGATGGTTATCAACTCCTGTATGACAACCAGACACTCCCAGGAGTGAGTGGGGGTGCAGTGCTCAATGCACAGGGAGAGCTTGTTGGCATTCACGGCAAGGCAGAGAAAGCAGACCAGGTCAGTGAAAGAAGTGGTAAAGCGATTGCTACTGGCACCAATCAAGGTGTGCCGATTAGTTACTACAAGCAATACGCTGCTGGTGAAGATGTTGTGGCTTCTGCCACGCAGGCAACAAGTGCTGATGACTATCTAGCACAAGCCAAGGCACTGTTAGGTAAGAAGGGGAGCGAGCAAGAGGTCATTAGGCTTGCTGATCAAGTGTTTTTAATACGTCAAAGTGCCGATGCCTATTTCTACCGTGCATATGCTAAAACTGATTTAGGCGATAACCAAGGAGCGATTGCTGATTACACCCAAGCCATTGCCATCAATCCGCGATGGGCTAAAGCCTACTACAACCGCGGCGTTATCAAATATTATTTAGGCGACAAGCAAGGAGCGACTGCTGATTACAACCAAGCCATCGCCATCAATCCGCAATATGCCCCGGTTTGGTATGCCCTTGGATTAGCAAAATTTCAACTTGGTGACCGACTTGGGGGTTGTGAGGATACGCGTAAATCTGCATCGCTTGGCTTTTACGCTCGGGGTTTCAATCGCCTTTGGTGTAACAATAATTTCCCATCCCCCAAGCCACTCCCATAGCCACCACGCCCTCCCAGCAACTCCCAGCACCTCCTCCAATCCTTCTTCGCCCGCTCTGCCCCCACAACTCCAACCCAAGACCCGCCAATGCTGCCGCCCTTCTCAAACAAGAGGAAGCAGCGACCTCAGCAGCAGGTGCCTGTGACTTGGACTCAAGTGGTTCCGATGCCACTGCCGAGTAGTGGAGCAGGTCTCCATCGTCAGTTGGGATGTTCAAACGCCCAGTTACCACAACAGCACCACCAACCTCCTGAACCGACTGAACCTCTCAGCACCAGCCATGAGCACGGTGCTGGAGTTGGCGGGCAATGGTGTTCCAGGGGCAGATGGTCAGGGTCGTCGTGCCCTGTTTCCTGGTCTTGAGGTGGCGAGGATCAACGGGGCGTGACAAATCCGCCAGGGTTTCGGCAGTGGGGCGGTGAGCGAACTTGACGGCACTGCTGAGGGTAGGTGCTTGAGTGCCGTTGGGAGTGGTCTTGAGCGTTGGATTGAACCTCTGTGGGTTTCCGCTTGTTAAGTGTAACCCTATATCATTGGCGACCAATCTGTATGGTGCTTTTCTGTGGAGACATACCGCCTCGTGTCTTACAGATGACTTTCCCGACTGCCGCCCGCCTCTTGTCGGTTGTATCACTTGTTTTCTCGGGATGCGTTTTCTCGCCTGTCCTCTCTGCCCCGCCACCAGTTGTCACTGGACAGTGTTCCAACACCTTTATCAAGTCAGTCACTTCTCGGTTTGGTGCAGAAGAGTGGCAGTTTGGTGCTGACGATGGAATGCTTGAATTTACTAATGGGTTGAATCTCTATCTCTACCGAACCCTTCGTAGCACTAGCGGTTGGGGGATTTCAGGGGAAAGCAGTCCTATCTCGTTGCGAAGCGCAAAAAATCTGTTTGCGCCGAATGATTCCGTGAAAGTTTGTCTTGAATATGTTCCCTCTGATTGTCCGAGCAGGACACGACTGGGAGATCGCCGTGGCGAAATATATTATATTTCAAACTACAGAAACAGTACATCTGCATACGGACACTACGGTCGTAATTCTTGTGGCGGTGCCTAGACGGTTCACTATTCGCTCTTTATCACGCACAGATAGGTACTCACCAGTGGTTGCGCCCGCCCAGCACCTCCCCCAATCCTTCTTCGCCAGCCCCGCCGAGCAGGTTGCACCCGAGCGCATCGGCTGCCTTATGGTTAAAAATCTATCCGTTGGTGAGATGCGTTATGAATTCTGAAGATTTTTCAAGTCACCAATATCGCTGGCGCCTGCTACGGATAGCCTTTGCTCATGCAATAGCCAATAAAATGCTAAAGTCATTAGTCGCTTCAATCATTATAGGGCTCTCTCTCATTGCAGCCAATTCTTATGCGTTCATAAGAACATGGGGCGGAAAATGTGGGGTATATAATTTTGCGCTTTCCTATGAGTCGGACAACGATGGAGCATGGACTGATGCAACCTTTAGCATTAATGGGAAGCCTTACTGGGGTAGTGTTCTTAACTCTGAATTGGGGACAACCGTCTTTCGGTCTAAGGACAAGCAGGTTTATTACTACGCTTCGGGCACAGAACATGCACTGACTTTTAAAGGTGCCAAATTCATGTGTGTTAATAGTTTCTAGGCAATGGACAAGGACTTTGAGTTTCGCGAGGCTCTTGATGGACATGCCAAGCTTTAATCCTCGCAGTCCGCTTAAACTTAGGGTGGTCAAAATCAATTCACAGCTATAATGCTCTTGTAGTCATGTGCTTCGTTATTCGCGAGGCTTTGTGATAACTCTAGCTTTGCGGACAAACTTAAATCTTATGTATTGATTTGCTTGCTGTCTTCTCTTTCTGCCGAGTGGGAACCACAAGCCTCAATCCTATAGTTGCAACTCCCTACCTGCGCCTACCGTAATCCTTCATCGTCCACTGCGCTGAGGTCGTTGCCCTCGAGCTCATCGGTCGGCTGGTTCTCTCAGCAATTTATTCTGAAGTTACTTTTGCGCAAATCTTTTCACCTCGCCCTGGATTCTTTAGGCAGTCAATATTTTCGTCGTATATCCATCCGTTTTCATATGGACGTGCAGTGATACTCATCGCCTCATTCTGATCGAGTTTGTATGAGATAGCCATTGGTCGGCTTGCTCCCCACGCTACATAGCATTCTTTTCTGTCAACAAGTGCCTTGTTTTTCCATATTAAACAACTTGTCTTCCTCCATTCTTGCTGTGCGTGGACTGCACGATGAACACACAAGCCTGTAAGCAGTGCGACTAATGGTAAAGCCCACTTTTTGCCGTAGCGTGAAATCGACATTTAATAAGAATCAGAATATTTCTCTAGTTTACTTTAATAGCCACTCCCATAGCCATCATGCCCTCCCAGCACCTTCAAGCCCTCCCCCCATCCTTCTTCGCCCGCCCCGCCGAGCTGGTCTCCCCCGAGCTCATCGGCTGCCTGCTGGTGAAACGCCAACCCAATGGCGAGCTGCTATGAGGCGTCACAGCACTTCAGAAGCCACTCCCATAGTCACTCCGCCCCACTGAGTTCCCTCTCAACCCCCTGCGACCTCCCGCCGCACCCCACTGCCGCAGCGCCTGCGGTTCGCCGCCAGCTTGCGTGCCAGTCGCCCGTTGATCCCCAGCACCTCCCCCAATCCTTCTTCGCCCGCCCTGCCAAGGTCGTCGCCCCTGAGCTCATCGGCTGCCTGCTGGTGCGGCTTCATTGGGTTGGGAGAGTTGCCGTGGGGCATGTCTATGGAATCAGAAATTTATTCGTGAATTTCCTACCATGCACATAGTTTCACCGTTGAACTTAGCCAGCACGCCCCTTTTCTGGAGACAGGAAATGCTCCACTTGCTTGCAGGGCTACACCTTCATTCCAGTACAACAACCCATTGCCTGGAGTCGTGATCGTTAGGAAGCCGAAAATTCCGTTTCGTGTTATAATTGTCTCACCGACCGAACATTGTCCTGGAATTTCAGCGGGATTCCTGCATCTAATCCTCTGCTTCATATCGTCAAAGTAAAAACTTCCATTTCCTTCCTCTGTGAATTTAAAATCGCAGGATCCGTTGATGTATGTTGTGCCGTTGATTGCAAGAAAGCATTTTGCTGTTCTGGCTTTTGCTTCTAGTGCCACTGTTGTAAGTGCCAATGAAGCGAAAACCACGAGAGCTGCCAGCGAGACCTTAGGCATAGGATCACTTCTCTGTTTTTGTCCAATTGTATTAGTGTTCTAGCCGTATAGCAGTATCTGTTCTTTTTGTTCCAGCCTTGAAGCTGATCCTATAGCCACCAAGACCCTCCCAGCACTCCCAGCACTCCCCCAATCCTTCTTCGCCCGCCCCACCGAGCAGGTCATCTTCAGCAGTTGGAATGGTCTAACGACTAGTGACTAAAACAGCGCTACCAGCATCCTGAACCGACTGAACCTCTCAGCACCAACCATGGGTACAATGGTGGAGTTGCCAGGAAATCGCGTTCCAAGGGCAGTAGGTCAAGCTGGTCTCATAATAATTCTGTTCCGC
>Ga0194124_10002606_pt1 | contig 20132 bp, 20 predicted proteins | sample TA2KigCas0mmetaG_FD_148605 | JGI IMG/M metagenome (GOLD analysis project Ga0194124, IMG submission 148605) | Freshwater microbial communities from Lake Tanganyika, Tanzania - TA2015031 Kigoma Deep Cast 0m | ecosystem: Environmental > Aquatic > Freshwater > Lake | place: Tanzania: Lake...
ATCAAGCCCTTTAAGCTCGACGAGGTCCGCGAGGCCCTCTCGGGCATTGGGGTGCAGGGCATTACCGTGACCGAAGTTAAAGGCTTTGGCCGGCAAAAAGGGCACACCGAGCTCTACCGGGGTGCGGAGTATGTCGTGGACTTTCTTCCCAAGGTGAAGGTCGAAGTCGCTGTCAGCGACGAGATGATGGACCAGGCGGTTGAGGCCATCGAGAACGCCGCCCGCACCGGAAAGATTGGCGACGGGAAGATCTTCATCACCAGTCTCGAATCTGTGATCCGCATCCGTACCGGTGAGAACGGTAAAGACGCGCTCTGATTCTGGGCTGACACTTTTTTACATGAGGCTTTTATGAAAATCGCAACTTCTTGTCTCACGAAATATGCCGTACCCGCACTCGCGGCGCTCGGCACTTTCGGTGTGGCATCTCTGGCGCTTGCCTCTGATGCCCCCGCCGCTGCCGCGGCTGCAGCCGCTGCCCCCCCACCCCCTGTCCCCAACAAAGGGGATACGGCCTACATGATGCTGTCATTCGTGCTGGTGATGTCCATGATCGTGCCTGGCCTGGCCCTCTTCTATGGCGGGCTGGTACGCGCCAAGAACATGCTCTCAGTGCTCATGCAGGTGATGGTCGGCGCCTCGATGATCTTTGTGCTATGGGCCATCTATGGCTACTCCCTCGCCTTTACCGGCGGTAGTCCTTACTTCGGCGGCTTTGACAAGATTCTTTTGTCAGGCATCACCGCGGAATCTGTGTCGGCGACCTTCAGCCGGGGCGTGGTGATTCCCGAACTGATGTTTGTAGCTTTCCAGGGCACCTTTGCCGCGATTACCTGTGCGCTCATCGTTGGGGCATTCGCAGAGCGTATTAAGTTCTCTGCCATGCTGCTCTTTCTGGTGATCTGGTTCACCTTTGCCTACATCCCCACCGCCCACATGGTCTGGTATTGGGATGGTCCGGACGCGATTAAGGTCGGTGACTCGGCCTCACTCGACGCGGTCGTTGCTGCCGCCGGCGCCCTCTGGGCCAAAGGGGCGCTCGACTTTGCAGGCGGCACCGTCGTGCACATCAATGCGGGTATTGCGGGCCTAGTCGCTGCCTACATGGTGGGCAAGCGTGTCGGGTATGGCAAAGAACCCATGCCCCCGCACAACCTAGGCCTCACGATGGTCGGTGCCGCCATGCTCTGGGTGGGTTGGTTTGGTTTTAACGCCGGCTCGAACCTGGAAGCCTCCGGTGTTGCCGCGCTGGCAGTCACCAACACGCTCTTTGCAACCGCCGCCGCCATCGTCGCCTGGACGCTGGGGGAGTCGATCTTCCGTGATAAGCCTTCGATGCTTGGCGCAGCCTCAGGTGCCGTTGCTGGCCTCGTGGCCATTACGCCCGCGGCAGGTTTTGTTGGGGTCGGCGGTGCGTTGGTGATTGGTCTGGCAGCAGGCTTTGGCTGTCTCTGGGGCGTCACGGGTCTGAAGAAGCTTCTGAAGGCAGACGACTCGCTGGATGTCTTCGGAGTTCACGGTGTGGGCGGCATCATCGGTGCGATTCTGACCGGCGTATTTGCCGCACCCTCGCTGGGTGGAACGGGTGTCTACGACTATGTGGCCGATAAGGTGGGCGAGTATTCCATCGGCACCCAGGTCGCGATTCAGACCGAGGCGGTGATTACCACCATCATTCTGTCCGCGGTGGTCTCGGTGATTGCCTTGTTTATCGTGAAGCTCGTGATTGGTCTGCGCGTCTCAGAAGAAGAAGAGCGCGAAGGGCTCGATGTCAGCTCACACGGTGAGAAGGCCTACTACCTCTAAATACTCCATTTCTCCTCCTAAGGGTCTCTCCTTCAGTACGTCGACCCCTTGACCCGCGATGCCGCTCAAAAGGCACCGCGGGGTTTTTATTTGTACGGCCTGGCAGGCTGCCCCGCTACAATCAGGTGCATGTTCCCTCAATTACAGCCCAGCCTATGCAGCCAGCTTATTGGCCTGGAAAAACGCGTGCTCGGCCATAGCGCCGAGGTCGAGCACTGGTTTCGGGCCCAGTGGCGGCTGCATCCGCCGCCTTTTTATGGCTCGGTCGATCTTCGCAATGCCTGCTTTAAGCTCGCCCCGGTAGATACCAATCTTTTTCCAGGCGGGTTTAACAACCTGAGTGAGGCAGCCCTTCCCGTCACCGTGCAGGCCCTTATGGCCAGTGTAGAGAGCCACTGTCCCGATATTGCCCGGGTATTGCTCATTCCGGAGAACCACACGCGCAATAGCTTCTACCTTGCCAATGTGGCCCGCCTCGCTGGGCTTCTTCGACAGGCAGGCCTGGAGGTACGCATCGGCAGCCTGCTGCCAGAGGTCACCGCGCCCACGCCGATTACAGCAACCATGCCCTCTGGGCAGGAGATCCACCTGGTACTCGAGCCCCTGGTACGCAAGGCAGACCGCATCGGCGTGGCGGGGTTTGATCCCTGCCTGGTGCTGCTCAACAACGACCTTTCTTCCGGCGTACCAGAGCAGCTGCGCGGGATTCGTAACCAGACCATGTTGCCCCCGCTGCATGCCGGCTGGGCCTCCCGGCGAAAGTCCGAGCACTTCACCGCCTACCGCAGAGTGGCCCAGGAGTTCGCCCAACGCCTTCAGATTGACCCCTGGCTGATCGACCCGTATTTCGATCGCTGCCAGGGCGTGGACTTTCATGCCCGACTTGGGGAAACCTGCCTGGCCGACAAGGTGTCAGACCTCCTTGAGAAGATCCGTCGTAAATACCAAGAGTATGAAATCCAGCAGACCCCGTTTGTGGTCGTCAAGGCCGACGCGGGCACCTACGGCATGGGAATCATGACGGTTAAAGACCCCTCAGAGGTGATCAATCTCAACCGAAAGCAGCGCAACAAAATGGCGGTCGGCAAAGAAGGCATACAGGTGCACGACGTCCTTGTGCAGGAAGGGGTGCACTCCTTTGAGACCGTGCCCCAGCCCGAGGGCGATGCGGTTGCAGAGCCGGTGGTCTACATGGTCGACCGCTATGTGGTCGGGGGCTTTTATCGGGTGCATGTCGATCGCGGCCCAGACGAAAACCTCAACGCGCCAGGGGCACGGTTCGTGCCGCTTCCCTTTGAGCAGAGCTGCCAGCAGCCGATGGCCGAAGAAAATCCTGATGCCACGCCGAACCGACTCTACCTCTATGGCGTAATCTCTCGGCTTGCGCTACTCGCGGCCTCACGCGAGCTTGAGGCCACCCATCCCGCCGCTCGCCTTACGCCAGGCGAGCCCGGCAGCCACTAACCGGACACCCCGGAGCCCAAGGCATTCTCAATGCAGATCCTCTTTGTCTGCGACCCTCTGGAGAGCTTCAAGCCCTACAAAGACAGCACTGTTGCCATGATGCGGGCGGCCCAGAAAAGAGGCCATGGGGTCTGGGCCTGTGGGCCCGATGACCTGCAGATTTCCTGGCAGGGCTCAGCACAGGCATTTCGAATCGAAGCCCAAAGGCTAAGGCTTCTGCCAGTGCAGGCCTCTGCGTCAGCCCCCTGGGTCTCGATAGACGAAACCCGGCTGCTGCAGCCTTCTGACATTCACCTGGCCATCATGCGCAAGGACCCGCCCTTCGATGTCCATTACCTGGTTGCCACACAGATGCTCGACCGGCTCATGTCCCATGGGGTTCCGGTGATCAACCGTCCGCAGGCCCTGCGAGACCACGGCGAGAAGATGGCGGTTCTGGAGTTTGCCGAGCTCGCCCCGCCTGGCATGGTCTCCCACGACATGGCAAGTCTGCGGGCCTTTGCCGAAGAACACCCCCAGGTGGTCTTTAAGCCGCTTGATGCCATGGGGGGCGCGGGTATTTTCCTGAGCCACGCGAAAGACCCCAACCTTCCGGTTATTCTCGAGACCCTTACCGAGCATGGACAGAGGGCCATCATGGGCCAGCGCTACCTGCCTGAGATTGCCCAAGGCGATAAACGTATTCTTCTCATCAACGGAGAGGCAGTGCCTTACTGCCTGGCCCGCATCCCACCGGAAGGCGCATCGCGCGGAAACCTCGCCGCAGGCGGCCGAGGTGAGGCCCGCCCCCTCACCGACCGTGACCAAGAAATCGCCCGTCAGTTAGGCCGTATTCTGGCAGCCCGCGGGCTGTTTCTGATCGGGCTTGACGTAATCGGCAACTGCCTTACAGAAATAAATGTCACGAGCCCTACCGGTTTTCAGGAAATCACACAGCAGACGGGCTACGATGTGGCCGAGAAGTTCGTTACGGCGCTTGAGGCTCAGTTTGGCGCCGCACCGGAAGCACCGCATCGCGCGCAACCATGAGCACCTGCTTGTTTCTTGTCTGCCATGCCCCTCTGGCCTCTGCCCTGCACGCCGTCGCCTGCCATGGCTTTGGCAGGCGGCTTGATGAGGTAGAGGTTATCGACGTGCTCGCAAGCCAGTCTCCCGAGCAGGTAGAGCGGCAGATTACCGAGCGCTGGGAGGCCATGGGCAGGCCGCCAGAGGTGCTCCTGCTCACCGATCTGGCCGGAGCCACCCCGGCCAACGGCGTCGCCCGCTGGCTGGGCCAGCACCCCGGAGAGGGTATTGCCGCGGCAAGCCTGCCCACCCTGCTGCGGGCGCTTACCTATAAGTCGCTCCAGGCCAAGGCCCTGCGGGACAAGCTCTGTGAGACCGAGCGCTCTGGCTGCTGCAGTATCGTAGCCATGTCTCCGGCGGACTAGGGCCACCCCACGATGCCTCAGGCTACAGTCACCATCATTAATGCCCTTGGGCTGCACCTGCGGGCATCCTCTAAGCTATCCCAGCTCGCCACCCGTTACCCCTGCGAGGTCTGGCTGATGCGCGGCGCCAAAAAGGTAAATGCCAAGAGCGTCCTAGGGGTCACCATGCTCGCCGCGGGCCCGGGAACGCAGGTCACCGTCCAGGCCGAGGGCGAGCAGAGCGAGGCCGCCCTGCAGGCCCTACAGGAACTCATCGCCGCCCGGTTCGGGGAAGACCAATGACCGCCTGGTCTCTGTCAGGGATTGGCGTGGGCGATGCCCTGGCCATCGGGCGAGCATGGGTGCTGGCACCGGCCCGGCTCGACCTGCCCCGACGACACCTAGCACCGGTACAGGTAGAGGCCGAGGTGGCCCGGTTTCAGACTGCAGTGGCACAGGTGGAAGCAGAGCTCGAGGGGCTGAGACAGGCCCTGGGAGATGAGCCTGCGGCCGAACTGCGGGCGTTTCTGGATCTACAGTCGATCGTCATGCATGACCCTCTGCTGATCGACGAGACGGAGCTGCGTATCCGGCAAGAGCTCTGCAATGCGGAATGGGCCCTGGTGCAGCAGCTAGAGGCTGTTTCCCTGCAGTTTGACGAGATTGAAGATGCCTATCTGCGCGAACGCAAGGCCGATGTGCAGCAGCTCGTCGACCGAATTCTCAAGGCTATGCAGGGCGCAGGCGGCCTGGCAGCGCTCTTTGAACAAGAGACTACAGACCCAAGTCAGCCGCCCTGGATTCTCGTGGCCCGGGACATCGCCCCCGCCGATATGCTGGTGCTGCGGCAGCATTCCTTCGCGGGGTTTGCCACCGATAGCGGCAGCGCCACCTCCCACACGGCGATTCTCGCCCGCAGCCTGGGCCTGCCCGCCGTCGTGGGCGTCCCGGGGCTGCACGACCAGGTAGACCAGGGTGCGGTGTTGGTGCTCGACGCGGAAAACGGGATGGTGGTCGGAGCCCTCGATGAGACGGCGCTTTCCCGCTATCAGGACCGGCAGACCCACCAGGTCTTTGTCCGCCAGCAGCTCGAGGCCATTCGTCATCTGGAGAGCACCACCCGGGATGGCCAACGGGTGCTGCTCATGGCCAATATTGATCTACCTGAGGATGCAGCCATGGCGCTCGCCCGAGGCTGTGAGGGAGTAGGCCTGCTACGCAGTGAGTTTCTCTTTATGAATCGGACATCGATGCCAAGCGAGGAGGAGCAGCTGGCTGCCTATAAAACGGCGGTACTTGCCATGTCGGGCCGGGTGGTGACGATTCGCACACTCGACTCCGGGGCAGACAAGGATGTGCCGGCCTTACAGGCGAGCCGGGCGCGCCCGGCCAACCCGGCGCTTGCACTTCGGGCCATTCGGCTCTGCCTGGCTGAGCCCGAGATCTTCCTCACCCAGGTGCGTGCCATCCTGCGGGCCTCGGCCTTTGGTCCGGTCAAGGTTCTGGTTCCCCTGGTGAGCGGGCCTGCAGAGATCATCGCTGCCCGCGAACTCATCGCCAAGGCCATGTCAGAACTGCGGGCCAAGGAGCAGTCGTTTGATGCTCGGGTGCCGATCGGGGCCATGATTGAAGTGCCCTCTGCCGCGATTGCCATCGACGGGCTGCTTGCCCATATCGACTTTGCCTCACTTGGCACCAATGACCTTATTCAGTACACCCTGGCCATCGACCGCACCGACAGCGAGGTTGCCCATCTCTATGACCCCCTCCATCCGGCCGTGATACGGCTGATTCAGAACACCCTCACGGCCTGCCGGCGGGCCGGAACACCTGTCTCACTCTGCGGAGAGATGGCCGGGGATCCTCGGTTTACGCGGATTCTTATCGGGCTGGGCCTGCGGGAGTTTTCCATGCACTCCGCAGAGATACTTCGGGTAAAGCAGGAAGTGCTCGACTGCGATGCACAGGCCATGGCCCGACCGGCGCGGCGTCTAACCCGCCTAGGCGACCCCGCAACCTTGCGGGCAGCGGTTGCCCAGTTCAACCAGCACGGCAGCCCTGGGCAAACGGCTCGCCCGCCGTCGGGGCTCTGACCGTCTCGCTGACCGTGTCCCTAACCGTCTGAATCCAGCCCATTCTGAGAGCAGCCACCACGGCCTCGGCCCGGTTCTTTACCTGAAAGGCCCGCAGGATGGCGCTGATGTGTACCTTAGCGGTGCCCTCTGACATGTTTAAGCTACGGCAGATCAGTTTGGTGGGCAGGCCCTCGCAGAGACACTGCAAGACCTCAAACTGTCGGGGGGTCAGGGCGGACCATGCGGGCTGCGCCTCGGGCTCCTTCACCTGGATATGAATCACTGCAGCACCCCCCGGGCGCAGGCTGCGTCGATTTCCGGGAGAATAGGTGGTTCCAATCGCGGCAGAGGGCATATGAATAGCGGGCCTAGGCCGTGGCTTTTTCTGGGCATGGTGGGCGGTTAAGACGTCTAACATTGGCGAACGATGCATTACAGAATTCTCCTTCTGGCGTAATGAAAACGTCGACAGTGTTGCGAGTGAAGATGGCGTGAAATGAAAAAAAATGTGTCGCTGGTCCCGTGGCTGTTGTGAATCCTTCCACCCTTTCCGTCGGATCCGTCTTAGCCCAGGAGGCTGAATTTTCCAGTCCCTTGCGCCTGGTAAGTGGCCAGGAAATCGGGCCCTATCGGCTGGCCTACGAGACCTATGGCAGGCTCAACGCCCGGGCAGACAATGCCGTACTCATCTGCCATGCGCTGAATGCCTCGCACCATGTGGCCGGCAGCCGACCCGATAATCCCGATGACATCGGCTGGTGGGACAACATGATTGGCCCGGGTAAGCCCGTGGACACTCGCCAGTTCTTTGTCATTGGCGTGAACAACCTCGGCTCCTGTTTTGGCTCGACCGGCCCGGCAAGCCTCAACCCCGCCACCGGCCAGCCCTACGGTAGCGACTTTCCGGTGGTCACCGTTGAAGACTGGGTGCATGCCCAGGCCCTTTTGGCTGACCGCCTTGGCATTCATCGGTTTGCGGCGGTGATGGGCGGAAGCCTGGGGGGAATGCAGGCCATGCAGTGGGCGATCTCTTACCCCAGTCGGGTGGCGCATGCGGTGGTCATTGCCTCGACCCCTCGCCTTTCGGCCCAGAATATTGCCTTTAACGAGGTGGCACGCCGCGCCATACTCAATGACCCCGACTTCCACGGGGGGCATTACTACGCCCACGGTGTGGTGCCACGACATGGCCTATCGGTGGCCCGTATGATCGGTCATATCACCTATCTGTCTGATGACGACATGGCCCAGAAGTTCGGCCGCAGCCTGCGCGGAGCCAACGACTATCGGTTTGGCTTTGATGTCGAGTTTGAAATCGAATCGTATCTACGCCATCAGGGTGAAAAGTTCTCGGGCTACTTTGATGCCAACACCTATCTGCGTATCACGCGCGCTCTAGACTACTTTGACCCTGCCCGCAGCCACGGGGGCGACCTGGCCAAGGCGCTTGCGCCGGCAACGGCAGCCTTTTGTCTGGTGTCCTTTACCACCGACTGGCGGTTTCCGCCGGAGCGGTCTCGCGAGATGGTCTCTGCCCTGATGCAGAACAATGCGCGGCTCACCTATGCGGAAATTGATGCCCCCCATGGGCATGACGCCTTCCTGATGTCCGATCCGCGGTACCACGCTCTGATAAGCGAATACTTTCGTCAGGTGCACCGCACCTTAGGGCGGACTGATGACTAGCGAGACCCGCGGCATGGGCCCTGCGGATGGCCAGACCGCGCCCGAAAGAGACGCCGATCTACCGGTGCCTGGGCTTCGATCCGACCTTGCCAAGATCGCCGACTGGGTGCCCAAAGGGGCCCGCGTGCTGGACCTAGGCTGCGGAGACGGAAGCCTCTTGGCCTGGCTGGCCGAGAATAAGGGCTGCCATGGCTATGGCGCAGAGATCGCCCATGACAACCTGGTCACCTGCCTTTCCCGCGGCGTGAGCGTGGTGCAGGCCAATATCGATGAGGGCCTGGAGATCTTTTCTGGCAGCCGGTTCGATATCGTTATCCTGAGCCAGGCCCTTCAGGCCACCCACCAGACCGAACGCATCCTTACCGAAATAGCCCAGCTCGCCCGTGAGGTGATTGTGAGTATTCCCAATTTCGGCCACTGGTCTCATCTGATTTCACTTGCCCGAGGCCACATGCCGGTAAACCGCAGGCTTCCCTATCAGTGGTACGACACGCCAAACCTGCACTTTGCAACAACCCAGGACTTTGAGCAGCTGCTTGCCAGGCTACAGATGACCGTATTACAAAAGGCCTATCTGCGCGAGTCCACAGGCCAGGTGCATCCGGTTCGCTGGTGGCCAACACTACGGTCTACCCTGGCCCTTTATCGGTTTAAGGCCTCTGGCAGCGTCAGTAGCGAGAAGGCCTTGGGCGTTTCTTCCCACCATCCACATAGGAGAATCACATGACATCGATTGGCATCGTAGGCGCAGGCACCATGGGCAACGGGATTGCACAGGCGTTTGCCGTAAAGGGGCTTACCGTGGTGCTGCAAGACCTCTCCGCCCCGGCGCTTGAGAAGGCCGTGGCCACGATCTCTGGCTCCTTAGACCGGCTGATAAAAAAAGGCAGTCTCACTGCCGAAGAAAAAAGCCAGGCCATGGCCCGCATCACCACCCACACCGAGACGGCAGGTCTTGCGGCGTCCGACCTGATTATCGAGGCAGCCACAGAAAACGAGGCGGTGAAGGTCAAGATCCTGCAAGGTCTGGAGGCACTTGTTTCTGCCAAGGCGGTTATCGCCACCAATACCTCGTCCTTGTCTATTACCCGACTCGGTTCTCAGATGAAAAATCCTGGCCGGTTTGTGGGTATGCATTTTTTTAACCCCGTGCCTCTCATGCCGCTGGTGGAGGTTATTGAAGGCCTCAAGACAGCCGCCGAGACCACCGACAAGGTAATGGCCCTGGCCAGAGACCTCGGCAAAACGCCCATAAGGGTTAAGAATAGTGCGGGCTTTGTGGTCAACCGGTTGCTCTGCCCGATGATCAACGAAGCCGTTTTCGTCTATGCCGAGGGGCTTGCCAGCGCCCAGGAGATAGACGATGGCATGAAGCTTGGCTGCAACCATCCGATCGGGCCCTTAGCCCTGGCCGACCTGATTGGTCTGGATGTGCTGCTGGCCGTAATGAATGTGTTGTCTGAGCACTTTGAAGATCCCAAGTACCGGCCCGCGCCTTTGCTCAAAGAGATGGTGGACGCCGGCTACCTGGGCAGAAAGACAGGTCGGGGCTTTTACGACTATTCGCGGTAGGCTAGGGGCCCTAGCCGGCAAACTGCGTCTGCAGCCAACGGCGAAGGGCCGGAAAGTCGGGTTCACCCACATAGCGCTTGAATATCTGGCCCTTGGCATCGATCACAAAGGTGGTCGGTGTCACAGAGACATCGCCAAAGGCCCGTGCCCAGTCGCCGGTGGTGTCATGCACCACGGTAAAAGGCAGCGCCCGGTCTTGCACAAACCTCTCCAGAAAGTCTGGCCGGTCGTAGCGCATGGCCACGGCAATCGTCTGAAATCCTTTGCTGGAGAATTCTTCATGCAGGGCCACGATATCGGGCATTTCTTTCACACAGGTGACGCAGCTGGTGGCCCAGAAGTTCACCAGATAAGGCCTGCCCTTGAGCGCCGTTGTCGCCACCGACTGGCCATTGAGGTCGGTTCCCTGCACCATGGGGGCTGGGGCAGAGCGCAAGAGCCACCAGGCGGCGGCTGCCACAACCAGAACGGTGGCCAGGATAAGCCAGCCGCGGGCACCAACAAGCGCTCCCCACGGGGGGCCGCGCCGCAGGCCAGCAGTTGGGATGTTAGACCTTACCGTGTCCACATTTCTGATGGCCCCTAAGCCCCCAAGGCGGCAAGACCGCATCACAATCTCCTTTACGACCAGCGGCAGTGTTGATCCTGCAGACCAGACACCATTGCGCCGCGCCCTAACAAAAAAATAGTCCCGTTCAATAGTAGACCAATGCCCGATTCTGTCCTGCCTGCTGCCCCTGCCGACACGGCAAAACCCACTATAGACCTTCAGGTCGAAGGGATGACCTGTGCCGGGTGTGTCGCTCGGGTAACCAAGGCCCTTGCAAAAATTCCTGGGGCCCATGCGGAGGTTAGCCTGATCGAACACCGTGCGCGGGTCACCGGGGCAGACCTCGAGACTGCGGTTGCGGCCATTCGGCGCGCCGGCTATACCGCAAGCCCTCTTGCCGGCGCTCAGCCCCCTGCCGCAGCAGCCCAGAAGGCTATGCAGACGGCGGCCGCTGCGAATCAGCAACAGACGCCGGAAACGGCGGGGCTCCCCCCTATAAGTCCTTCTAGCCCTATTAGCCCCGTCAGCCCTGGCCTACGCAAGGGGTTTTCACAGGCCTCCTGGGCAAGCCGTGTGGCAGCCCTGGCGCTGGCCATTATGGTCATAGAAATGGGCGGCATGGCCTTAGGCGCTGGCCATGGTCTGGTGCCGTTGTGGCTGCAGGCGGTGCTTGCAAGTCTGATGCAATTTTGGGTTGGGGCTCCCATCGCCCAGAGGGGCATTCGCTCAGTGCGCCATGGCAGGGCCAGCATGGAGACGCTCATTCTGCTCGGAACCGCGACCGCCTACCTCTGGTCCATGGGCCTGTGGCTGGGGCCCTGGGTTCTGCCGATTTTTTCTGCTAACCCATCGGTTCTGGGCGCAGCGGGCCAAGGCCCGATCTACTTTGAGGCCTCGGTGGTGGTACTCGCCATGACGCACCTTGGCCCTCGGCTCCAAGACCGGGCGCAGGCCCGAACCCTTGCTGCCCTCGCACCCTTCCTACACGAGGCCTCAAGCCCTGTGCTGCGATTCGCAGGGCAGCCCTCAGACCTGGCCGATCCGGCATCGGTACTGCCCGAACGGCTAAGCGCATGCACCGCCCAGGGACTAAAAAACGGCGAACATCTATGGCTTGCAGCCGGGGCTGGCCTGCCCTGCGACGGGGTCGTTGTCGCGGGTACCAGTGAGTTCGATGAGTCGGGCCTCACGGGAGAGTCGCTGCCAGTTGCCAGAGGCGTGGGGGACCGGGTCATCGGCGGTACACGCAATATCTCCGAGCCGGTCCTCGTGCGTGTGGAAGGCAACCCCGACCAGTGGCGGCAGTCGCGGCTGCGCGATCAGATGATGTCGGCCCTTGCCAGCCGCGCTCCGATTGCCGAGTGGGCCGACAAGGTGGCGGCCGTTTTTGTGCCTGCCGTCGCGGCCTTGGCCGTAATGAACCTGATTGTCCAGACGCTGTGGGGGGCGGGTTTTGCCGTGGCCCTGGAGCGCTCAATCGCCCTTTTGGTTGTCGCCTGCCCCTGTGCCTTAGGCCTTGCCACCCCCATGGCCATCGCGACAGGGCTCGCACGTGGGGCTCAGAAAGGATGGCTGTTTCGCAATGCCGCAAGCCTACAGACGGCAGCCGAACTGCGACGGGTAGTATTTGATAAGACGGGCACCCTTACCGAGGGTCGGCCAAGGCTCGTGGGAATTGCCTCGGCCGATCTGCCGCCCCGGGCGATCTTGCCGGAGCACTTTCCCCCTTGGCTGGCCGCAGCCGTCGCAGCCCAGGAGGGAAACCCCCATCCGCTTGCAGGTGCTTTCTGGTCGCACGCGGCCGGCCGAGCCGAGCCCCGCGCCTACGAAGAGGCGCAGGTGCTGCCCGGGCTGGGAATAATCGCCAAGACCCCTACAGGCAGCGTCATCGTGGGAAAGCCTGCCTGGGTAGCGGATCAGACCACAGGCTCTATTCCAGAGGGGCTCGATGTGGCCGCCGCCGGCCTCTGGCCCTCGGCCAGCCAGATCGACATTGCCATCAATGGGGTCTGGCAGGGCAGCGTCTGGGCCCAGGACTCGCTTAAACCCGATGCCCACGCCGCAGTGGCCGCCTTGGCGAAGCTTGGCATCGTCTCGGCACTGCTAAGCGGCGACCGTGAGGGGGCAGTACGGGCAGCGGCAGCGGCAACGGCGATACCCCTTACAGACACCGCATGGGGGCAGAGCCCAGAGGACAAGGCCCAGCGTCTAAAACAATGGCAGTCTCAGGGCGAGAAGACGGCCATGGTTGGCGACGGCATTAACGACCTGGCTGCCATGGCACAGGCCGACCTTGCCATTGCCTTATCGGCAGGGGCCAGCATTACCTTGAAGACAGCAGACATTACTCTCACCAACAGCCAGCGACTCTTGGCCGTCGCCGAAGTCATTGGCTTTTGTCGAAAAGTACGCCGACGCATTATTGAGAACCTTGGATTCGCCTTTGGCTTTAACCTGCTGGCGCTTCCCCTGGCCGCCTCGGGCAGCCTCTCGCCGGCCATTGCCGGGGCTGCCATGGCGCTTAGTTCTGTGGCCGTTGTTAGCAACGCCCTTCGGCTGCTCAAAGACTAGCGAACCGGCATAACCTGCGTTCCCGAGGGGGACGCAGGTGCCACTGGAGCTGGCGGTGGGGCTGATGGGGCTGGTGCCGCAGGTGCGGGGGTGGGAATCGCATTGCCTGTGCTGCCAGGCTGGGCCGGGTTGGCACCCGTGGTCTCTGGCAGAGGCCCCCCGGACTTGGCTGCAGACTCCAGGGCCATGGCCTGGCTTTCGCTGATGGTCTCAAAGACCTTTACCACCCGCCGCACCCCAGGCACCCGAGAGGTGATCTCAGCCGCCCGATTGCCCTCTTTTTCCGTCACCAGGCCCATGAGAAAGACCACGGAAGACTCGGTAACCACCTTCACAAAATTCGCGTTGATCAACTTATCATCAACCAGCGCGAGCTTAACCCGGGATGTGATAAAGGCGTCCGCCCCATAGCCGCTTGTGCTCTGCGGAGCGCCCGTCTGGGTCTCATTGATCACAAGGCGCACGTTCTCAATCCGACTGACAATCGCCGCCACCTCAGCGCGCACGGCTGCGTTAGGTACACTGCCGGTGATCAGCGCGATGCGATTAAAGCTTGTCACGCCCACAGAGACTGACTTGTCTGACGAAAACCGGGTGCGAATCCGGTCAAAGGCTTTAAGCTCTATGGCCTTGTCTTCTGCCTGGGCCCCGGCCGTGCGTCGATCGGAGATGACAAACGCGCCTACGACCATGCCTGTTGCGACCACAGGAAAGCAGCCAGAAAGGCCCATACTGCCCGCCCCAGAGAGTGCTGCCACCAGCAAGAGGCGTCGTTGGTTCATTTCGGAAACTCCTATCGTCGAGGGATCCTTATTATAAAAGACCGCCAGCCAGAAACGCCCCCGGCAGCCAGAGCCTTTGACCCGGCCCCAAGACCACCAGGTCGAACCGACAGGCTGGCAGCGGCCCCGGACGACGGCTAAGCCAGAGCAGCGCAGCCCGCACCAGGCGCTGCCGTTTGCGATGGTCTACCGAGGCGGCGGCACTGCCATAGTCAGAGCGTGACCGGTACCGAACCTCGATAAAGACCACCTGGAGGCCATCGGTCATAATGAGGTCGAGCTCTCCGCAGCGGTATCTCACATTGCGCGCAATCAGCATAAGGCCCTCAGACTGTAGAAAATCCAATGCCTGGTCTTCTGCCCACCGCCCCCGTGCAAGGCTTGCCTGTCGTCGCTGAGTCTGGGTCATGACCGAATTAAACCCAGGCCTCTATGTCATTGCTACACCCATTGGGCATATGGATGACCTCTCGCCCCATGCCCGGCAGGTATTGACACAGGCAGACCTGATCTGCGCAGAAGACACCCGCCAGTACCGCCACCTGCTGCAGCTGGCGCAGATCAGTCCGGTGTCCCAGAAGGTGATTACCATTCACGCCCACAATGAAGCCGCCCAGACCGCCCGAGTAATGGGGGCGCTCTCTGAAGGCAAACGGGTTGGCCTGGTCTCAGATGCGGGTACGCCAGGCATTGCCGACCCGGGGCAACGGCTGGTCGATGCTGCCTGGAGTCATGGGTTTGCCGTGTTTCCGATTGCTGGTCCGAGCGCCCTGACCGCAGCCTTAAGCGTCTGCGGGTTTACGCCGCAAGAGGGCCGTGCCTGGTCCTTCTGGGGGTTTCTGCCCGCCCGACGCTCGGCGCGCTTAAAGCTCCTACAGGCGATCGCCGATACCGGCGGCGTCTGCCTGGTCTTTGCCTCTCCGCATCGGCTCGAGGAAAGCATTGAGGACTGCATTACCGTGCTGGGAGAACAGACCCAGACCCTGCTGGCCAAAGAGATGACAAAAAGGTTTGAGACGCTGTGGCGGGGTTCCTTGGGCGACATCCGCCAGCAGCGCGCAGACCGCGCGGCGCTAGACCCACAGACACGCAAAGGGGAGTATGCGATTGTTTTTGCCATTCGCGAGACCGCCCCCTGCCCCGCGACAGAAAAGATTCCAGGCGACTGGGCACCCTGGCTCTCCGCAGTCAGGCGGGCCCTGCCAAAGTCTGAGGCCGCGAGAATCGTGTCTGCCGCAACCGGGCTCACCCGGCAGCAGGCCTATTCTCTGCTGCTTACACCCAATAGCCCAGACGGGCAGGATTCCTAACGCTTCTAGTAACGCTAAATGCCCTTGGCGGTTCGCTCAAGGTTCACAAGATAGTCCACGACCTGCAACGCCCGTGCCTGGCTTCCCCCCACCATCGCGGGCGAGGTAACGTACCGGCCATTTACGGACAACTGCGGAACACTATCGATACGATGGGCCTGCATCAGGGTGTTGGCGCGCTTCATCTGGGACTGCACCGAAAATGACGCCCAGGACTGTTCAAACTGCTGAGGGTCGATGCCGTTTTGCTTGGCCCAGTCTTTGAGCATAGACAGGCTGTTCATGGGCTGCTTGGCGACATGAATAGCATCAAACACCCGCGCCGAAAGCCGGTCTGCCTGACCCAAGGTTTCCAGGGTGTAGAAAAGCTTCTGGTGGCCTTCTTCGCGAAAGGAGACATGGACCTTACGAAAGACCACATGGGGGCCAACACTGGCCTTCCAGGCCGCCAGCGGACGCTCAAAGCTTCTGCAGTTCGGGCAGCCATACCAGAAAAACTCCAAGACCTCGATCTTGCCCGGCGATCCGGTTGGCACAGGGTCTCGCAACACACGATAGTCGATACCCTCATCAAACGACTGTGCCGCCAGACGCGAAGGCAGGGCCAGCGAGAAACCGAAAACAATAGGCGTGATGATGAGGCTGCGCCGAAGCGCGGACGTGATAACTGGCGTAGACCCCTGGGCTTTCATGCTTCTCCTCACTTATTGGGACGACCGCACCACTGTAGACTCCAGACCATTGTCTGACAGGCTGGTCTTGACTCGGTTCAATTCCTCAAAGCTCCTATAGGGGCCAAGGCGAACCCGATAAAAGAGTAGATTGTCGCGCTTTCCTTCCGAGATCTGTGCCTCAAAACCCATAAACGCTAGGCGGGCGCGCATCTGGTCTGCCTCGTCAGAGGACTTAAAGGCCGCCACCTGAAGGAAGAACTGGCTTACCGAGGCGGCCTGGCCCGAAACACCAGGTGTAACGCCCGGCCCAGTCGGGGCAGACGGCGTGAGAGCGGGCGGCAAGGCTCCTGCTGAGGGCGAGCCCTGACCACCAGCGCCCTCGGCAGCAGGCGCGAGATCCGTAGGCGAGGCCAAGGGGGCTGACTTCGAACCAGCGCGGCCCTCATTATCGATGGGGGAGGAGGATGCGCCGGCCTTTTGCGATGACTGCGAGGGCTGCCCCGTCTCCGGCGGGACTCCAGAGATCGAGCCTTGGGGCCGTTGTATGCCACGGTCTACAAAGGGAACGGGGGCCTGGGTAATGTACAAGGCCACTGCGGCGGCAAGTACCAGTGCGGTCGCAAACCCGAGCACAAAAGGAAACAAGGCAAGCCCCTGCGGCGGCAGAGAAGGCCTAAGATGGCCTGAAAAAGAAAGGGGGCCTAGAGGGCTTAAGAAGCGGGTCACAGTCTCGTGATGATACCGAGTGCCGACCCAGTCTGCCTGAGACTATCGCGCAGAACCACCGCTACATCTGCTCGGGTGCTGAGACCCCAAGCAGCCCCAGCCCTTCCCGCAGAATAGCCGCAGTGCCGGTGACTAAGGCAAGGCGCGCATCTCTGAGATCGGATTGTCCAATCAGCACCCGTTGGGCATTGTAGAAGCTGTGAAAGTCGGCAGCCAGGTCTCGCAGGTAAAAGGCAAGCACATGGGGGGAGAGCCCCTCTGCAGCCTCTGACAGTGCCTCTGGAAACTGCGCAAGCCGCATCAACAGGGACTTCTCATGGGGCGTAACCAGAAGGGCAAGATTGGGCAGAGACACGGCGGCAGATGCAACGGAAACCGGGTGTTGCAGGTCTTGCCTGCCCAATGCGGCCGGGGCCTGCCAGCGGTCGCGGGCGCTACCTGCCTGGGCGAGCACGCTACAGGCACGCGCATGGGCGTACTGGATATAGTAGACCGGGTTCTCATCGCTACGTGACAAGGCAAGGTCGATATCGAAGACAAACTCGGTATCGGCCTTTCGGGAAATCAAAAAAAACCGCACTGCATCCCGGCCCCGGACAAGGTCGCCATCGCCAGACCAGGAAATCAGATCGCGCAGCGTGACGTAGCTGCCCGCCCGCTTGGAGATCTTCACCTCCTGACCGCCCCGAACCACGGTAACCATTTTGTGTAGTACATATTCGGGAAAGTCAGCAGGAATACCGGCCTGCAGGGCTGCGAGACCAGCGCGCACGCGGGCAATGGTGCCGTGGTGGTCTGAGCCTTGAATGTTGATGGCCCTGTGCACGCCCCGCAGAAACTTCTGCTCATGGTAGGCCAGATCAGGAACAAAGTAGGTAAAGCCCCCGGCCTGCTTCTGCATCACACGGTCTTTATCGTCACCGAAGTCGGTAGAGCGCAGCCAGAGGGCGCCCTCGTGCTCATAGGCATAACCCGAGGCCCGTAGCCGCCTGACGATATCAGCCACATGGCCCTCACGGTACAAGGCAGATTCGAGGCTAAACCGGTCAAACCGCACCCCAAAGGCCTTAAGGTCCTCGTCTTGTTCGCACCGAAGGTAGGCCACGGCAAAGGCGCGCACCGCCTCAATATCGGTAGGATCGGCCCGAGCTGTCACCGCAGGGGCATCAGCGGGTACGACGGTACGGCCAGCCATGTAGGCAGCAGCAATATCGGTAATGTAATCGCCGCGATAGCCATCGGCAGGAAAGCGAGGGTCTTCGGGCGATATCCCCTGAATGCGCGCCTGTACGGATAGGGCGAGGTTTTCAATCTGGGTGCCGGCATCGTTGTAATAAAACTCACGCGTGACTGCGGCGCCCTGGGCCTCTAGGAGCGCCGCAATGCAGTCGCCGAGCGCCGCCTGCCGGCCATGGCCCACATGCAAAGGTCCGGTGGGGTTGGCAGAGACAAACTCCAGCAGCACCTGCCGATCGCCTCGGGCAGGGCTTCGGCCAAAGGCGGTCGGCGCACGCAGAATCGGTTCGAGGATCGACCCCTGGGCTGCGGCCGTCAGCCATAGGTTGATAAATCCCGGGGCTGCCGCCTCAGCCTTCTCCAGAGGCGGCGCCACAGGACCCGCCACAGGACCTTCGGGGCCTTCAGGGCTCTTGGGGGCCTCTGGGGTCTCAGGGCGTCTGCCCATAAGCTGTCGGGCGATCGCCCCAGCGAGCCTTAAAGGCGGCACCCCCCAGCCCTTGGCAAGGCGCAGCGACAGGCCCGATGCAAGGTCGCCATGGCCTGCCTGCTTCGTGGGAACCAGGCTTTTGAGGATGGCCTCCTCGCCCGGAAGGTTCAGGCCTGACGGGGCCGGAGGGATGTCAGGGTCCACGCCTGCTGCTACTGCAGCAAGGGCGGACTGAAGGGCAATGGCAACCGCCTGCTTAGGGGTTTGAGTCATTCGGGTAGTTGGTGTGGCGCGTCTGGCAGGAATCGAACCTGCGACCCTTGGCTTCGGAGGCCAATACTCTATCCACTGAGCTACAGACGCAGGCGCAGGCTTCGTATAATACGCGGGATCGTTGATCAGCGATGCCACTTGCAGCATCGGCAGCATCGGCCCCTATTACTCAGCCCCGGAGACGCAATGAGCGAACACGAGAGTCCCATAAAAACCCCCCAGCAGTTAATCGTCGCGGTAGTGCTCGCCTTCGTGGTGCCCATCGTGGTGATTGTGTTGCTCACCGTCTATGTGGGTTCACGGCCAAAGATGGGGGCGGGTAGTGATGCCTTTTCTCCCGAGGCCACCGCCCAGCGCATCGCGCCCATAGGCCGCGTGGCCAGTGGGCCCGAGGCAGCAGCAGGCGGCACCACTGCGGCTGCCGTGATCCGAACCGGGGCACAGGTCTACTCTGCCGCATGTGCGGCCTGTCACACTACTGGCGCCTTAAACGCGCCCAAACTAGGCGATGCCTCTGCCTGGAAGCCCCGGCTTGCCCAGGGCCTGGAGGGGCTCTATCAGTCCTCCATGAAGGGCAAGGGCGCCATGCCAGCACAGGGTGGCGGCCGATACTCTGATGAAGAGATTCGTAAGGCCACCGTTCACCTTGCCAATAGTGCGGGTGGCAGCTTTAAAGAGTAGGCACAGGAAATGGCAGCCACACTGGGCCTTGTTGATCGGCTGTGTATTGCCGCAGACAACGCCCTGCGTACCCTTGTGAGCAGTGCCCCTGCGGGATCGGGGCGTCCCTCGCCTGCCGCGGCCCTTCCCGAGGCAAGCCTCAGCCCCGCGGATCGTGCCCTAAGCGCGGCCCTGATGCGGGTAAATCATTCGGGAGAAGTGGCCGCACAGGCGCTTTATCAGGGGCAGGCCTTGGCGGCTGGCACGCCGGAGCTCGAAGGCCTGCTGCGGCAGGCGGCCCGCGAGGAGGCCGATCATCTACGATGGTGCGAAGACCGCATAAGAGCCTTAGAGGGCCGCAAGAGCCTTTTGAACCCCTTGTGGTATGCCGGTGCCTTTGGCCTGGGATATCTGGCCGGACGGCTCGGCGGGCCGGTCTCCCTGGGATTTCTGTCCGAAACCGAGAAGCAGGTAGAGTCGCATTTGCATAGCCATCAGGCACGGCTGCCGGCCGATGACCGGAGCTCCCATGCCGTAGTGGCCCAGATGATTCAAGATGAAGCTAGTCATGGCCAAAACGCCCGCCACCATGGGGCAAGGCCCCTGCCCCTCGTCGTGCGTTCGGCTATGCGGCTATCTGGCCGGGTCATGACCGGCACGGCGCATTACCTCTAGAGGCTTCCCTGGCCTAGCTCTGACTCAGGGGATCGATTTCGATCACCAGGTCTACCGTGGTTCGCACACTGGCATAGAACTCCTCTACCTGGCCCACGATCTGGGCACGGGTCTTGCGGGTGGGGCCTTCGACCACCAGATGCCAGCGCACCCTGCCGGCGCGGCGCTCAGGATAATCCGGGGCGGGCGGGTATACCTGTGCCTCAGACCATTGGGGGTCTGCATTGGGCTGC
>Ga0194124_10002608_pt1 | contig 20130 bp, 18 predicted proteins | sample TA2KigCas0mmetaG_FD_148605 | JGI IMG/M metagenome (GOLD analysis project Ga0194124, IMG submission 148605) | Freshwater microbial communities from Lake Tanganyika, Tanzania - TA2015031 Kigoma Deep Cast 0m | ecosystem: Environmental > Aquatic > Freshwater > Lake | place: Tanzania: Lake...
ACTCTGGAACGCATAGTTCTTTAGATAGTTGCCGCCTGTGCGGTAACAGTATTTAATGCATCAGGAACCCTTTGCTGGGTACCAACCGAGAGATTTAACTCCACGGTGGTAATAAGATGCGGGCCAACGGGTCAAAAACAAATATCTCCCCCTAACCCCTCTTCCTGGTGCAGATTATCTCAAATCAATCTGCATGCAACCAAGTTCAATTCTTATTTGTGTTGACGACTCCAAATGGAGTATTTGGGCTACAAGAACTTACTCATGCCATCCAGTAAAGCGTGAATGGAGTTATTATACCACTTACAATAGGATAAGGGTATATATGGGGAGGGGCTTCAAAGAGACTTGTTTTAAAAAAGTTCTCCCGCTTTTTGACAAGGGGGGGGAGCTAACGCAATCAATTGAGAAATCAATATTAATCACCATTAAATAATATAACATGAAAAGTCAACCAACCACACACCTGCCAATTCCATTTACAAGAAATGCAGAGATTACAATTAAGCGTAAGAATAGAGTAACAAAAATTGAGGTCGAACTAGCAGCCTCTGAAATAGAGATATTTCAATCAGCATGTTATCGCTCTGCAAAAGACCTCCAAAAGCCACTTGTGCTGCTATTTGATAATCCAACTATTCAGAGTTTTACACTTCAGAACTACATAACTCCAATTGAACAGATACTCGTAGAAGCCGATACAAACAATGTAGTAGGAGTATTTTGGCTAAAACCCCAACAAGTCGAGGGCAATCATATACAAGGGTTTACAGGACTCAGCTTTGTAATTCTTGCAAATCCAGGATTTGCAGAAAAAAACAAAATCTCTTTAGATGATACAATCATTACCATTAAAACACCACGCCATGCCAAATAAGTTACAATACATGCTGCTAGAGCAACCTGGGGATAGAGCGTTTGCACAAGAAATGCTTGTGAATTATAGTAAAATGAATAACACAACATTAATAGATATCTATAACAGTGCTTGGAAAGTTGGTATTGTAGGATCACATGCTCAAGCCGTGTCTTACTATGCACTTCACATAGCTTTTACAAAGCGTTTTGGCAAATCCCCTATTCTTATTGAAGACAAAATTATCCTTAGCCTAACAGAACCTATAACTGCTGTTGGAGAGAATTGGGATTATACCTATTCATCTTAAAAAACAACACTATGAATGAGAGCATTTTAAAGTTTCCGCAATACCTAGGATACGGAATACTGAATCCAGAAAGCCGTAAAAGCATTGGCGATAAAGAAATCGCCGACTATGAATTCAACGGACAGCCTATTATGACTGTAGAACAAACAGAGACGGGAGCATCTGTTGAGGAGTATTATCAAGACAAGGCAATAGGAAGGTCTTTTGGTAAAAAACTTGAAGGAGCCATATTTCAGCATTATTTAAACCTTGACCAGCTATCTAGCCCTTTACATAGAGCCTGGATAGATAAGCTAGTATCCCAAGGCAATATCTATGCCGAAATGATTAGTAAAACAAAGGAAAGAGTTTTGTTTTACCCTGCTGTGTTCTTAGTTGACATAAGAGTGCCTGTTTTAGAGGAAAAGCTTGAAAGCGTGAAGGAGTTTATTAAAAACTCTACTATACAAAAGCACCTTCCAAAGATTGAGGAGTCCAAGCTTATTACAGCTTTTCCAAACTATAAAGAAACATTAACAATCAGCATTCTAAGAATTACAACTCCCATAGCGTTTACCATAGATATCGCTAAAGAGTTATCGAGTGCCGGTATTATTGAAAAAGAAAAGAGACTAAGAGCAATTGTAAGTGTAGCAAGACCTAACGCAGGTACACTCGTAAGATCCTTTAGCGGAACTAAAACAGACCCTTGGCTTTTTTATTCTATCACCTTAAATAATAACCTATGAACTTGCTTGTCTTTATTTATTGGTCTTTTCTGGGATTTATAGGATTTGCTGATTCTAAAAACCTAGACCTGTTTGAAATGATAAATACTTACAGGGTTAAAAACGGTAAAACAGCTTTAAAATATTCAGATTCCCTATCTCTTGTAGCCTATATACATGCTGTAGACCAATTTGAGAATTATAGCTTTGACGACAAGACCTGCTCCTTACATAGCTGGTCTAAGTCCAAGCGTTGGAGGGGCGGCTGTATACCAGCAGGTGATAAAGAAGCCGATTGGGCGATAATGTGGGATAAGCCAAAAGAACTTATTGGCATGAATGCTAAAGGATATGAGATATCTTTTATGTATGACCCTAAAACAACACCTATAGATCCAGAAGAGGTATTAAAGGGTTGGAAAGACTCTAAAGGACATAGGGATTGTATTTTGGAAAAAGGCTGGAGTACGCGTTTTACAAAGATGGGAGTTGGAATTCACCACGGTCTTGTAAACGTATGGTTTGCCGAATAATCCCAAAGCAAGTTTTAGGCCTTACTATTTTTTAGAAACCAACCTTTTATGAATTACAAGACTAGAAATAGGCTTTTAAGCCTAGCCTTTGCCCTATTTATCACTAATACCATATTTGGCCAGTTGAATAACTGCATTAACACAAAGGAGCACCCCCTAATAGAGGAAATCATTGATTCGGTAAAGACTAATAGAAATTACAACTCAATCTTAGCATACACGGTTATCAAAGGCGATAAGATTGGGTTTTCCAGAAGTAAGGTTTTATATCTTGCTTACGCATGGGCAGCTTGTAAAAGAATTATGGATATAAATCAAAGAAAAGACGAGGAGCGCAAGTACCTAGATGCTATTTTAGATGATAGAGATTTTAAAGCACTTACTGCTTATTTGGAAAAACGACAAATATGAGATGCAGTAGGGGGGCAAGCCTTGAATTAAAATACCTAGGGGATCGCTTTAGTATTTTTGAAATTTTTTATAAATTCAATTAGCCTTAAATATAAAAAATTTCATCTATGGAGTTTCTAATTGGTTTATTATTATTAGGTCTAATTGTGGGTTTATTTGTGAGAAAAAAAGGAGATAGTTTTACTGATACACTTCAGTCTGGCTGCTTTTCTCTTTTTGGGTTAATCGTAGTACTAATTATAGTATTACTAGTTTTAATAATCTGGAAGGCCTAGTAAAAAAAGAAGAAAAAATAAAGCACTGCTTCTACACGTCTTACTCCCTCGAAATAGCCAAAAGTAGATCCTGAAGAGGACTTAACTCTTCCGTCTTCAACGTATCCAATTGTGGACCCACTTGCATTCTTGACTCGATTATCCTCAAAGTATCCGATTGTAGTCCCACTACTATTTCGAATGCGATTCGTATCAAAATAACCAATAGTAGTGCCGCTACCATTTTTAACTCTACCATCTTCGATGTAACCAATTGTAGTTCCCCTACTATTTTTAACTCTGCCACTTTCAATATATCCAATTGTAGTGCCGCTGCTATTTTTTAGTCTTTGAGCAAAGAGAGAACTTGACGTAAAAACTAATATAAGATAGGCTATGATTATATTTTTCATGTAGTTTATTAGTCTTTAAATAAATTTGTTTAATTTAATTAATATTCCTTGGAATAATTAAATTTACTTACTAGATATGTGGGTTGGTTATATTTAAAGTACTAGTTGTGTTGCATCTTAATCCAAAAATTGAAAGGTATATTCAGAGTGTAGAAATTTCACACTCATTTGCTAAAAATTACAGCCATGGTATAAGTAGGTCTAATGAATCTTGGGAATTATTTGAGCCTACAAGATTTGTATACGCATTTTTTTCATTTAACATGATTTTTTCGATTAAATGGCCTGAAACATTAAAAATTAATAAAGGACTTAAATATTTTAGTCGACATGATGGTGAATTTGCGAAGTCTCAAATTGAAAGTCTTGTTAATTTTATTCATCAAACAGACTCAAGTTGTTTTAAAAAGTGTTTATTAGATTTCAAGGAAATAAAGCATATTTATCAAGAATGCTTAAATATGCCTCAAGACTTTAATTCTGGGCGAAAAAATCCAAATACTGGTAATACAATTGCTCACGATTTTATCGCCGCTGCAAAATTAGTTACTGATGGCTTGAATTTAACCAGTAAGCACCACTTTAATTTATTACAGATGGCCTATGCGGTTCGAAACAACCTATTTCATGGTGAAAAAAAAGCTTTGCAAATGCGTGAAGAAGGTCACAGAAGACGACTTTATCATTATGGGAGTATCATTTTAGCAACCAACGAAAGTTTTTTTACTATAATTGAAAATGTATTTAAATATTATCGTATTGAGTCTTGGGAAGTAAATGATAATATTTATAATTAACCAACCCGAACTGTATATTAAATTACATAAGTTTAAATGATGAATGTAATAGTATTATCTGTATTAACTAACGGGTCTAGTCTGTAGGTAAACATGTCCCAAGCTAAAGATTCTACTGCAATTGGAGGGACGTTGTTATTAAATACTCTGTGAGTAAAGTCTAAAATGATTTCAAGAAATGTATTTTCATAGTACCTTTCTGCATCCATATTATTTAATCCTGTTATTTCATATGCAACTCTGTATCCAGGAAGAGAATCTCGTATAATTGATTTTCTTAAAAGCCTCTTCAAATCTCTTTTTGAATGGCTCATTATTTGCTTATCAACTATGTATTCAAGAGATTTATTTAGACCAAATACATTAGCAAGCGCCTCCTCTAGACAATAATCTGTATAAAGTGTTTCACAATAAAATTTGTGAAAGGAATTAGTATATACAGGCTTGCGAATAGCTAATTCAAGCTTAGTGCCTAATAATTCAAATTTGTGATGAAACATTTCATGGAAGTAGGTTTGCAAAAACGATAATATGCCAGCTTCTGTTTGGGTCAAACCCGCTACAATATTATTCAAGTTGTTGTAATTGTAAATTCGACTGCCTTGAGCTTGTAAAAGTTGGATATTCATATAAATACCCCAAGATTCTGGCCAGAAGTGATATGGCTTATAGAATCCAAGGTAATTCGGCTTAATAAGTCGATTTGGCTCTTTGTGGTCGTCCTCAAGCTCCGTTATGAAATTCTCTAATTTAGATTTTGTTTCTGCTAATAAGTCTTCAAGAAAGTTACTACAATCGGGATAGGGGGAAGCGTCGATATCTGAGTGAGAATAATTTATTTCTTCAATTGATTCTTTAGTTAAATTATCTAAGCTTAGTAATTTTATAATCTCAGTTAACTCATTTCTATTGTCTGGGAATGGTATATTAGTTTTCTCAATAGTATAAGTTTTTTCTTTGTAAACGATTGTTTCACCCTCTATAATTTTTTTATCGTTTTCATTAGGTTTGCCGAAAACGTTAGCAATTTCTGAGATTTTTTTTTCTCGATCTGAGTAGTATTTTGAATTTGATTTCATAATCTTATTAGTGGTTATTGAAGTACCCAATTAAAGGATTGTCAAGTTCTCCAATCAGTAATGCCCTATCAAGAAGCATATTTGATTCTTCGCAACAAGTTTCAGGTAACAGTGCACAATTATGGCATGCAGCCAAGTTGCATGAGTTAGGGCCTTGCCCGTAACTATCAATACAAATAGGATCACTGGAACACCAACGTGCATTTTCAATGGCATTATTTACAATTTCTTCTAAATTAGTTGGCTTGCCTTGTCGTACTAGTCCACCTAAAGATCCTTCTGAATCACCTGATGCAGTGTATATGAGTACACCGTTCATAACCTCTTCAGATTCAAGATTGCAATAAATTCTTTCTCTTAGTGCAGAGCTACCATAGCCACACTCAAAACTGAACTGATTAATTACTAAATGTGAAAAAGTATGAATCAAAACAAATTCAGGCGATATTTTTCGTGGTTGTTGTCCTTTGTCAGTCCGTTGTTTATTATAATTATTAACTAACAAGTTCACTCTTTCAATTACTCTATCATTCAATGCCCATTCTTTAATAGATCTATCATTAAATTTAAAAAAAACACCTTCTCCTCTTACGACCACTGCAGGCAGCCAATTAATACTATCGGCAAGTTTTATAAACGCTTTTTTTTCTTCTAAAGCTTTCCCGTCTTCAGGAAGCCATCTTGAAAAACCAGTGAAAGCTCTAGTCTCTCGGAGTTTATGTAAAAGGCAAATTGCATCAAAAGAATTTCTAACAGCAGTATTTTTTTTATATTCATTTGCATCAATTTTAGTTACATAAAAATCTTGATTTTCAGATCCTGGCTCTTTTAATATTGCATCATACTCCATCTTACGGTAAAATTCTTCTGAATCTGTGGTTTGCATTGAATCATAACCTGTAACTTTTTTTCTTGCACCATCTAAAAGTTTATCAATCCAAAAGTCAATTTTGTCAAAATCAACTTTAAGTTTTTGTGTTACAACAAATAAGAATCTGTTTCGATCAAAGTCATTATTTACTCTTCCATTATTCAAAAAATCCCAGTTTTTTTCTAAAATGTCTATCAGTTCACTATCTACTGAAGGTTCCCATTGTGGTAGGTAAATTGAACTTTTGACATTTGAAAAATAAACATTTGATGCACCCTTTTGTACAACCCGCAATTCCTGACTACAATGACCGGTATTTCTTCTATCATGTTCTTCACCTACCCAAGGTCTTTCAGCATGACAGGTAACTCCGATTTTTGTTAAAGCATGTTCGTTAAATGCACCTGCCATTGATTTTTTGCTTCCACAACTACAGGAAATTTCAATTCCAGATAATGCGCCAGAACTCCTACCCGCTCTAAGTCTTAAAATTGGATTGTCTTGGGAACATTTTGAACCATTGTGAACCCATTCTTCAAAAGGGAAGTCCTCAAGATGACCGTGTGGGCAAATGGAGATAAATCTTACCGGAATTAATTTTCTTCTCCTATTAGCTGGTGTACCTGCACAGGATTTTTCAGTAAAACGAATACCCAAGCATCTTGGTTTTTCATGGTGATAAATTGGAACTTTGTGCATATATCCACAATTTGTGCAATAATGCCATTTTGGAAACCGTACGAATGGTATCTTTAGAAATTGATTTGTTTTTTCTAGTGGATTATCCCGATAGTCAGGCGGAAGCCTAAAGTTTTTTACACGTAATCTTTTTGCAAGGCGTTCTTCTTCAACAATGAATTCGTCTAGAGATTTTGATCTTTCAAGTTCTCTGAACTTTAATTCCCACAGGTCTAATCCTGCAACCATTAAAGACTCGTCTTTTGGGAAATTTATCATTTGTCCAACTCCCCAAGGTGAAATAAGCTGAGATCGGCGTACTGGTTTATTTGCTGGCATAACGACGTTTAAAGATTATCAATGTTCACATATTCGTTTATGATGATTGCATCGCATGTAGAATCAACATTACGCATTGAAGTAGGTGTTGCCCACGCTCTAAGTTTTACTTGCTCAGATGGATTCGTGCCTGCGGGATACATCAATGGTATATCATCGTTTTGGTTAAATGAGCCATAAACAATAGGCAAATTATTTTGCCATTGAGAAATTCTCCTTTCAAGCATTTCGGCTGTTTTTTCTTTTTCGTCATAATCAATTTCTGATACTCGTCGAAAAATTATCTCTCTTACTTTTTGGAGTATTTCATTACGTGGAAAAGGATTAGGTAGCTCACGATTTTGTTCAGAATAAAATCTTACAAGACCAACAAGTATTGCGTGTAAAGCTCTTTCTCTTGCAGGCGGTGAAAAGGGTGTAACACTTGTTGGTTCTACTTTACTATATATTTTTGAATGATATTCTTGAAAATGCTCGTAATGTGAACGGTCCCGTGGTTTAGAGCAATTATAAATTGTAAGGACAAGACCCGGACCCTTCTTCGATCTGCCCACACGACTTGTAGCTTGAATGTATTCAGATGTTGTTTTTGGTTGGCCGATTACTGCCATTAAGCCTAGTCGAGGAATGTCAACTCCCACCGAAATCATGTTGGTTGAAAGGCAAACATCTATCGGGTATTTTTCGTTAGGATACTCTTTAAGCAGTTCTTCAAGTATATCAGTAATCTGGCTGCTATTAATTCTACTGGTTAATTCTCGATCAACGTTTATAAATCTACGATTGTTACCTGTGATTTTCTTTCTAATATAAATTGAGTTCAGGTACTCGGTGATGTCAGCCCGAATCAAAGTTGCAGCATGTCCTAGCTCCCTGATGCTATTAAAATAAGTTAGTAAAGTCCAATACGGGTCCCTTGATTTTTCATCGGCTACAGGAATTGATTTTACTGATTGAAGTAACGCTGATACAACTCGAACCTGCGCTGTAGCATGAGAGGGCAGTGCTGATGCAAATATGCCAACATAAAGCCTGCCGGGGGTAAAATTTGAGTTATTTTCTTCATAAGCAAAAAAGGAGTCACCAGCATTCAAAGCCTGGGCAGGGAAAATGTTTACATTTTCTGTCCCCCTTCCATAAAGAGAATGGATCTGCTCTTTTGCTCTGCTTATAGTTGCTGATGATGCAATTATTTTTGGTTTTACTTCTTTATAAGTGCATAGCTCTTCTATCATAGTTTCGTATAGACCCACCATTGATCCAAGGGGGCCAGAAATTAAATGCAATTCATCTTGAATGATTAGTTCGGGTGGAGTTTTTCTTCCATTGTCCTTGAAGCCGAATAAAGCTCTCGCTTCAGGTCGCCATGGTAGCATTGCAAACTTGTCTACTGTTCCAATTAATAATGTGGGTGGATCATTGTAGATGTCTTCATCAATTACAACTAATGGAAGCCGGAAGTTTTCTTTAGAAAATTCGCATTCATTTTCATTGTCACATTTATAAATTACCGTGTCATGCCCATCTACTTTTCTTAATTTATAGCCTTTAACTTCATTTCGTCCTGTCCCTTTAACTGGCCCCATTTGACTACCACACCATGGACATTTGAGTATTACAAAAGGGTTATCATCTTCTTGACCCTCTCCCATCTTTTTAAAAATTCTTGTTGCATCAATTCTTTTATTAGGTGTGAGTTCACCAACCCACAGGCCTATAGTAATTCTGTCAATTCCAAGCTCTTCTTTAAATTCGGTCCGAATTATCTCACAAGCACAAATTAAAGCTGCAGCTCTCTGAAACTGTTGAGCAGTGAGTAAGCGAAGAGTGTAACGCATTAGAATTGATGTACCAGAATCTTCCTTGTCTTTGAGCTTTTTTAGAAAGATTGTGAATCCAGATAACCCAAGATAAGCTTCTGTTTTTCCGCCACCAGTTGGGAACCAAATCAAATCCACTATTTTCCTGTCAGGGTGATTTGAGTCTAACATTGCATTTAAATTAATCAAGATAAATGCAATCTGAAAAGGGCGCCAAGAACCTACTCTTAAACTCCCGTCAGGATTTTTCGCCCAAGTGGATGTATCTTTAATATTTGGCATGGATGCTTCTTTTAGGCCCTGTATCAAGCCGTTTTCTACTATCCAATGCCTTGTATCAATACCATAATGGAGCTGCTGAAGAAGCATTGCCCTATTCATTAATCTGAATGCTCTATTCACAGTTGAATTGTTCTTTAATAGCTCTACTCCATTTCTCATTCTTTGCAAACAGGTGCGGCAACTTTGAATGTGACGCATGGCTGTTTCCAAAAATTCTCCGGTTAACTCTGCGTGAGCAATTGCTTCTTGGTCATTTATCCAATTTTCATATTCATGATTTAGAGCGGATAAACCTTCGGTAATATCGCCAGATGCCAAATCACTCATGTCATACATTTTCAACGCAACATTTCTTAATTCATTTGGAACAACTGGTTTAATTTCATATGAAGGAATAATTTCAGCGCTAATTTTACTTGTATTTTCATAATTTACATCAGACCATGTCGGAGAACATCCGTGACCCACGGCAAAAGTTTTTTTCTTTCTGTAAAGAAGATGATTTGACTTTTCATCTTCTTGATCACTCTTAGATATTGCCAATTTGTAAGGACAAAAGCAAGGCTCTGGCGCAGCAACAGAAAAAGATACCTGAAAAAAGCAATCTTCGTTTTTTACATTACTGCTGCTGCCATGATGTTTATTGATCAATGTAAACGTCAATAGATGGATATCACTTCCGCTTTCAATTCCGTGTGTTCTATTTCTAATGTTTAAAACAAGGCCTAAGGGATTTTTTTCGCTATCTGTTAATGCAAATTCCTTAAAACTGCCTGAAACTAATGGAATATCTTTAGATTCAACGATAAGGGTTTGGTCATGACAACGTCTGAAATAAGCTTTCCTTTTGACCTCTGCTCCATCATCTCTCTTATATGTATAATCACTTAGCTCATATGTACCGACTGTAATATCTATCATGAATCCTTCCATAGGAATTTTTGATAAACAGCTAAATCCCATGGCTGAAGGAAGAAAATTATTAGATAGTCCAATCTCTTCTTCAAAATCATCAGACACAATAGCACTTGTATTGTTGTTTACTACTGAATCTGAGGATTCTATTATTTTATCTTCAGCAACTCCTTCTATTATCTCTTGTTCTGATGCAGTTGTAGTCTCGGTAACTGAATATGTTACGCCTTTGCCATTTGCACTGGGAGATGGAAAAAGAATTGCAGCACTGTATCGCAAGCGAGGAGGTTCATTTATTAATATTTCTTCCCCATCAGCCTGTATGTGTGGTGATACGGGATCTGGACCAATAAGTTCTCTTTTTAAAAAATTTAAAATATCAGTACGCATTTAATTAAGTTTTCTGCTTAAAATTTGGAAATACTGGTTCCTAGCTGACTCTGAAATTAAAATTGTCAAACTATATTTTGCTCTGCTCATTCCTATATATATTAATGACTTCGCAATGTCACTCTCAAGATCTTCAATATCAGTTATTACAACGTAATTACTTTCCATTCCTTTAAATGCCTGAATAGTTGTAAACCCAAAAAATTCATTATTTGGATGTTGGCTGTAAGTTTTGAGTTCTTTTACCGGAATTGTTTTTAAGGAAGAAACTATTGAGTTTTCAAATTTCCTAGGTGATAATAGTATCAGTTCGCTAATAGAAAGATTTTTTCTGCGAAAATCTACAAGTAGGGTTTCTAACATTTGTTTAAGTTCATTATCATTTTCGTAGAAATGATATTCAACCGGCATTCCCTCAAGGTAGTCTGATAAAAATGGCGGTTTCTCAAAACCAGAGATTAAACATGTTTCTTCGCCTATTTGTTTTGTATTTCTGCAATTAATCTTTAAAACATGATTTGAAAAATGCGTTACAGATTTTAGCAAGTCCATCATTTCTTTCTTTTGCAATTGGGCATAAATCGCTTGTCTTTCAAAATCTCCATAAATTTCCCACCTGCCATTTGACAATCCATTTTTGAGCATGGAGTCAAATAAATCCAGATATTCATTGCGGATTAAATCTTGCCCTTCATCAACAATGAGTTTATCAAATTTTTCTTGAAGCTCCATATTGAAAAACTCCTTCATCAAGTTCGGTAGGTATGCAGTGTAAAAGTCCTGTTTATCTGATTGTGCCTTATCATAATCAAAGCCCTTTGATAAATTAAATAAATAACCATGAAGATGAGACACTGTTATTTTGTCTTTATAAGGCTCCAAATATTTTTGCATCCAGTCGCCAATCATTCTGTTGTAGCATGTAAGAAAGACTTTTTTCCCTTCATTAGCTGCTCTTATTGCTGATTCGATCGCTATTATTGTTTTTCCAGTACCTGCACTCCCGTGAATGACACTTCTATCATTTTCTTGTAGAGAATCAAGAATTAAGAATTGTTCTTTAGTGTAGTTTCTCACTTGTGTATTAAATTCATCGAGCCTCTCTTTTGTTGTTCTTGCCCGCTCAAAATCACCTCTTAAAAAATTAGCTATTTCTTCAAGTTCTTCTTTTTTTGGAAGGGATACATCTGGTGAAAACCAATTTTGGGTTTTATGCTTTTCGGTGAATTGAAAAATTAAGTGTTTAAAAAATGTTTCGTGATTAGAATTATAGCTAAGCTTATCAAACACTTGCCATGGTTCATATTCAACACTTCGAATATCAAAATGCACTTGAGGAAATGCTACAAAAAAACCATATTGTATTCTATTGTAGTTATGCTCAGGTCCAAATTCTTTTCTTATTGCAGCCTGCAGTGAAAACATGGCATCTCGAGCTTGGCTAAAGGGACTTTTATTTTTATTAAGGTTGCCAAATTTGTCTCTGAATTCCCAAATTCCATCTACGCATCTTACATCTCCGCCTTTACAATCCATTACAAAAATGCCGGCTCCAGGAATAAGAAGCAGAAAATCTATTTCTCCGTATAGACGCCTTGTGTGTTGTGAGAGGTTTAAAGAGTGAAGAATGATCCAGTCTTTTGTGAAAGATTCATTTTTGAACATCTCAAAAATCATTTTCTCCCCAGTGCTTTTGCAACTTTGATCAATGTAAGGTGGTAATATCTTAATCATTAAAAATTATTTTCTCAATAAGACGATTAGAATTTCTAAAATCGACGTTATCGTAAACGCTATTAATTGCGCTAATCTCGAGAATTTCAACTTCTCCTAAATCTTCAAAATCTATGACATTATTTATTTTCAATTTTGTGCGTGAGTGTTTTAATTTATTTTTTATTTGTTCGATCACAAAATCAGAAGCTTGCATTCTCCAACTTGTCATCTGCCGAATCGCTGCCCTCACCACATTTATATTTTCTAAAAGTTCATTTTTGTTTGATACTAGTGCAATTGAAATTATATCATCATCTCTCCTCGGGCCAATTTTTAAGTCATCAAAAAGCCAAGAACGAATCGTTGCTGCTTCTCGTGAGCAATGATTATCTCTTAATTCTTGTACCAAATGATTAAAATCTTTATTTAGCCGAAGATAATATTCTTTAAGTGAACTTTTCCAAAGGTTTATCCATCTTATAGTTTCAGCAAAGGCTTCTTGAGTTGTTTGATTTTCAACTATTCTATTAAGTACTTCACGCTCTGTTTTTAGAAAAGCAATTACATCACCCATTTTAAGATTCTCAATACGACTTTTAGAAATTTTAATGCCCTTTTCAGAAGTATAATCAATATTTTCTAATACTAGTAAACTATGAGTTTCGGTTAGGTACATGAATTTATTGCCTTCAAATTCTAATCGTTTCGCCTTTATACACTCATTGGTATTTTCTTTAACAATAAATCTTGAGTATTGAGCATTTTCTAAATTTGATTCAAACTCTGCGATATCGAAAGTTATATCTGTATCATTATCATTTTGACTTTCTGATCCAAATATATGGGAAAACGCGTGCGATTGGGATACTTGTGCTACGGTTCTTTTTCCGTTCTGATCTATAGTAGAACGGACTTGCTCGCAGTTTTTCTTGTTTCTGTTTTGAAGAGAATTAAAGTACCTATTTTCAAATCTATAAAAGAGCACCGTAAGGTTTGAAAATAAAAAGCTTGAAAAGAGCCTATTTACATTATTACTTTTTACCCACCCTATAAGAATTGCTTTCGTAGATTCTTTTTGTAGCAAATTATTATTTAAAAATGCTATTGGAATAACTTTGGGACAATTTGAATTCAGTGATTGCAGATATTGTGAAAGTGCAAATGCTTCGTCGTCGTTTGCACATATGATATATTCATATTTGTTTGTCAGAATCAATTCTTTAAGGCGGGTACACTTTTCGGATTCTTCTTTAGATAGTCGTTCTATCAAGTTTTTTAGTAGAGTTATGCAGGTTTCAATTGTAGTTGCCGAATTACCCAAAAAAAATTTATTTTCGAAAAAGGATATTTCAATTTTCCTCAACTTATCTGAGTAAACTGTAACTTCATTTGAACTAAGAGGGTGAGCTATTCTTGAAATTATATTAGTTAACAGAATTAGCGAAGATTTTATATTTACTAACTCACGGAGTGTCTCAATGTTCTCAATTGAATAGATAAGTCTTGAAATGGCCTCTATGTCGGGGCTCGTGCATAACTCTTTCACAAGATTAAATGATGCAAACTTGTGGAGTTTGTTTTCAAACAAATTGAATGGGGATAGCTTATTAGTTTTATTAAGCTTAAGATTTTCTCTTGTGAAATTATAAAAGTCAAAGCCATAGTTTCCAATTGAATCAAACTGATCAACTTCTGAAAAATCTGTAATTAAAATAGTAGGAATCCTCTTAAGTTCAATATCATTAAAGTCGTGGCTTCGGTCTCTTATTGCAGAAAAGCCATCAATAATAATGCTTGAAATCGTGTTACTTAAATTTAGGTATAGTGAAAGGTTTCTAAAATTATTGGAAATCAGTAAGGGGCTCTTTAAATCTATTTCGCCCGTGTCATCAATTTTACCCTTTTTGAAATATTCATCAATAGTGAATTCATTCATTTTTATTTCTGATACTGCATTCTCATAAGAGATTTGTTTGCTTATTAAACAAACTGAATTCTTCTGGAATACTCGGTTGCCATCGGTTTGAATACTTAATATTTTATCAATTGGATTTACATTTCTGCGATTTAGGGTTTCTCTCACTCTTTTGTAACTTGATAAAGCTCTGCGATTTAAAGGTGCTGGTTGTATTTTGGATATTTTCTTTATATCGATTATTATTTTGTCTTCACCTTTGTATTCTTTATGCTTAAAGGTAAAGCCTGCGGACGATCTTCCTATCCATTCAACAACAGCTTCATTATTTAGAAGTATGAGATCTCCCTTTTTATATTGTTGTAATGATTCTGTTATGGTATTTTGAAATTGAATAAAATCAGACTGAATCATGTAAAGAACTGTCGGAATAGATAACCACTGAGCCGCATACTCTTTTGTTGGGAAAACTAAACAAAGTTTATGGTTGTTATTTTGATTCCAAAAATTGCGAATGATCTGAATTGATTCTTTCAAGGGTTCAGTCAGCGAAAAATTATCGTTTGTTGCTAAGTATCTGAAGTTTATATTTTGAATAAAATTTGCGTCCATTTTACCTAAATTAAAAGATTCTACTTTGCAATATCCTCCTTTATTGATTTGGCTATTTTTTCAGCCAATAAAGGGGGCACTGCATTCCCAATTTGTTTAAATGCTGCAGTTCTACCTCCTTCGAAAAAAAAGTCATCAGGAAATGACTGGATACGTGCAGCCTCTCTAACTGATATTGATCTTATCTGTTTTCGGTCAGGGTAAATATAATAATGGCCATCTTTTGCAATATGTGCTACTACAGTATGAGAATGGCCTGCTGGGTCAACTACTTTATATCGATCAAGAAATGCTAATTTGTTTTTGTGGGTTTGTAATCGCTTTGGTACTTCCGAATATTTTAGTCTTCTTTTTTCCTTTAGCCACTTTTCTATTGCAATAGAATAAATCTCTAAATCTCTTTCATTATGCTGCCTACTAATATGTTGTGTTACAAATTCAATATCATTTCTTATCCCAGTTAATTTCAAGTAATCTGAAGAGGGCTTAGTATAGAATGCAATTTGCATCTCTTTTCCAGGCAAAAGGGCCGGCAAGTCATTAAATAAATCTTTTTTTATCTGCCAGTTATTTTCAGTCTTTTCTAAAGCAGGAAATAAAAATGACTTTTGAGTTCTTTTTCCTATTATTATCACCCTTTTCCTTCTCTGTAAAACCCCATATTCTTGGGTATTTAAAACTTTATAATCCGCAGAATAGCCTTTCGAGGAAAATAGTTCCATCATTTCTGCTAGATATTTAGAATTTCCAGCGGTAAGTAAACCAAGTACGTTTTCGAAAACGAAATATTTTGGTTTGTATTTATCCAAAAATTTAGCATAGTAACGGAATAAATAATTTCTTTTATCACCCTTCATTCTTTTAGGATCACGACTTCTGCCAATAAGTGAATAAGCTTGACAAGGCGGCCCGCCAATTATAACATCAACCGAGTTTGAGTTGAGTTGCTGATCTATTTTACCAAAAATATTTTTGATTGTTCTGTTTGAAAGTTCTTCATTTATAACAGAAGTTAGTATTTGTTTAGGTATTTTTCCCCAAAGGTGTTCTCTTGAAATTTCTCCCCTCAAGTATTTGAAATATATTTTTTGTTGTTTAATAGAGCTGAGATAGTGAAAAGCTAATCTTGTTATTAAAGTATCACACGCTTCCCTGTTCATTTCAACGTGCGCAATTGGAGAAAAGTCTTGGCGGATAAAACCTTCGGAAAGTCCGCCTGCTCCGGCAAAAAGATCTATATAGTTGAGTGTTCTCATTTCTAATGCGCAAAGTTGAAAATTACCAATTAGTTCATTGAAATTAAGCAAGTGATTTATCATTTTATTACAACTGGAAGAAATTCATTTTATATTTGAATTTCTAAATGAAATATACAATCTACTCTCTGCCTTACCTTCAAAACACCGTCTATCCAAGTTCCTCTTTTTTAGAATTGTAGTTGAATTTTTGTGAGTTACCTTTTGTGTGATTGCTTTAGAAGTCTTGCTTTAGAGGAATAAAATCCAAAAAAATCGCAACTAACAGATAATCAGATAACTACGATTTTTGCAGAAACTAAGGAAATTTAACCTAGTCTCTACCTAGGTAGCTCATCTAAACCACCCTTTCTTCTTCTAGCCACGCCTTTATCTCCGACACATAGAAATACAGCCACCTACCTTTTTTGACATAGGGTATCTTCTTGTTCCTGCAAAGGGTGTATATGTGGCTGCGACTGTAGCCGAGCATCTCGGCTGACTCGTCTATTAGGATTGGTCGCTCAGGCTCTTTACTATTTTTAATTATTGCCATCCTTCTATCCAGCTCATGTCTGACGCGCTCATCCACCATATCATTAATGATGGGTTCAAGAAATGCCATGAGCAGCTCGGGATTTGCTAAGTTGTTGTTCATTTTTTAAGCATTATTGTTATTGATTCATGTGTCTGGTCTAGTATTTCTAGCGCTTGTTCTAGATTGCCATCCCAGCGGAGTTTTCTCCGTGCGTTCCAGATTGAGTTTTTGATGCGTTGCAGATCCGACCACTCATTTTTTTTATCCATAGCAGCATATACTTTTTGTAGAACCCATTCTGTTGCTGTTATGCCTAGTCTTTCACAGTCGGCCATGATTATTTTCATAAGGTCATGACCAGGCCTAAAGGAAATTACTTCTGCTTTCATTGGGCGATATTTTGAGTTTTTATAATCCAGCTTTGTGTTTCAGCTGGGCCTCTCCACACAGCGTAATTTGGTAGCCGTCAATTACGTCACAGTGGGGTGACATGCAAATATATAAATGTCAAAATAAATAGACAAAAAATCTTTATTTAGCTTTGCTTATAAGTGTAAATACCATACGTCAATTAAGTGTTATGGTGGGTCAAACAGCCAACTTGTGCCGATTGCCTGAATCGTAAAGCCAACGAGTATAATCGACTATATACCACAGATTTCGTTCGTATACATAGGCATATTCATATACACATTTTCATTATTTGTCAACAATGTTTATCATCTGATTGGTCTCATTTTCAGCGGAATTTGTTTATTAATCAAAAATGATTATTTTTGTCAAAATGAATATACAAAAAATAAGCCAAAAAGAAATTCAAGGATTTGATCTAGGACCATACTTGCGCCTTATTCAATCGGACCCATTAGGTTTTTTTGGCTTCCTTGACGAAATATCTATGCGCAAGCACACTATTTCAAAGTCTGGGGTAGTACTCGAACGGCAACTTCTTTTTACCTGGAAAAAAAGCAGTCTCCTTCCTTTTCGAAACAAGGTAGATGCTAACAAAAAGACTTGGAACCGATTTAGCTTTATAGAGCTGGCATGGCTTAAGGTTTTGATTGCACTCAGAAAACAAGGGGTTGCAATTGATCGACTTAAGAAGATCAAAGAAGGGCTTTTTCCCGACAACTTTTTAAAGGAAGTAATCTCTGCTGCTCCCTTTGATCAAATAATAGGCACAGATACACCCTTATCTGAACTTTTGCGTGAAAAGGAGATATCTAATGCAAAGGACCTAAAAGGTGTTGAAATCGATTCGGATGCCTTAGAAGAATCACAGTTCAGCCTATTTTTTTGCATACTCTTTTCTTCTATCATTACAAGAGCAAACATGGTAATCTATATTGATCAAGATGCAAGTCTAGGAGTCATTAACCTTGATGAGATGAGAAGTAGCCCAATTAATGGCGCTACAGATGCATACGAGTTATTGAGTAAATCCTCTGTTATTACTATCAATATCAGCACTATTGTTGTTGAACTGGCAAAAAAAGTAGATTTTTCCTCCAAGTGGCTAATTGGAATCAGGCCTAAATAATTCTATTGGTACTAGACTCTTTTGGTCTCCCTCTTTGGGCGGTTGACTTTGCATTGCTAGGGTTATATGAACTCTGCTCAATCCAAAATCTTATATCTACCGAGCTGAAAAGTAATTTCCCTCCGAGCTTTATGAATGGAATCTTCTTTTTGCTTACCAAGAAGTAGATATGTGATCGAGAAAGCCTAATCCATTTTGATAATTCGCATAAGGTATAAAATTCAGAGAGGCTATCAGTTTTCATACCGTGGTGTTTGTGTTCTTATGGAAAATCCTCTAGAGGGCATATTAATTTCCGGCTTACGATAAATACTTTCATCTTTAAAGAGTCAAAGGAGTCTTCTTGGTGACATTACTTTTTGACCGAAAATGAGTATGCTACATTTTCTACTGTTTACATGGGTAAACTCCTCAAGTGTCTATATATGACAACCATTCCCTCGCTATCTCTTTTACAATATTCGAGTAGGTTTTTTCTTGTAAACTCGTAATCACCTGTAAACTGATTTTTGATCATCGATAGGTATATGCTACTTGCATCAGTGCCATTTGTTATTTCGTGGTCTTTATATGAGTAATTTGGATCTATTGCAGGTAATACCGATTTTATCGAATTACTTCCTTTCATGCTTGGAGCAAAATACCAGCCTGCTTTGAAGGGGTCACGTAAATCTATCACCCTTGCAATCAAAGAGTCGATGTACTCTTTCTCTTCAGGAAAAGCCTCGGCAAGCTCTTTTAGTCTTGAGATTTCAAAGCTTGCATAATAAGCTATAATAGTACCCTCTGATGGTATATCTTTTTTAAGCTGATCGAGTAGTTTACGTCTTGGATCCACAGCCCCCTTATCTCTAAAATCTTCAGGACGGGCTAAAAACTCACGGTGATCGCTTATTTGTCCCTCGATGTCTGTAATATGAAGGGAGTACTGAAATGGCACTTGCTGAAAGGGGTTGGTACCATCCAAAACTGGCAGGGTGGGGTTGATGGTTTCAAAGTCAAAAAAGTAGAGGGGAGCTGAAAATGAGCTCATAAACTCCTTTATGCTTTGCTGATCAATTTGTAGAGTATTACTTTTAGTACCTGTTATTTGTACCTGTTGCCTTGCATTTGAAAAGATATCTTCAGGAATATCTGTAATGGAATGTATGCCCTTCTGATAAAGGTCCCAGCCTTTTCCCCTGTGGGAGTATATTTCTAAGACATTATTGTCAGGAAGATGACTCCAACAGTGGTGCATATAATCGCATTCAAAAGGTTCTTCGCAGTGCTTTCCAATTTCATAGGTTGGCTCCACCTTGGCATTGAGCATAGCAAGAAGCTGAGAATGCTTTTGTTCTACCGCATCTTGATTTTCAATAACTTTTTCAGTGATGTCTTCAAGCTTAAAGAGATGTTGTGGGTCAATCTCACCTTTTTTGATGTAGTCTTTATCTATATACATCAGAAACATTTTATCGGGGGTGAACCCGGCTTGTTTCATGACATAGTATTGATAAGATGCATCAGTGATATAATAGTCCTTTATCGAACCACTACTTTTAACTTCTATTGCCCAGCGCTCCCCGTTTTGGTGATGTAAAATGTCTAAAGCAGCAAATCCTCCTGGTATACTAAAAGTTGCCTCGTAAATAGTTTGGATACCCTCGGTAAGCCACTGCTTGGTTCTATTAATAGCTATATTCCAGTTTCCGTTGATGTCCTCGTTGGCATCCTTACCACCTGGATATACCTGTTGTGCTAAGGCACCCACCGTGTGGCCTGTGTCAAATACTGCTTGCTTGGCTTCAGTAGTTGGTGGCTTTAGATCTTTTCTATAGGCGTCAAAGAAAAGCTTCTTTTCACATTGAGCTCCTGAAACAAAACGGGATTTGGAAAGCATTACTATTTTAAATTATTATATTCTTCCACTAAACCCC
>Ga0194124_10002611_pt1 | contig 20110 bp, 15 predicted proteins | sample TA2KigCas0mmetaG_FD_148605 | JGI IMG/M metagenome (GOLD analysis project Ga0194124, IMG submission 148605) | Freshwater microbial communities from Lake Tanganyika, Tanzania - TA2015031 Kigoma Deep Cast 0m | ecosystem: Environmental > Aquatic > Freshwater > Lake | place: Tanzania: Lake...
GGGGAATATATGTCTAATAACTATATACTAGACATATTTTTCTATGACGTATTTATTTCGCACCCACCTTCGCAGGTGATGACTCAAACGTGTCATCTTTAAACATCTGGTGAAATTTCACCAGTTCTAAATGGTCTGTCTCTTCTTTCTCCTTCTTCGCCTTCTCCAGTGTATGAAGCGCATTGCTAATTTCTAAATCGCTTACTTTCTTCTCGGGTCCATGCTTCTCTTCCGTCATTGTATGTAAATCTCTAAATTTTGAAGGAATAACACAGTATTTGCTTTTCACATTCATGAAATGGTCCACGACGATGGTAAAGCACGCGGTGATGACGAGGGCGTAATAGATACTGCGGGTTCCCATCCAACTCACCGCAAATACTAATACTTCTTTACTCATCAGATATTTAATCCACGATTCAGTGGATGAATTCAGGTCTAAATTAATGTATCGCGACCCGATATTCAGAATAAGCATCACAAAACCAGCGAAAAATGTGCTCGTATTCAGGTTGTGAAAGAAATTATGCATTGCGGTCAATACTTTGGAATTCATAATATTATTTGCGGGGGACTGAAGTGTGAAAAAGTTGGTTTTGCCGGAAAATAAATCCGTAAACGATTTCAGGTTGATTGGTGGGATTAGTGGCGAAGATGCGATGGAACCGGGACCGCCACCGCCAGGCGCAGCGCCACCCGCTTGCGGTGCGGATGCGGAACCGCCGGAACCAGGTGAACCTGCGCTTTGCGCGATACGACTTCCGCTGCTACCTTTATTTTTGAATGACCTATTTTTTTTCGACATGATACACTATTATTACCATAGAGAATTATTTCATGCGAATGTGCCAGTGAAACCAAGGATTACAATTACGAATTCGTTCGACCACGAAACGCATTTTTCAACTTCCGCATTCCCTGACGCACCCCTTTCTTGAACTTTTCGCGGATTTTGAACCCTTCCATTGTTTCCGGGTTGTCATGATTTTCTTCGATACCACTCGGTGCCATTATTGGTTCCTGTGATTTCCATTTACTAAATATCTCTTCAAACATCTTCGAAATGTATTTCATCTTCTTCTGAAATTCGGTCTTGGGTTCGTTGTCCGCGTCAGAGTCGGAGTCAGAGTCGCCCTCGCTATCTGAATCGTGAAGTTCATATCCAATCGCCTTCCCGCGATACGTGTTGGACCCGTCCTTGACATACGGACCGTTGGCTTTCTCTGAAACATCCAAGTGCGATTTACTGTGCTTGTAAGATGAACCCGCACCAGAAGCGCCAACAATATCTTTGGAATGTCTGTCTTTGTCTTTACCTTTTGCGTGATGCGGTTGGTCGTCGATTCGGTTTAGACTGTGTTGGTATGCGCCGAATGCTGACGTCAAAAGCACAATCGACATCATTAAGACTAAAATCACAATGGTTCGTAACTTCATTGATTCAAATGATTCGGATGATTCGGATGATTCGTATGATTCTGATATATATTTCGGATATAAAAATTTCAGTTCATCAAGCTAATCGTACGGTGTTGTGCTTACAACTTTGTCGAAGTAATACGTAATTCCATACAAATAGCGCATTTCATCATTGGTGTTATACGTGCTGTCATCGAGAGGTATTTTGAAAAGATTGTTATTGCCGCTTATTTTCAAGTGTAAATCCGTGTTCGCAATCATAAACGGTCCAATCGTATTTGCGTTTGCGGTAATGGTCTTCGATACATTCGTCCAAATGCCGATATCCGCGCCGATTTTCACACCTGTCCGTTCAAATGCGATGATATCACTGGTCCGCTGTAGTAACGCCAGGTATCCCAATATCATTCGCAGTTCTTGGACGACGGATTCACTCACTCGAATCGTATATAATAACGACGAGTCGTTTTTGACTTGCGCGCGCATGGTTGCGAGGATTTTATCAATTCGTTTCCTGTATCCATACACTTTGCCGTATGTATCGAGATACCGCTGTTTCAATCCGTAATCTTTCTTTAATGCGTCATCACTGTTTGTCGTTTTCAGTAGATTCGAATACATTCGGTCGGTTTTATTATCCATGGTTGAGAGCGTATCGATATTTTGTAGTTTGTCATTATTGTCCCTGCCGTTGATGAGAGATACATATTGAAATCCGGTTCCAGCTGCGCCAGACGCGCCGGATGACGCGCCGGATGATGACGACGACGACAATTTCGAACTGAAATCGTTTCCAATTTCCGATTTGGTATTGAATAATACCGCAGTATTGAATCGCGAGAGACACATCGAGATATCAATAATGCTTTCATTCACATTTTTCGCCACATTGGTTTTATAGATGCGAAAATCATCGCGGTAGATTGGGTCGTATACGCACTCTTTAAAGTAAATAAACCGCATTTCAGAACTGCCGCTGGAATCATTCGGCGTCCATTTGCCCGCGTAGTCGTATGTCGAATTCACCTTGCCTTGTCGCGAACCGATAAGTTCGTTGCTTCCAAACATCGTAACCGCGCCCATTCCACTCCCAATCGAGCATCGTTTCGATTTGAAATACTTATCCGTGAAGGTCAGACTATCATCCTCGATGAATTTATTGGAACGTCGGTGGTCTGTTCCCGAGTCGTCACCGCGTATAATTTTCACGGGTCCAATCGAAAACCCCTCCTGACCGACGGAAACACCGGTCGTGAGTTCATCTTTCGCGACGGTCCGATGTCCGGACGTATGGACCACGAGTTCATCGAATAGGCGTTGAATCGGTCCATCATCGTTTCGCATACATTCGAAATACAGAACAACCATACACAACCCCAGAAATAAGAGATAGTGTTGATACACGACGAGTGATACCAATGCGATAATTATAAATATTCGTAATAAAGCATATGACGTTTCAGTTTGTATGACATTATGATAAAACCACGATACAATATACTGTATGTAATATTGAATATCCATACGATTCTACTATTATTACCATAGATATAATTCATTGCGGGGAATACACACCAATACGTATATACGAAATCATGTATACGTATTGCTTGTGAGTGTCGATTTACTTGGCCTTCAACTTCTTCTCAATATCAGCGACGACATCGGGCTTCTTCTGGGTATCGGCACCTTCCTTGTTGCTCTCATCCGAGTCGCAGTTGTCGCCTTCGCACTTCTTCTCCTCATTATTGTCATCGGGAACTTCCATACCCTCAAAACCGTGGTAGCCGCTCATGGACGCAACGAGTGCCACAAAAACAACCGCAAGCAAACCAGCAGCAGTATGTTTCAATGAGAGAAACACAACGGCAGCAACAAAGATAAGTTTGCCTAAAATGTTATTATACAAAAACCCGAGAACGTTGGGTTTAAGAACCATAATAATAATCACCACCAGTAAAACACCTAAAGTAAGTTCCTTGCTGATTTTCACCATTTTCGTCTTATATACATAACTAATATATTTTTCGTATGTAACAATTACTTCTCGAAATAAAATCTCATTTTTTTATAGGAGAATATGTCATCTTTAGGTTTTTCGGAATATACTGAAAGTAATAATAATAATGGAAGTGGCAATTCAAAAATAAACAATCGCCGAAATGGAGGCGGTGGTGGCGGCGGCGGCAATGGCGGCAATGGCGGCAATGGTGGCGGCATCCGGAATAGAACCCTAAAGATACCGCGCAATCAAGAATCATCTGAACGTGGATTATTACAATCGCCGAATGGCTCCATCAGCGGAATTACAAACGAAAATGGAACGAATGGAGGTATCGTCCAACAAGCCGGTCAAAAAATCAAACAAATCAAGGACTATATTGAAAATATCCATCGCAAAGGAGGGGAAGACAGCGATGTCGAAGAGGATGATTCCATTCTTCCATCGTATCCCGCGCAAGGGATGGGTGTTTATGCGACCAATGTATCTCAATCTAGCAATATTGCCGGCGCAGGAGGCGGCGTTGTCCGCAAAACGACCCAAATGAATTCCCTAAATCCGACGAGTTCGTATTCATCCACATTATTGGAAGGAATGGAACCGGCAATTGCGGCGGCGGCATCATCATCCCCCTATTTCGAGAAACTCACCGGTATTGCTGGCGCACAAAAGGGCGCAAATGGGTCGTCGTCCGTAAAACCCGATACATTTAGCACAAATGCGAAATCCAGCACATACGCATCACAATACTACGAGCAATTTGTTCCTTACGCGGAATCACTGGCTTCACAGTTAAGCGCGAATGGCGCTGCTGGCGCATCTGGCACAAATACCGCACTCATCGAGAAACTCAACTATATTATTCACATGTTAGAGGAGAAGAAGGATGAAAAAACCGGACACGTCATCGAAGAACTCGTATTGTATTGCTTTTTAGGCGTATTCATCATATTTGTGGTGGATACATTTACGCGCGCTGCTGGTGGCGGCGGGGGTGGCAGCGGCAGCGGACGTGGCGCATTCGGGATGTTTGGTGGTAGGGCAAAAACCGCGTATTATCGGCGATAAGGTGTATCGAAATCAATACACGTCACATAATCAGTATATCCTTACACAACGTTTCTTCGTGTATAATGGCATTATAGAGAATGTAATACCATTTATTCTTCCATATTACCGGCGCGGAATTCAACACCGCATTGTCAATGATACGATAATTATGTGCGATAGTATCGACGAGTATCATTGTCGCAGCAGCGTGGGTGGAACCGGCGCCAACACCTCGACATTCCCGTAACATTGACACGGACGTATAAAATCCGCGAACGAAATCATCTGACGCGCATAACGTCTTGTGACACACCGATGAAATACAATACAGAATTTCAGGTCCAAACGATGTGGATATCGTCGATGACGCCGCCATGGAGGTATGTGATACCCGTTTTCCAAATGCGTCATATTTGGGCGGTATAACGGGAGGTAAATATTTCACTAACGCGGTGGATGTTTCTGCGATATGTCGATGAAGTTCATCGATACGATTTCCGCGTGTTCGTCGCCGTGTTGGTCGCCGTGTTGGTCGCTTCGAAGACGACGACAGATACTGCGTGTCGAGAGATTCTGGAACACAGTGGTTCCAAGAAGGCGCAAAGACATACACCGCCAATACTCGCGTTTGATTCATCATCAGCATATAAATATGATAGACTCCATGTTGAACGAGATGTTGGAGATGAGTGATTTCATGGAAGATACAACACTGGAAATCTCTCGAACATTCATTTATAAACGCATAAAAAAGGGCGAAATTGGTCGACGATACTTTGATGACGGATGTAGCGCCGGATGTTGCCCTCGCGTCGAGAGATAGCGATAGCGATAGCGCATACGTATAAACTGTCGTGAATGGAATGACAAATCCAGGAATTTCATGGTAACGGTATAATGTTTGTTCTCCCGCAATCTCTCGAGACTTCTGAATATATTCGGTTGTTTCGAGTAGTTCGAGAGATTCTCTCTCGGTGGTGATATACCTCGCCCACGCCAAATGTTCGCATACATAAATCGATACCGACCGATGAATGGTGTGACTCCGTGTAAAGGAAAGCATAATACGTGGTGTTAAAATCGACACGCCTTTGATTGATGCGGCGGCATCGGAGGCAGCACTCGTAATCGTTGTCATCACCCCGATGAATACCGAGAGTCCAAACGTGTTCTCCGAGAGAATAAGTTGTAGTGTATCGTATGGGATACACGGTCGGATGAATCCAATCTCTCGAATATGCCGATATGGCGCGTCAATTTCGGAGTCTTTACGAGATAGAAATTCGGCAATTCTCTCGAATGACGGTTGTAGTTCATTCTCGGCAACACTGGTTCGGATGCGATATACCGTGATGTTGTCATAATTTACATAGTGTATAAATGGATAAATGATTGCTTTATGTTGACCTACGTCGAGAGATTGGATTGGATTGACGATGTCATGGTTGCTGCGCTTCAGTGGCGTCATGATACTTGTATTCCATTTCTCGCCGCCGCCGCCACCGCGGAACCACCGGCGCAATGTAAATCGAAATGTGATGGGTTGGCTATACCAGTATAAGTATTTGAATTTCAATACACCAATACAAAGGATGAATGCGGCGCATAGAATGGCGATAATATAATGGATAAAGAAGTTCGGAAGTGTAAGGTTGATTCCGAGAGATTCAATCATTATATTATCAAGTTACAAAATGTGAACCGCGCCGACGCGGGTTTCGTTGCTTCGTGGTTTCATTATCATTACGCGAACTTCGTTGCTCCAGTGCTTCGCACTTACGCGACCTTCTTAAGAATAAACAAATACTGAAACTCATTCAGCACATGAACCAAATCCACCTGTCCGGTTACTGTAAACCCAACTTCCTTTGCGATATCGAGCATTTCGCGGTTGGTCGGCATGTAATACGTATGGATATTCTCTCGAACTTTCCCCGTCTTATCATCCGTAATCTTCTCCACAAACTTCGCAACATTCTTCTCATTGGTATATTTCGACGCTGCTGCCGCGGGGACCTTTCCTTTCGTTGGAGGCGGCGCAGTAAAGTCAGACTTATACTGAAAGCTCCGGAACTTCACGAGAGAATTGGTGATGCGTTCCTTCGCATAGGTTTGCGGAGAAACAATAAACAATGGTTTTCCACCAGGAACAATCGGGTCGAAATGATTTCTATCCACCAAATGTAAAATAAGGTAACCCTCCGGTTTCAACCACTGGTAGCAATTTTTGAAGAATGCGCGCTTGTTTTTCACATAATACACTGTAAAATAGAAACACGTCAGCACATTGAACTCCTCTTCGCTAAACATCATCGGATTTGTAAAATCGCCCTGGATAAATTTAGAAGACGGGTATGAATCTCTCGCATTCTGAAGCATCGCCTCGGATTTATCACACCCAATGATATTCACGCCCTTGTGTCTCAACAAGTCGACGTGATGTCCTCGCCCGCACCCCAAATCGCACACTTTAAAATTCTTCTTGTCGGCATCTCTCGCGCCGGTGATGTGAATGATTTCGTCGACTTCCGCCTCGATTTTATTGGGTTGAATAAAGAGTTCATCATAAATATCCGCATAAAAACTGTCATAAATGGTGTCGTTTTCATATACTTTGTATTTATCCTTTTGTTCGAATCCTTCGATATGCGTTGCGAAGTCGCGCTTAATAAAACACAGTATCAGTAACACGATAAACAATACAACCAGAATTTCCCATCGTGTAATGGATTGTATATAACTTGAAAATGATTTATAGAATGACGCCATACGATTTGTATTACTAGTATTTCATTATAAAATATATTATCGTAATTCTCGCGTGAATAAAAACAAATGACATAATATCCGCATCCGCATCCGCATCCGCATCCGCATGTCCGACCCCAATGAAATCAACGATATTCGCAGTGAAAGTGATTTCCGAGGCATCACATTTTCATCTTATAAAAAGACCGATGTTCGTAAAGAACTACTGAATAGTTTAACCAGTTCAAAAATCGAACCCGCGTGTTATTGGAGCGCAGAACTCGTATGCTCCGGACATTATCTCGAGTTATGGGACATCATCATCACATTTGCGAGCAAGTATATCCATTTAGCCAACCCTAAATTACCGCTGTATATTGAAATGCGATACGAGAGTTTCAAATCCATTATATCGAATGGGTATTCGGGGAATGAACTCCGACTGCGAAATCATAGTAAAATGCGGTCCCTTTTCGCAGAAATCATATGTGTTCTTTGTAACTCCAAACGCCAGCATAAATACGACAGTGTGAAAATCAAGAAACAGGAGGAATATGACATCGCAACCATGTCGCAACGTCTGAAAGCACCGCGGGTAGATTACGCGCAAGAGTATTTTAGGGAAAGAGACCCCAAAGAGATATTCATCGCGGTCAATGAATTCGCGTATCACATCTCCAGTGATTCTAAAAACACACTACTTGCGTGTTACTGGGTAGAATGGATAAAACTCGAATTCGATACGATATGTAAGGCGAAAAAAGAGACGTGTCGATGTGAACGTCGGTCGCATATTCCTGTCGATGATAAACTTCAATTCGACCCCATTTGGATGATATGGGATATTATCATCGCGCGCAGCAATGACGCAGAGGATATATCACCGCTTACCCAGAAAATTGTGAATAGTCTTTTACGGTTATATTGTGTGCGATTTACGCCCGGGATTCGCAAAAAGCGCAGGTATCTCGTATATTTCGCGATATCATTGTTGACGACGGAATATGATAGTAAAATCGAAATGATAAACGACCGGCTCGTCATTGAAACGGCGGTTGCGAATATCAACGCGATTTATAAACAAATCAAACAGCATGAAATTAGCCCAGATACGGATTATCTGTTTTCATCGGCGGGTTATAAGGGAGATAAAAATGGAGATTTAGAACGCACAATTAAGCGTCTTGAGGCGTTGAATGCGATGAATACAATTGTTCGAAAAAATGAAGACGGTCCAAACACCGACTCGAATGCGGGGGCGCAGCAGCAGCAGCAGCAGCAGCAGCAGCAACACCCCCCAAAGAAATACAGTCCATATGAATAATTTTTCGGTCGGTGTAATAATATACTATTATAGTAGTAATGTCACTCCCGACTTTTAAATTCACAAATTTTGGCGCACCCACAAACAATGAAACTGTGAATAGTGGTCTCTCCGTAAGTTCTAAAATGGCGAAAACCGGTATATTTTCCGAGTTGAAAGATAAAGCACAAGACACGTTCAAAGATATATCGCTTCCAAGTGGATTTGGAAGCAGCGACAGCGGCGACAGCGGCGACAGTTTCTTCACATTCTCCACATTGGCTAAATTTATCTTGATTCTCGTGATTGTATGGTTTATGTGGACCAGTTTATCCGGCAACGGAGACTTTCATTTAGGAATGGGCGTAGTTGGAGACAAGATAAAATCATTCTTTCAATCCATGAAAGAGAAAGGTCGTGAAGTTGTATCACGTATCACAAATAAACCATATAGCGCAGCGGCAGGGGCGGGGGCGAGCAGTGGCGGCAAGAAGGGCGGCAAGGGCAGCGACAGTAGCGACGGAAGTGACAGCGACAGCGACAGCGACAGCGACAGCGAAAACAACGACCATGTTCCGATGAAACCCGTTCCTCCCACACACCGCCCTCCAGTTCCACCAGGAATGTCGAACAGTTCAGATAAAAAACCAGGTTTCATGGATGAAGACACGAAGTATACCTTTTTAGATAAAGCCGACCGCAATTACACCGGACCATCGCCCCGCGCAGATGACAGCACCAGTGTAACACAAAAACATCAGACGGGTAAGGCCGGTTACTGCTATATTGGCGAAGACCGCGGATTTCGAAGTTGCGTGAAAGTCGAAGCCGGCGATAAGTGTATGTCCGGGCAAGTCTTTTCGCACCCAGAGATATGCGCGAACCCTAGCTTGAGAGAATGAATCATAGAATAATGTAGAATCAACAGTGGCTCTACGTTATTACATCGTCAAATACTTAATCTCCGGCGTGTATGTATATATTTCACTCGCGACTTCATCAATGGTGATAGTGTTCGTGCTAAACACAAACGATAATGTCACGTAATATGTGGTTCCAACAATAATAATTTCTCGCCCCGCCGATATCGCGGGAATGCGCACCGTATACTCCCCCGTTCCAGTGATTTGCTGGTTGTTAATATCCGTCAGAGGTTCATAGCTTGCGTTCAATCCATTCACTTTCATCCTCGATATCTTGATATTACTATTCCACGTCGAATTGACGGTAAATGTCATGCTCGCATACGTTAGACCCGACGATGAATATGTTCCTTCAATACTCAAAATCATGGGTTTCGACGTTAATGGGTAAACGGTTACAAATGCGCGTGTGCTATCTATGCTTGTCAAATACCCGTTGAATGCCGCAATCACAATATTATATGAACCATCCACGATATAATTATTGTCATTCCGTCCAATATCTTCGCTATACGTTGTCCGCGTATCTGCCAGGGGGATGGTATACGTGAATGTCGTGTTTATATTTGTGCTGCCCGAACGAATCGTTATATTATAATACTTTATCGGGCTTCCACCCGTGTCCGGTTTACTCCATACAATGTTGATATAATTCCGCGAGATATCTGTAATCGATGGCGGCAACAACCCGTATTTTGATGTAAGGACAACGTTGGCGGGCGGATATGGTTTCATTAATGTTCGCGCAGTCACAATCGCGGATTCTGGACCCACACCAACCGTATTGATGGGTTCCACCTTTATTTCGTATTTACTCTCATTGAAGAGATTACGCAACAAGTAGCGCCGAGATTGTCCGTTGGAAATAACATTGCTAATATCCAATGTCTGTTTCGACCACGTTGTATCCGGCACTTTACGATAATAGAGGTTGTATTGGCGAATTGGTGGACCATTGTATGAACCACCGGCGTTTCCGCTATTCGCCGGGTCGGTCCATTTCAAGTCGACCATCAAATTCTGTCGCTCATCGGCGTTTGTGAATCCTAATCCTGTAATGATGGATGGCACCGACGATGTTTTCACGGTAATGGTTGCCGGAACACTCGATAATCCACGAACATTCCCCGAAAACACCGAGATATAATAAATCGTATTGGCGCGGATTTCAATCAAATTTGGTATCCTCTCGAAGATAACCGTGTTTCCGTTTAATTCGCCGGATATCTTATTGTAGGATGCGCCGCCGGACGGGTCGGTGGGTCCATTTGGAAGGATGCTTTTATAGGGCGTCCATGTTTTATTATCGATAGAATACGTGATGACATAACCCGTAATAGGAAAGCCGCCATTTGAATCAGGCGCATCCCACACAAGTGTAATCCGGTTATTCACGTTATCGTAATTCGTAATCCGTAAATTCGTCGGTTCGGTGAGCGCAGTGGTCGGAATATTGGCCGTTAATTGGAGACCCGCCTTGTATTCGTAGGTCCGTTTATAGTTGTATAAATTCACGGAGGGGTCATAACACAACAATCGCTCCTTTCCAGGGACGCCACATGCGGAGGTGAGGCCGCATAATAAGCGACTATTCCCCGGCGTCGTCGGACACACCAGCGAAAATTGGCCGGCGGGACCCCCCGTCAAATAGTTACTTTCATTGCCGATTTTCCGCATTAATTCTCCGCGTGATGCCTTCGCGAACTTCTGACTCTTTGTTAGTCCGCCGACATTTTTGTTGTATTTCAGGATTTCGACTTTACGACGCATATCATAGACTTCATCGACCTGGGTAGCGGTGAGTTTCAAGCCCGTCGCACTATCCACCAAATTCGATGAACGGCACGTCGGTGTGAAACGCGTCCAGAACTGGCGATTGTATGGATTGGTGTAGAATACGTTCACATTACAATTGATAATCGCGGGTGTGATATCGAATACGTTTACATTAAAGACGGCGATTTTTTGATTGAAATTAATCGTGGCGGGTTGTGTAATTGTCACCGTAACTGAACCGGAGCCGTAAATCATCGCGGTATATGAACCGGTTCCCGACACGCGAATTGTCAGAATATCATTATTGGAGGATGAATAGATGAAAGTTGCGTCCACGTCCGTATTGTTCGAACCTGGCGGAACCAGCGAGAATGATCCATCGGTCGTCATTTTATTCATATCTGGCAGTTTGTATATCGTCGACAAGTTTCCTGTATTCGATTCCGGAATCTGCCCGACAAAGGTTGGCGTAGATTTGATGATTTTCACCTGTATGGTCGTATTGTATCCGAGCATATCGCCGATACGCTGGGATGACCGATTATAAATGGGCGTCTCCTCTTGAAGAAACTTGATGGGAATTGTCACGTCGTTGCCATCGGGCTGGGTAGTCGACCGCCGAAATACAATCTTTGGACCCACAATCGTGACATAGTCATTCTGATACGTGAAGGTTCGAACATCCGATAGACTCAAATAATAGATGACATTCTCATAGTCGGGCGTTCCATCCGTGACTTTACGACGCGTTGTCGTGGCGAAATCGGGGAAATTCAAGTCGATGGATGCGTCGAGATATTCGCGTGTAAGGATACCGCTCGAATTGGGAACAGAATTCAACTTACTACTGATAACACCCGTCGTAGGATGCCGTCCTGTAAAGGGTAGAACAAGCGCGATGTTGGTGTCGGTGCGTTGAATCGTCAGCGGTAACATAATTTTTTTCTCGGAAAAGGACTCTGTATCATCACCCACGCCGCTTGCCTGATATTCCGCCTGTTTTATCTCCATTCGAATCATCGTGGAAGACTGGCCGAACATGGTTCCACCCGACGCATCAAAGACCCCGTTGATTAAAAGGACATTTTTATAGGGAATGCGAATATCTGCGGCACCTGGGTTTTTATAGATACCGACCGTATTCAATGGGTCGCCGGATGCTTGTGGAATCACGTAGTAATCCTTCTCTAATGAGATGACGGTCACTGCGGAATTATTCGTCGGAAAGGAAAACGTGATTGGGGTTTTCGAGTTGTTTGTGCCGAGATTAATCAACGGAATCATACCAATGAGGGTGCTGCGACGACTCGTTAATGCGGATGAAACATCGGTGTCTCGAAGGCCGGCCCCCACACCCGTGGCCGGGTAGGTGAATGTGCCAGGCTGAAGTGTAAATGTAGTAGAGTATCGTAATGAATACACATTATATCGATGGTTATACTCGCTTAAGAAATATACATCTCCATAAATGGTCTGCCCGTTTGACGTGGTTACATCCTGTTGTAATTGTGGTATCCATGTGGGTGGTGAGGTAGTAGACATATGTATATTTTTTTACACGACGACTATCCGCACTTCGCGATTGCTTGCGTATTGCTGATATGACAGTGTAAAAAAATATTACCGCATATACCATATATTTGACAGATAAGAACCGACGTTCTTTGTCGCTGCTGTGTCGCTTCCCGAAGATATCATCTTCAGGTTGGGCCCTTCATCGGCAATACTCTTAATCTTATTCGCGCCAATGGAGTAATTGAAATATTGAATCGTCGAAATATACCCACTAAAGCGGTCCTTGCCTTTATTCTCGCCGATATTCACCTTACCGTAATTTTGGATGGGAATGCCCGCGGTTTTGCGACGCTGTGCCAAACGACCGTTGACGTAGACGTCAATGACATTGTTGGTAACGCGAATGATGACATTTACCCATTTCTTAATCGGAATATCTGTTGCGATGAGACGTTCGTGTAAGTTCTGTTTGGGGTCGGACGTATTATCCTTCTTTCCACTGACATCCACGACGGCCAGCAATGATACATTGACACCCTTGTCCGTGCGGTCCGGATTGACGTCATTGATGTTGTTCGTGAACTTGATATACAATCCTGGGGCGTTATTCGGGTAATACAGTCCATCATCCGCTGATTTTGTTCCTTCACCGCCTTTGCTAAAGATTCTTGAATATTTGTCCTTTTGAAGCGGAACCTGGTTGATGAAAAACCAGGACGACCATGTATATTCTAAACCGCCATCCTCATTCATGGACCGAGCGATGAAGACCGAGTTCTCATTCGATGGGTCTTGCGTAATATTCATTGCGAGATCTTCCGTATTCGCGGTTCCATTCAATACATAGGGGGTCATGGATGGAAGCATGAAATACGACAACAATATAATTGCGACTTTCACGGCGATGGAGAATACGATGAAGACCATCAAAATAAAAGCGAACTTCGCCACGAGACTATTTGATTCCATAAATTCCTTAACTCCGAAACCACCGGCCCCAGAACCATTACTAGAGGACGAGAGACCGGCATCACCTGGTTTTGAGAAACTGGACGTGATACCGCTTAATAATCCACCGCTGCTTCCGCTGCTTCCATCGCCACTATCACTCATATTTATATGTTTATTGTAACTATATATTATGAAGTAAAAAAACAATTCATGAATGAAATTTTAAACATTCATGAATTTCTGTTCGGTTTCGGTTTCGGTTTCGGTTTCGGTTTCGGTTTCGGTTTCGGTTTCGGTTCCGTTTCACTTCACTCGGTTCCATTCGGTTCCGTTTCACTCCACTTCACTACGTGCTTACACTCGCCTGCTCCTGGTTATCCACAATAAAACTCAATTTCACCTTGTATTTGTTGAGAAGGTCGCTCCAAGGGCTTCCGCCAAATCCTTGCGAGTAAATATCCCACGCTTCTTGTGGTGCGATAGGAGACGCTTTCAGTTTCACATTGGTGATAAATCCGACATCCTCGGTTTTTGTATCATCGCCTAAAACAATACTCTGGGTCTTCGCCAGTTCAGAACCCACGCCAACAACGCATGACTTCACAAGCTTACCGTCCACATACACGTCCATCGCGGAACCGTTAAAACTGACGATGAGGTTCACCCACTTCTGAAGAGGGAACTCGGATACTTCGCAGTCAAAGTCGGGGTTCGATGAACCTGACCTAGGATTAATCTGAATCGTGTTGGTATTGTCTTTGAAGACGACACGGAAAATAGTTGCTCCTGTGCTGGCCCCAGGGTCGGAATGAAACGTGATGAGCTTGGTTCCGTTGACCCACTTCTTGATGTAAAACCACACCGAAATCGCGCTATTTGCTTTGAAACTACTTGGTAGATTTGAACCCTGTAACGTCATTCGGTTGGACCACTTTTGCATCGTTCCTAAAGTTGTATAGCTTGTAGTCAATGCTTTGAAAATGACGTATAACAGGAGAAGAATCACAACGATTGCTAAAACTAATTTTGAATTCATTTGATTTCCTGATTGAACGGGGGTAATATATAAATGTGTGATATATAAATTATTGCGAATATACCATTGAATTTACAACCCCCTCATCCTCGATTGTTTTCATTCCAATCATGGGTGGATTCTGTGATTTCAACATGGTATACGTCCAACGAATTTGTTCCTTGGTAAGCAATTCTTTGTGAAAAGCGAAATTACATATACTGCCATTCAACCCCTTGTTATCGGTAGTATCACCAACTGTAATCATCTTCATCTGGATATCGGGCATAATGAAATCGCTCTTAAATATCAACGCATTGTTGAGAAAGAGGTCCATCGTTTTCCCGTCATAGTTGATGACGAAATAGTTCCATTTTTGAAGCGGGATATCCGCATCCAAACGTGTATCTTCGTTCAATATCTTCAATTTCGTTTGCTTGTCCTCCGAATTCGCCTTGGTGAGTTGATTGTAATTCTTTCTGGAATTGTAGATTTCAGTAATACCGTCCTTCGACCCACCGGTTGCCATATCCAACAATTTACATTTCAGTTTGAATTCGTTCTTGGATGCGTTATATGTCATCGTTGGAACATCTCCGAAGTTGAATATTTCTAAATCCTCATTTTTCGTAGTGACGTTATTATTCAAGAAAAACCATCCGGATATCGCGTAGTTGTAGCGCTTCTTTTCTTCCACCGGGCAATTCGCGGCAATATCTTCGGGAGTGCGATTCTTGCCAGTATTATGGAAAATGAAAATGCTCGGACTTTGCGTATCCAAATTCGTGTCATATTTCTGTTTGAGTGATACGGGAGCGCTTACGATTTGTGAGGCGGATGCGCCGATGAGGTTCACCAAGTAAGGTCCGCCAATAAGAATCGCGATGAGAAGCAACTCAATCGCGACAATAATCCATATTGGGCGAGTTGTATCACCGAATGAGAACTGTGTAGCAGTAAGGAGACCCAGGAATAGACATGGAATATACACGATACACGACCACAGTAACTTCAATAATTTAATACCGAGAATCGACTTTGTAAGATGGAATAAGAACATAAAAATGATAACGACGACCATCACTTCGTGTCGTTTGTAATGAGCCAGCGCTGCGATGATGATGAGAAAGATGGTATTGGCGATAAAACGGGTATTGGAAAGAAGGGAGCTCGCCGTGGAAGTTGCGCCGTCTTTGGACTCGGATTCACCGGAAGCTCCAAGCGCACGTTTGCTATCGATGAATTCCAAGAAATAATGAAAGAAGAGAATTGCGAATGCTAATACTGTCATTCCAGCCATCATCGGATTCCCATCTTTGTCCTTGTCATAAATCCATACAACAATCATGAGGATAATGTAGATGATGTGTGTCATACCGAATGTGAGTTGGCGCATGGGACTATTGGAGTCTTCTGGTTTGGTGTCTTCAAACAGGTAATCTTCCGGCGTCTTCGAATTTGTTTTTGTGAATTTCTCTCGGAGATACGCGACCAACCCCGCAATTCCCACAATCGCCATAATGATGTAGATGGTTTGCGCGGTAGGAGAATTCAATTGATTGACGAACCCACCATCGGATGTGGATTCCGCTTTGCTGACACGGTTGGTTCCATCAATCTTATACACAAAGTACACAATCGTGAGAATGAATATGACGAATGAAACGATGAGTAATACCACTTTGATGAGTTTTCCGATGGCGCTTACTTTGGTTTCGGCGATACCAGTGGGGGGCGCTTCGGTGGCGGCGGCAGCGGCAGCAGAAGGCGCATCGGCGGCACCGGTCGCACTGGAGGCCAATGTGACATCCTTCGGTTGAATGACATCATCTGATGTCGGAAACATACGCAGGTCCGTTTCACCCGCCGACCATTTCCAAAAGTTCAGTTTCGCAAGTTCTTCATCGCGCTTTTCCGCGAACGCTTGTGAACCAGTCAATGAACCCAAGCCGTATATGATGATTTTAAAAATCGTGACAAAGACCCATGGAACCAAATACACTGTAGTTAAAATGAGACGGAGCGCGCGGATGAGGATTCCTTCCTTTTCGAAATCCGGATGAACGCCGGTTCCGTAAAAATTGTAAAATGCGGGCATCGAACAAATTGCCAGAATGATGACGAATGCGATGGCCCATCCCCAATTCTGTGGAACGACCGGCAGTGATGTGTCGCCCTTTCTCGTCTCGTTGAGATACTTCCACCACCACGATAATCCGACAACGGAAACGACCACAAAACCAGCAATTGCTAAAAACGTGCTCGCACTGCTGGCCGGCTCATTCTTTTTGTATTGCCACACTTGGATGGATTCCGCAAACTTCAAAATCGAATTCAATCCGCCAATCTCCATTTCCTTGACGAAGGGAAGTAACAAAAATCCGCATAACAACAGTCCTACAATCAATACGATAAAGAATGTGTCAATCAGTTCTTTGACGCGCGGAAACATATCTCCACTAAAATTACTCGCAATCCACTCGCTGGTATCCGGTGACGTCGTCACATTCGTAAACATCACGGACAACCACAATAGAAGCAATATCACCGACAAGAATGGAATATATGAAAACATTTTCGCGAGATGAACAAAGATGGGATTGAAATTGTCGGTGTTCGGTTCATGCTTCGATAAAATTGTATCCCAGTCTGCTGAATACATATTGTCTTCCTTTATCTTCTGGGAATACGGCGGAGTCTGATTCTTCGCAATATCATCTACCTTTACTGATGATGTGTCAATATCAGTACAATCACCTTTGAATACATGGATGAATACTTCCTTTACCCACGACCAACCCGTGGGTAATCTTCCGCAACTCGCAAGTATCAAACGCGCGTTATAGGTTACGTGAATCAATATGACGATAATGATGGACAGGATTGAAAACAGAATCAAGACGACTTTGGAAGGGGTCTCCGTCTTTTTCCGTAGTTCGTCCAGACGACGGTCCATTTCGGCCTTTACCTCCTCGGAATCGACACTGACGTCCGCATTTGGGGATTTTTGGCGCATGTCTTTGATGACTTCCGCGCGTAATTGTTGGTAATAACCACTATCCATGTAAGCGTTGGCGTATTTTTGGTTATCGGATTGGTCTTTCTTCAAAATCGAGTCCGCGGTCGGAATTTCGCTGACCGCAGTCATCTCTACGAGAGACCAACCGGTGAGAGATAAGATACCGAGAATAAGCACGGCGAAGAACCCCTTATACACGGTAAGCATCGGATTCTTGCGAAACAACAGTGCGAGAAAAAGCACCCCGATGATAAGGTAAATGATGCCGTGGACGAGGAACGCCTTGTTTTCGAAAGACCCGATTTCTGCTGAATTCGCGCCATCGAATCCGGGTCCTCGCTGACTTTTGGATATAAATATCGCGCCGATGATGACTAAAACCGCGACAGTAAGACCGACCGACATTTTGACGGTTGTCGCAGAATCACCGGTGGAGTTTCTCCAGGCCAAATAGGCGAAGAACGCGAAAATGATGATTTGTAAAATCACGCCGATACTTAACGCGACATTGGCGCCATTCGTCGCGAGTTCTTTGGCGAAATCGCCCTTGGATTCAGCAGGTATCGTTTCGGATTGTTCGCGCATTTTTACTCCACTCACAAGCATTGGAATACCGATGACAACACACGTTAACACGCCCAACACGAGCATCTTTGGCGAAAAATTCTGAATCCATTCGCCGCCCACACTGAATAATTTACACGCGGAAATAATGAGAAAGAATCCGATGATTCCGAGAAATGCGCCGCCAAAACCGACGAGGAATTTCGACGGGTCGTATGAACCACCATCGCCTTTTCGAGAGATGTCAGTGCTTCCGAATCCGAGACCAATACCGATAATACCGATGACAACCGCGATTAAAATATACCACATACTCATATCAAATGTAGAGTTGGCCGGTGGGTCTGGAATCAAGATTGCCGAACTATCGCGATTCAAGGTAACATACTTATTTGGATTAAAATGATGGATAAACATGACGAATACGATGGATACGATGAGTGTTACGAATACCGACAGTTTTCCTTTGATGACCCCTGATGTGAGAAACCCAACCAACAGAATGACAAATAGAACGACAATGGGTAAATAGTTTAATAGTAATTTTAGACTGCCATCTTGCGCCGGTGGTGCTGCTGCTGCTGTTGCGGCTGTTGCTGTTGCTGCGGATGGATTTTCATTCATTGGCTATAATATAATTATAACAACCACACCCAGTTATAATTATAAGATATAATTTTATAGAAACGACATCGCAGTCTTTTTACCATGGCAATCGCGGCATAACGCAACTAAATTGTCGACGTGGTTGGAGCCGCCGTGCTCTAAAGCAATAACATGGTCGACCTCAAACCATGCGGGCAACTGACGCTGGCAATCCCCGCATTTCCATCCCTGTTGCGCGGCTACATATTTCTTCTTTGTTTCGCTGACACTACGTTTGCTAGACCCCTTGCCGGAATTGAGGATTCTTCGTTCTGCGGGGGTTCCGCCGGGGGTTCCGCCGGGGGTTCCGCCCCCCAACGACGGCTGTGCGATAGGTTGTGCTCGTTTGACACCCATCGCGCTCATCATTGCGCCGCCAAGACCACCACTCATCGCACCACCCATCGCACCGCCGTCGTTGGGGGGCGGAACCCCCGTCATATCAAAAAAAGGAGTCAACATATCCGCGGTCCCCTTACTCACCGGCATGTATTTGATAATATCATTGGCATGATAGAACAGTTGCCTAGAGTTTTCCGGATTACGGCGAAGAAACAGGAAGAGCGAGAGACCGACGAATCCGAATGTCGCCATTTTTATCCATTTTTGGTTATTCTGAAACATCTTTATGAGTCGCCCATCATAGTATGTATTTACGATAAGAACTGCTGCGATAATAAAGACGATATATTCGGCCTTTACCATAATACAATGATGTAGTTATATTATGATAGTAAAATATTCCGTAATTCCGTTATTCCGTCATTTGTTATGATAATAATACGCAGCATATCCCAATCCCGCAACAATCAAGAAATACACAAGTTTCTCTCGATATTTCAATTCTTCCAGCAGTTGTATCGGTTTGGGTCGGTAGTGTAGATAATATTTCTCGAGCGCATCATGTAACGGCATTTCATCCTTCAATTGGAGAATATTGTATCGATTGTGGATGAAATGGACCCATTTGATGAATGAATCTCGACTGTCTAAATAGGGTGTAACCGGGTATTTATCGAGCATTCTAGCAAACTCGGCCGACATTTCTGGGTCTGGAATAAACATCGGGAAATTCTGGATGAAATCGTAGTATTTTTTACGTGTGACATCGTTGACATGGTCCGGATAATTCACCGCAGTCGTCATTAAAAAGAACCAATAATGAGGACCCCATACCCCC
>Ga0194124_10002616_pt1 | contig 20076 bp, 19 predicted proteins | sample TA2KigCas0mmetaG_FD_148605 | JGI IMG/M metagenome (GOLD analysis project Ga0194124, IMG submission 148605) | Freshwater microbial communities from Lake Tanganyika, Tanzania - TA2015031 Kigoma Deep Cast 0m | ecosystem: Environmental > Aquatic > Freshwater > Lake | place: Tanzania: Lake...
GGGGAACGGACTCACCCTGGTAGCCCGTGCAGCCGATCAGGGCCTGGGCACTGGCCGTTTTGTCCTGCGTCTGCGGAACAAGATGCAGCCCATCGGGCTCGAGGCTGAGCGCCAGCCGGTCGCCGGCACGCAGGCCCAACAACTGACGCAACCTGGACGGAATCACCAGCTGACCCTTGGAGGACAGCGTCAGCAGCGCATCCATCGCAGCAGCCCCAAGGCAACGCTTACCAGCGTAAGCCAGTGGCGCACAGTGGGCGCCACCCCGCCATAGGACAATCGGCGCCAGTGTCTATGGGCCCACTGCTGGCCCCCTCAGCGGCAATGGCCCAGGTCAACGGCAACTACCTCAAGCTCAAGGCGGGTTACCTGTTTCCCGAGATCGCCCGGCGGGTCAAGGCCTTCAGCGAGGCCAACCCCGCCGCACCGATCATTCGTCTGGGCATCGGCGATGTCACCGAGCCGTTGCCGGAGGCCTGCCGCAGCGCCATGAAGGCCGCCATCGACGAGATGGGCACCCGCGAGGGCTTCCATGGCTACGGCCCCGAGCAGGGCTACCCGTGGCTGCGCGAAAAAATTGCAGCTCAGGACTTTCAGTCCCGTGGCTGCCAGATCTCTGCTGAGGAGATCTTCGTCTCCGACGGCTCCAAGTGCGACAGCGCCAACATCCTCGACATCCTCGGCGAGGGCAACCGCATCGCCGTGACCGACCCGGTGTATCCGGTGTACGTCGACAGCAACGTGATGGCGGGCCGCACCGGCGACGCCGACGACGCCGGCCAGTACGGCGGCCTCACCTACCTGCCGATAAATGCGGAGAACGGCTTCACCGCCCAGATCCCCACAGAGAAGGTCGATCTGATCTACCTCTGCTTCCCCAACAACCCCACCGGCGCCGTCGCCACCAAGGACCAGCTCAAGGCCTGGGTTGACTACGCCTGTGCCAACGGCGCCTTGATCCTGTTTGACGCCGCCTACGAAGCGTTCATTCAGGACTCCAGCCTGCCCCACTCGATCTACGAGATCGACGGCGCCCGCGAGTGCGCCATTGAATTTCGCTCGTTCTCCAAGAACGCGGGCTTCACCGGCACCCGCTGCGCCCTGACCGTGGTGCCGCGCGGGCTCATGGGCACCGCCGCCAATGGCGAAGCAGTGGAGCTCTGGGGCCTGTGGAACCGGCGCCAGTGCACGAAGTTCAACGGGGTGAGCTACATCGTGCAGCGCGGCGCCGAGGCGGTCTACAGCCCCGAGGGCCAGACCCAGGTGAAGGCGCTGATCGCCTTTTACATGGAGAACGCGGCCATCATTCGCCGTGAGCTCACGGCCGCCGGCCTGCAGGTCTATGGCGGTGAGCAGGCTCCCTACGTGTGGATCAAAACGCCTGCCTGCGTGGATTCCTGGGACTTCTTTGATCTGCTGCTGGGCAAGGCCCACGTCGTGGGCACCCCCGGCAGCGGCTTCGGCGCCGCAGGCGAAGGGTATTTCCGGCTGTCGGCGTTCAACAGCAAAGGCAACGTGCTCGAGGCGATGCGCCGCATCCACAGCGCCCTGAACGCCTGAGCCACAGGGAGGCCTCTTGCGGAAGGCGCTCCCTAAACTGACGCCTCGTTCCGATCAATTCGTGCCGATGTCCCGTGGGGGTGTTGCCGTCGTGACCACTGCAGTTGTGACCACAAAGGTGTCCACCTTGGCAACCCGCCCCGAACTGGTGGTCGCCCCCATGGCCACCCAGACCCCGTCGCGCGAAACGGGCGGCGCAGCGGTCATGGAGAAGGCGCCCGAGCGGGTGCGCAAGCCGTCGCCCCGCTACAAGGTGCTGCTGCACAACGACCCGGTCAACTCGATGGAGTACGTGGTCGTCACCCTGCGGCAGGTGGTGCCCTCGCTGAGCGAGCAGGACGCGATCGCCGTGATGCTCGAGGCCCACAACACGGGCGTGGGCCTGGTGATCGTCTGCGATCTGGAGCCGGCCGAGTTCTACTGCGAAACCCTCAAGGCCAAGGGACTCACCAGCACGATCGAACCTGAGGAATAAGTCCATGGCAGCCAGCGGCTCCGCGACCAGGCTCCACTGGTGGGGCATGGTGCTCTACGTGCCGGTGCTGTACGGGTTGGGCTGGCTGACCAGCAGGCCACTGCTGCTGCTCGTCCCCAACTGGCGGGCCGATCAGGTGGACCTGGCCGGGCTCGCCATCTCACTGCTGCTGCTGCTGGTGACGCTGCCGCTGCGGCTGCGGCGGGTGTGGGGCGTGGAGCAGCCCTGGCAGCAGCTGGGCCTGGTGCCGGCGCGCGGAAGTGCCGTGATGCTGGCGTGCTGGCGTGCCGTGATCCAAGCGCTGCTGCGGGGCCTGCTCAAGGCCCTGCTGCTGCTGGCACCGCTGATGCTGCTGTTGCTGCTGTTGGGCCAGGCCCGGTGGCTGGGGGAACTGGGTGGGGCCGAGCTGGCCAATGCCATCGCCCTGGTGCTGGGTGTGGGCTTTGCCGAAGAACTGCTGTTTCGCGGCTGGCTCTGGGGTGAACTCGAGTGCCTGGTCGGTGCCCGTCGCGCCCTCGGACTTCAGGCCGCTGTCTTTGCCCTGCTGCATCCCTGGACCCGGCTGCTCAATCCAGTGGATCTGCCCCATGTGCTGCAAGCTCTGGGACTGCTGGGGGGGCTGGTGCTGCTGGGGCTGGTGCTTGCCCTGCAGCGCCGCGCCGATGGCGGCCTGCTGTGGGGAGCCGTAGGTCTGCATGGCGGACTGGTGGGGGGCTGGTTCGCCCTGCAGAACGGCCTGATCGAACTGTCGCCCGGCGCCCCGGCCTGGCTGGTGGGGCCGGGCGGCGCCAACCCCAATCCGATCGGCGGATTGATCGGCTGGCTGGGTCTGCTGACCCTGCTGTGGGTGCGGCGCCGCTGGCTTTAACGCACCGCCGTGGCCAGGGCCCTGCGCCCCTCCACCGGTGCATGCAGGGCTGCTTCCAGCGGCGCACAGCCGTAGTCGCGCTCCAGCAGGGCCATCACCGTGCGACCGAAATCGCTGGGGTTGGTGTCGAACGCCTCCAGGCACAGGCGCCCGAAGGTGCGGCCCATGGGCTCGGGGTTCCACAGCAGCTTGCGCGCCGTCCAGGGCAGCATGCTCATCGGGTTGTAGCCCGGCTGGATCAGGCCCTGCTCGAAGCCGTACTGCTCCAGATGGGTGTGGGGCTGCAGGCCGATGAAGAAGATGGCCGGCTCCACCTTGTCGGCCCCGAAAATGCGCTCGAGCTCGCGGTGGTAGGCGACGGTCTGGGCGATCGTTTCGGGCCGCTCGTCGATCACGTTGAACGAGTAGTTGACCGAGACGTGTTCGCGGAACCCGGCCGCCGCCAGCAGCCGGCAGTTCTCCAGCACCGTGCGCAGGTTGTAGCCCATGCGCATCTTGCGCACGAGCTCCTGGGAGCCCGAGGTGATGCCAATCTCGAAATAGCTCATGCCGCTCTCAACCATGAGCGCGGCGAGTTCGGCGTCGAGGTTGTCGGCGCGGATGTAGGCCGCCCAGCGGATGTCGCGCATGCCCGCCGCCAGGATCGCCCGCAGCAGTGCCTTGGCATCGTCGATGTAGCGCCGTGCCGGGATGAACTGGGCATCGGTGAACCAGAAGCCGCGCACGCCCCGGTCGTAGAGCTGGCGCATCTCGGCCACCACCTCATCGATGGGGTTGACGCGCACCGCCTTGCCCTCGATCACGGTGTACACGCAATAGCAGCAGTTGTGCGGGCAGCCTCGCTTGGTCTGCACCCCCACGTAGAAATCGCCGCCGTCGAGATACCAGTTCAGCTGCGGCCAGATCGCTTCGATCGTGTCGTAGTCGACTGCGGTTTTCTCCAGCGGTGTGGGCTGCTCATGGATCAGCCCCGGGCGCGGTGGCTCACCGGCCACATAGCAGCGCTCGCTGGCGATCGAATCGCCGCGGATCAGTTTCTCCAGCAGGGTCTCGCCTTCACCCACCGACACCACCGTGCCGGCGGGCAGGCTGCGGCCCAGTTGCTCGTAGAAAACGCTCACAGCACCGCCGCCGAGGACCGCACGGGCGGCGGGCTCAAAGCGCCGGGCACGCCGCAAACCGCGGCGCAACAGCCGCAGGTTCCGCCACAGCTCGCCATAGTGACTGGCCATCAGCTGCAGCCCACCCAGGGCACCGCGCAGCCGCTTCAGCGGATTGCGCGCGTAGAAGACCTCAAAGGAGTTCTGCAGCGGGTTGCCGCCCCGGCCATCCACCGGCGCATAGATCTGAATGTCGCGCCAGGAGAACACCAGCAGCGTGGGCCTGAACTGCTCAACGGTGGCCAGCAGCACCCGCTCCACGTCGAGCAACGGCAAGGCCGCCAGCTCGAGGATTCGTTGCTGCAACTGCGGAAACAGTTTGTGCAGGTGGTCAGCCAGGTAGATCGGCCCCACCGGAAAGATCGGATTGCAGGGCAGACGCACCAGCAGCAGCCGCTGCTCAAGGCCCATCGCTGAAGGCGCATCCGCTGCGGAGGTTGGTGCTGTCACCGCGACGCTCTCCGCGTTGCCTCAGAGCCTGGACGCTAACAAGCCTCGAGAGAGCGCTGATCGGGCCGATCCCATGCAGCCGCCAAGGCCTGTTGCAGCCTCGCCACCCGGGCGCGCAGTGCTGCTGGCAGCCCCGCAATCCAGCCCTCATGCACGCACAGCCTCGGCTGCAGCAGCCAACCCTGTTGCTGCAACCGCGCCGCCAGCGCAGCAGGGGTGGGCTGGGGCCAGGTGGGGTTGATCACATCGTGCACATCGATCCCACCGAGATCGTCAATTCCGGCCTCCAGCGCCTCGCCCAGATGCTCCAAGGGCACAAGGTTGGGCGGCAACTGCAGATGCACCTCCGGCGGCAGGATTGCCCGCGCCTCAGCGATGGTCTCGAGCAGGTCCTGAAGCCCCCCCTGGGCAGGCGCCCTGCGGTGCTGAAGCGCTCCCGGCCCTGGCTGCCAGGGCTGCAGGATCACCTCCTGGATGTGACCCCATTGCCGCTGCAACAGCGCCAGCAGTTCCAGCGCCTCACGGCGCTGGGCGTGGGTTTCCCCCCGCTGCAGCAACAAGCCGGTGGTGAAGGGGATCCCCAGCCGGCCGGCCTGCTCCAGCTGCTCCAGCCGCGCCAGCAGGGCCTTGCTGGGGGCATGGCGGTGGTCGCGCCCGTAGGCCGGACCGAGGCCTTCGAGCATCAATCCCATCGATGGGTTGAGACGGGCCAGCGCGGCCATCTCGGCGCGCTGCAGCGGCCCGGCATTGGTGTGGGGCAGGCGCCCCCGGGCAAGAGCCAGACGCGACAGGGCCCGCAAACGTTCAAACCAATCGCGGCGATTGGCCGCGGCAGGCGCCACTTCGCCGCTCAGCAGCAAGACCTCCAGCGCTCCGGGCCTGGCTTGCAGCTGGGCTTCGGCCTGGCGATCACCGAGCCAGGCATCGGCCCCCAGTGGCACGCGAAAGCTGCAGTAACTGCAGGCGTTGAAACACTGGCGCGTGGGCACCAGCGTGACGCTGGGGCTCCAGGTGACAACCCTGCCGGAGCGGGAGAGGACGCGCATTGATCGGCTGAGCTTATCGACGCCATCAGGGCTGCCGATCGAGCGATAGCGCGGAAGAGGACCCACGATCCGCAAACTTCCGTTACAATCACCAACGACGGTTCACCGTCTCAGGGATTCCGTCCTCCATACCTCTTTCTCGTTCTCATGACCACTACTCTCCAGCAGCGCTCCGGCGCCAGCAGCTGGCAGCAGTTCTGCGAGTGGGTCACCTCCACCAACAACCGCCTCTACGTGGGCTGGTTCGGTGTGCTGATGATCCCCACCCTGTTGGCTGCGACCATCTGCTTCATCATTGCCTTCATCGCCGCTCCCCCCGTCGACATCGACGGCATCCGTGAGCCCGTCGCCGGCTCCCTGATGTACGGCAACAACATCATCTCCGGTGCTGTTGTTCCTTCCAGCAACGCCATCGGCCTGCACTTCTATCCCATCTGGGAAGCCGCCAGCCTCGACGAGTGGCTGTACAACGGCGGTCCTTTCCAGCTGGTGGTGTTCCACTTCCTGATCGGCATCTACGCCTACATGGGCCGCGAGTGGGAACTCTCCTACCGCCTCGGCATGCGCCCCTGGATCTGCGTGGCCTACAGCGCCCCTGTGGCCGCTGCCTCGGCTGTGTTCCTGGTCTATCCCTTCGGTCAGGGCTCCTTCTCGGACGCCATGCCCCTCGGCATCTCCGGCACCTTCAACTACATGCTGGTGTTCCAGGCCGAGCACAACATCCTCATGCACCCCTTCCACATGCTGGGTGTGGCCGGTGTCTTCGGCGGCAGCCTGTTCTCCGCCATGCACGGTTCGCTGGTGACCTCCTCGCTGGTGCGTGAAACCACCGAGAGCGAGTCCCAGAACTACGGCTACAAGTTCGGTCAAGAGGAAGAGACCTACAACATCGTGGCTGCCCACGGTTACTTCGGTCGCCTGATCTTCCAATACGCCTCCTTCAACAACAGCCGCAGCCTGCACTTCTTCCTGGCTGCCTGGCCCGTGGTTGGCATCTGGTTCACCGCCCTGGGCGTGAGCACGATGGCCTTCAACCTGAACGGTTTCAACTTCAACCAGTCGATCCTCGACGGCCAAGGCCGCGTGGTGAACACCTGGGCTGATGTGCTGAACCGTGCTGGTCTGGGCATGGAAGTGATGCACGAGCGCAATGCCCACAACTTCCCCCTGGACCTGGCAGCTGCCGGCACCAGCGAAGTGGCACTGACCGCTCCTGCGATCGGCTGAGGCTGTACAGCTCGCTTAGGGCTGAACACTCTCGGTTAAGTAACCTACGGAATCCCAAAGCCTCCCGCCACGGCGGGGGGCTTTTTGGTTGGCTGAGGGGGCTGCGCTGGATCGGATTGGGCGCTGTTCAGTGCGGTTCAGGGCAGCTTCCTAGCCTGGACGAGGAACCGTCACAGCACCGATGAACCAGGCCGCAGCAGGGGCGATGACCGGGTCCATGCCGGCCGATCGACTGATTGCGCTCTACGGACTGCAACCCCATCCCGAAGGGGGGTGGTATGCCAAAGTGCATCGCAGTTCTCTCAGGGTGCAGCGGGGGGATGGTGCATCCCGATCTGCGCTCACGACCATCCTGTTTCTGCTGAAGGCCGGCGAGATCAGCCGCTGGCATCGTGTCGACGGCGCCGATGAGACCTGGCATTTCGCCGGCGGTGCCCCGCTGGAGCTGTTCCGCATCGCGGCACCGGGCGCTGGGCTTGATCCCGTCGTCCTGGCGTCGCCCGAAACTCCGGCAGGGCAGCCCTTGGCGGTGGTTCCAGCGGGGTGTTGGCAGGCCGCGCGCAGCACCGGTGCCTGGAGCCTGGTGAGTTGCTGTGTTGGCCCCGGGTTTGACTTCAGCGACTTCACCCTGTTGCGCGACCTGCCCGAGGGGCAGCGGCCCGTGCTTCCGTTGCCTGCGTTGCTTTGAGCAGGCCCAGCCGCACGGCTGCATGAAACAGATGGTGGAACTGGATCAGGAGAACACCCTCTCCTCGATTCATGGACCCAGCTCAGACCGAGCGCCTGGTGGCCTCGCTGATTGCGCTGCTGGAGCGCGGCACCACGCCCTGGCGGCGGGAGTGGGATGTGGCAGGCCCTGGTCACCATGTCAATCTGCGCTCAGGCCGCCGCTACCGCGGTGCCAATCCGATCCTCCTGACCCTGGGGATGCACCTGCGGGGTTCGGCCCTTCCCTTCTGGTGCGGCTGGGGAGAGGCCAGGGCTCTGGGATTGGTGCCCCGGCAGGGCAACCAGGCGGTGATGGTGCTGCGCCCCCAGGTGCATCGCCGCAGCAGCCAGCCCCGGGTTGCGGCCTTCGGCGATGCGAGCACCATCGCTCCGCCGTCTGATCAGGATGGGTCTGCCTGGGTGAGCTACCGGCCGGTGCCGGTGTTCAACGCCGCTGATCTGGTGGGTGAGGCCTTACCGGCTTTGGTGCGGCAGCGATCGCTCAGGGCACACACGGCCCGTCGCGGCGAACCAGAGCGCCTGGCTGCGGCGGAAGCGGTGCTTGGCGCCTGGCCCGTAGTAGTCACCCACGGCAGTGATCACGCCTGTTATGTGCCGTCGGCTGATCGCATCCTGCTGCCGGTCCGTTGCGCCTTTCACAGCGCTGCTGCCTTCTATGCCACCTGGGCCCATGAGGTGGTGCACAGCACAGGCCATCGGACCCGACTGGCCCGTGACCTTGCCGGCAGCCCCAGCAGTCCCAGCTATGCCCGCGAGGAGCTGGTGGCAGAACTCGGTTCGGTGTTGCTGGGTGATCGTCTCGAGATCGGTAGCGATCTGGCCAACCACGCCTCCTACCTCGCCAGCTGGATCGCGTTGCTCAGGGACACACCTGGCCTGCTCCTGCAGGTGTTGGGCGATGCGCGTCGGGCGGTGGACCTGATCGCCCCGGAAGCCGCAGCGGTGTCAGCGCCGCCCGCCTCGCCCCTTGATCAGCCCGAGGCGGCCCTGCTGGATGACCTCCCAGCGGCGGTGTGTGGAAGGCAAAAGCCGGTGACTGGATTTGAACCTGCGACCTACTGATTACGAATCAGTTGCTCTACCGCTGAGCTACACCGGCGCGGCCCCCGAACCTACCATCTGAACCAGGACAGGAGCTTTCGTTGTGGCGCCGCATCCAAAGCCCCTCGACCCAGAGCTCAAGGCTCGCTTGTTGCAGGAAGCGCGCACGCCCTGGCGCGGCCTGCGGCGCGGCCTGTGGGTGGCCCTGGCCGCATCGGCTGCCGTGGGGCTCGCCACCATGGCCATGCGCTCCGCGGCGGGGTCGGAGGTTGGGTCAACGGATCTGTTGATCCAGATCGTCGCCTTCCTCGTGTTTGGTGGGTTGCTCTGGTTCGACCGGCAACGGGACAGCTGAATCGCCGGGATCGATCACTTCAGCCTCAAGCACCTCGGCCTCAAGCACCTCACCCGCGAGGACCTCACCCGCGAGGACGTCAGCTGCATGCTCCACAGCCTCAGCGGCTCGCTCCTCGGGCTCCGCCTCAAGCTCACCGGGCTCTCCTGCAAGATCCCCTTGCTCAGCATCAACCTCCCCAGGCTCAGGCTCATCAGCCATAACCTCATCAACCTCAAGCTGATCGGCCACAAGCTCCCTGGACTCCAGCTCCCCGGCCTCAGCCGCCGCCTCGGCCTCAATCAGCTCTGACTGACTCGCCTCAGCAGCATCCCGCTCTGGCGGGCTCAGCTCTTCGTCATGGGACTGGTGAAGCCAAGGGCTGGCTTGCTCAGCTTCGACAGGCCACTCCAGGTGTGGCCAGCGCAGCAGGGGCAGGCCGAGGCTGCGCGTCGTGGTGGATGCGCCTGCTGATTGGGGTGCTGGCGTAGCGCTGTCGGCTGCTGGGACCTGGTTTGGGACCAACAGCCAGATCGCCTGGATCAGTTGCTGCCATTGCCACACCATCAGAGCCAACACGCCGGAGGCCGCCATCAGGCAGACCAGTCGATCGGCGTTGTGCAGCGGGCTCAGCTGGCTGGCCAGGGCTGCGGTGGCATCGAGCCAGCCCAGCAGTGGCAGCACCACCACCACGCCCAAGGCGAAGATCAGCCGTGGCGCCCGCATCCGGCTGCCCTCGACGATCATTGCCTGCTCCAGATCGCTGCAATCGCTGCTCTTGCCGCTCAGCAGCAGCAGCGAGCGTGGATTCGCGGGCCGCTGCCACAGCAGCAGGGCCGGTGCCGCTGCCCCCAGCGCCCAGGCCAGCAACCGCTCCAAGGCGGGCACCGGACCAGGGTCAGCGCCAGCCAGCAGCAGCAGCAGCAGCAAAGCCTCCAGCGGCAGCGCCCCCCCGTTGATCAGCTGGACCCAGAGGTAGGGCGCGCTGCGGGGGGTCATGGTGAGTCGCTGCGTTTCAGGTGCTCAGGGTGCGGCGCTGGGTGACCAGCTTGTAGGCCTCCACCCGGTCGCCTTCCTGCCAGGCATTGAAACGATCGCAGGCGATGCCGCACTCGAAACCGGTGGCCACCTCCTTGACGTCGTCCTTGTTGCGGCGCAGTGAGTCGAGGTCGCCTTCGTGGACCTTTTCCTTGTCGCGCCACACACGCACCTTGCAGTTGCGCTGCAGCTTGCCCGTGGTGACGTAGCAGCCCGCCACGGCGCTCTTGCCGATGCTGAACACGGCCCGCACCTCGGCTTCGCCCAGGGCCTCTTCGACCAGCTCGGGTTCGAGCAGGCCTTCCATGGCCATCTGGATGTCCTCCAGCAGCTTGTAGATGACGTCGTAGTCGCGCACATCGACGCCGGTGGCATCGGCAGCGCGCTTGGCCCCCGGGGCCATCGAGGTGTTGAAGCCCACGATCACCGCACCCGAGGCGGCCGCCAGGTCGACATCGGTTTCGGTGATTTCGCCCGGGGCCGAGAGCAGCACCCGCACCTGCACCTCGCCCTGGGGCAGCTGCTCGAGCGAGCCGAGGATCGCCTCCACCGAACCCTGGACGTCGGCCTTGAGGATCAGGTTGAGCTCCTTGAGCTCGCCCTCGCTGGCCTGGCCCGACATCGAGGCCAGCGACACCCGGCGCGAGGCCATCTGTTGGGCCAGGCGCGTGGCACGGGCTTCGCTGGCGCGATCGCCCACCACGGCCCGGGCGGCCTTCTCGTCGGGATAGACCTCAAATTCGTCACCGGCGGTGGGCACCTCGCTGAAGCCGAGGGCCTCCACCGCAGACGAAGGCCCGGCTTCCTTGACCCGCTTGCCGGTGTCGTCGACCATGGCGCGCACCTTGCCCAACACGGGACCCGCTGCCACCACATCGCCGGCCCGCAGGGTGCCGTTCTGCACCAACAACGTGGCCACAGGTCCCTTGGCCTTGTCGAGGTGTGCCTCGATCACGGTGCCCTTGGCCATGCGATCGGGGTTGGCCTGCAGATCCTCCACTTCGGAGACCAGCAGGATCATCTCCAGCAGTGCGTCGACGTTTTCACCCTTGATGGCGCTGACCGGCACCATCACCGTGCTGCCGCCCCAGTCTTCGGCGACCAGATCCAACGCCGACAGCTCCTGCTTGACCCGGTCGGGGGAGGCCCCTTCCTTGTCGATCTTGTTGATCGCTACCACGATCGGCACCTCGGCCGCGCGGGCATGGCTGATGGCTTCCAGGGTCTGGGGGCGCACGCCGTCATCGGCGGCCACCACCAGCACGGCCACGTCGGTCACCTTGGTGCCGCGGGCCCGCATGGCGGTGAAGGCTTCGTGGCCCGGGGTGTCGAGGAAGGTGAGCTTGCGCTTCGCCCCTGCGTGGGGCACCTCCACCTGATAGGCGCCGATGTGCTGGGTGATGCCACCGGCCTCGCCCGCCGCCACGCGGGTTTTGCGGATCGCATCCAGCAGGCTGGTCTTGCCGTGGTCGACGTGACCCATCACCGTGACCACCGGCGGACGGCGGATCAGGTGGGCGAGGTCGCTCGCCTCGATCATCTCGACGGTCTTCTTGGCCGCCTCCTGGACATCGTCCTCGAGCACCGGCACGCCGAATTCATCGGACACCGCTTCGATCGTCGACAGATCGAGGCTCTGGGTGACGGTGGCGATGATCCCCTTGAAGAAGAGGCTCTTGATGATCTCGGAGCTCTCGACGCCGAGCTTCTCGGCCAGCTCCTGCACGGTGAGGTTGCCCTCGGGCACCACCAGCATTTCGGGCCGCACCGCCTTGGCCTCGCGCGAGGCGCGCAGTTCCATGGCGCGGCGGCGCTGGCGCTGGCGGGTGGTTTCCTTCTTGCGTTTGCGCACCGCCACGGTCGGCTTGGATGCCGATCCCGGGGCACTGCGGGGCTTGGCAGGCCGGGCCAGGCTGGCCTGCAGCACCACGGCCTCCTGTTCGCCGGCAAAGCCACCGGTTTCAGCCGTGAGGGCATCATCGTTTTCACCGATGATGTGCACCTTGGTGCGCTGCTTCTGCGGCGTGCGGCTGCGCAGGGCCTCCAGCTTGGCGCTGTCGTCCCAGTCCGGGCGTCGTGCCCGGGTGGCGGCACCGGCGGGCTGGGGGGTGCGGAAGCCTGGCCGGCGCGGCGCGCTGGGGGGCGTGGCGCTGGGCCTCACCAGATCTGGGGTGCTGGTTCCGTCGGTGCCGCCGCCTTCGCTGCGTTCGCCGGGCCGGCGCGGCGGAGGAGCCGATGGGCGGCCGGGTGACGGCTTCTGCAGTTGCATCAGCTCGCCCGGGGCCATGGGCCTGCGCATGCCGGGGGGCATGCCGGGGCGGCCAGGCATGCCCGGGCCGCTGCTGCCATCCCGGCGGATCGGCTTGCCGACCAGCTCCAGCGGCGTTGGACCCGGCCTGCGTCCAGCCGCTCGGCCTCCACCGGTTGGGGTGGGACGGCCCGCGCCGCCAGGGCTCGGTCGTGTGGGCGCCGGTGCGCCCGGCCGGCTCGGCGGGCTGGTGGGAGCGCTGATCGGTTTGCCGATCAATTCCGGTCGTCCCGGGCGCCCGGCCCCAGGAGCGGGCCGCGCGCCGCTGGGTTGTCCCGGGCGGCTGGGCGTCGGTGCTCCGGGGCGGGCAGGCTTGGCAGCGATCACCACGGGCTTGCTCGGCAGGGGCGGCTTGCCCACCGCGCTGGGTGCACCACTGCGGTTCACCGGTTGCGGCCGGCTGTGCGTGGCGGCTGCCGGGGCTGTTGGCCGGCTGGGTGGAGCGACCTGCCGTGGGGGTGCTTCGGCGGGCTTGGTCACGATCTGGGGTTTAGGAGCCGCGGGCTTGACGGCCGCCGGCGGCAGGGGTTTGCCAGGCAGGGGGGGCTTGGGCGCAGCGGCAGCGGCGGCTACAGGCTTGCCGAGAATCACAGGCTTGGCTGGGGCCGGCTTCGCGGGCGGCGCTGTTGCGGCAGGGGGCGAGGCGGCCGGCGCAGAGGGGGGCGTTGCCGCTTTCTTGACCGAAAGAATCGCTTTGCCGGCAGCTGCTGGCTTCGGCGCTGGCTGCGATTTGGCCGTGCCGTTGCCGCCGGTGATCAGGTCGCGGATGCGCACGGCTTCGTCGTCGCTGATCGAGCTGCTGTGGCTTTTGGCTGCGACCCCGAGTTTCTCGGCAGCGTCGAGGACGTCCTTGTTGTCCAGGCCCAGGTCCCGGGACAACTCATAAATTCTCACTTTGCCGCTGCTGGTCATTCAGGTCTCCAATGGGCGGGGCCCGCAGACCGCGAGGGTCGCTGGGCTGACCGGGCCGCGCGCACTCTGCGGCCAATCCTCATCTTGCCTCAGTGCAGGCATCCGCGTTGCCGCTCAATCGGCTTTCGAGGCGCTTGAGGATGGAATCTGCAACCTGGCCGCGTAGCGCCCGTTGCAGCCGCTTGTGTCTGCGGGCGTCGTCGAGGCAGGCCGCGGTCGGGCAGAGATAGGCCGATCGGCCCTGGCCCTGGTCCAACACGACACCACCTTCGGCGAGGCGAATCACCCTCCAGAGCTGCTCGCGGTCAAGCAGCTGCCGGCAGGCGACGCAGCGCCGCAGCACCACCTTGGCGCTCACCGGGCTCCGTCCTCGTCGGCGTCAGCGTCGGTGTACTCCTCCCCGTCTTCAGGCAGGGGATAGAGCTCCCGCAGGCGGGCATCCTCTTCGGCCCGGGCCGCCTGCTCGGCTTCCAGCCGGGCTTCCGCCTCGGCCTGCAGCGCTTCCTCCTCCTGACGCTGGGCGATCAGTTCAGACACCACGGCATCTTCAGCATCCTGGTCGTACTCGCTGGCGTTCTTGATGTCGATCTTCCAGCCGGTGAGGCGGGCGGCCAGGCGCACGTTCTGGCCTTCGCGGCCGATCGCCAGGCTGAGCTGGTCGGGAGGCACCAGCACGTGGGCGTGCTGGCCTTCGGGATCGACCAGGCGCACCATCTCGACCCGGGCCGGGCTGAGCGAGTTGGCGATGTACTGACCAGGATCCTGGGACCAGCGGATCACGTCGATCTTCTCTCCCCGGAGCTCGTTGACCACCTGCTGAATGCGCGATCCGCGGGCACCGATGCAGGCGCCCACCGGATCCACTTCGCGCTCGACGCTGTCGACGGCCACCTTGGTGCGCGGGCCCACCGAGCGGCTGGGGGGGTTGGCCTCGCGGGCCACGGCCACGATCCGCACCGAACCCTCCTGGATTTCGGGCACCTCGTTCTCAAACAGGTAAACCACGAGTCCCGCATTGGCGCGGCTCACAAACAGCTGCGGGCCGCGGCGGGGCACTTCGCTCACCTCCTTGAGGAACACCTTGAACGTGGCGTTGGCGCGGTAGTTGTCGTTGGGCAGCTGGTCGCGGCGGGGCAGCTCGGCCTCCACCTCGGGGCGACCGAGACCGCTGCTCACGGCCATGATCACGCTCTGGCGCTCGAAGCGGATCACCCGGGCGGTGAGCACGGGGTCTTCGAGGTCGGCGAACTCCTCCTGGATCATGCGGCGCTGCTGGTCGCGCAGCTTCTGGGCCAGCACCTGCTTGGTGGTGGCGGCGGCCATGCGGCCGAAGTCGTCTTTCTCGGGGGTGACATCCAGCACCACCGTGTCGCCGATCTGGGCGTCTTCGGCCACCTGGCGCACCTCTTCGATGGCGATCTGGTGGTCTTCGCTCTCGACGTCCTCAACGATGATCTTCGAGGCGAGCACGCGGTAGCCCTCCTCCTCGAGGTCCAGGCCCACGTCGAAGTTGGAGAAGTACTCCTCGTCAAAGGGATCTTCGCTGATTCCCAGGTAGAGGGTGCGGCGGTAACGCTCGTATCCCTTGAGCAGCGCTTCGCGCAGGGCCGCTTCAACAACGGCGGGCGGCAGCTTCTTCTCGTCGCTGATGTCCTCGATCAGGTTGTTGAGACCGGGCAGTAGGACCAGGGCCATGGCAGGGGTGATTCAGTTTTGAGGTGATTCAGTTGTCGGAGGGGGGTGTGATCAGGCGAACACGGATCACATCGGCGCGCTTGATGCGCTTGGGCCGTCCGCGCTGGTTGAGCTGCACGGCCTCGTCGTCGCGCTCCAGCAGAAGCCCTTCGCTTCGCTGCTCAGCTCCCTTGGCATCGCGGTGGAGCACGGCGACCGGAAATCCGCGGAAGCTGCGGAAGTCGCGATCGCTGTGCAGATCCTCGCCGATTCCAGGACTGCTGATTTCCAGAACATAGGCGCCCGCGAGCAGGCCGCCAGCGTCGATGGCCTCGGCCAGGGGTGCGCTGAGGCTGGCGCATTCATCGAGGCTGATGTCGGCGCCATCGCTGCGCTGCACGGTGACCTGCACGGTGATCGGGATGCGATGGCTCAGCAGCTGCACGCTCAGCACGTCGTAGCCGGCCGGTTGCGCAGCCGTGCGCGCCAGGGCCTCCAACTGCTGCAACGGCGGGGTGGTCATGCGGGGGGGTGCTGCTGAGGGTCCAGCGACGGCAGCTCGATCAGTGGTGCTTCGTCAAAGCCGTCTCCCGGTTGGATCGCGCCGCGCAGGTTCGGGTCCTGGTTGAGGCATAGACGCTGCTTGTCGTCACTGTTGAGAAACTGGCAGACGCGGGCCCACAGCTTCGAGCGGCTTCCGGGACCGCCACGGCTGAAGAACACCAGATCGTTGCCGCCGGCCATCCCCTGAATTTCCACATTGCAGACGCTGCAGCGCTGGCGGCTGCCGGGGGGGATCGAGGCCATGGCCCAGAGGAGCAGAACAATTCAACTTAGGTGCATGCGGCTGCTACAGATCAGCGATTCCCATCTGCTGGCCGACCCTGAGGGACTGTGTCGGGGGCGTCGGCCCCTGCAGCAGCTGCGCCATGGGCTCCAGCAGCTGCTGGCCAGTGGGCCTGGGCCGGTTGATCTGTTGCTGCTGAGCGGTGATCTCTGCCATGACGAGAGCTGGTTGGGTTACTGCCAGCTGCGCGATCTGTTGCTGCAACTGGGGCTCCCCATGGCACTGCTGCCGGGCAACCACGACCATCCCCAGCTGCTGCGCGCCGCCCTCGGCCGCCACGGCGCCGTGGCGCCCGCGCTGGTGCGCTGCGGAGCGCTTGATCTGGTGGTGCTCGACAGCCATCGGGCCGGCTGCGAAGGCGGAGAGCTGGGCGCGGCGCAGCTGCGCTGGTTGCAGGCCCTGCTGGCCGAGCGGGATGGGCGCCCCTTGGTGGTGGCGCTGCACCATCCGCCGCTGGCGATCGGTGATCCCTTCTTCGATGGCATCGGGCTGATCGATGGGCCGGCGCTGCTGGAGTTGCTGCGTCCCGTGGCGGCCTTGAAAGCCGTGCTGTTCGGCCACATCCATCAGCACTGGCAGGGGCTTCTACCCGGTCGCGGACCCGCCCTCTTCCCGGTGTTGGCGCTGGGCTGTCCGTCGACCCTGCGCAGCGTTGCCGCCGTTCAACCCTGCCCGCTCGGTCGGGCCGACGATCCCGGGGCCCGACTGCTGACGATCACCCCTGATGGCGGCCTGCAGCAGCAGCTGTTGCGCTGGAGTCCGGCAGCGGCCTCTAGCCTTGGCTGACCCTGTGCACCCCGGGCCCTGGGGCCTCAAGCTTTGGTGAGACGCCGCTGTTCTGCTGCACTGCTGGGTCTGGGCTGGCTGCTGGTGCTTTGGCTCGCACTGCCGCTCCAGCCCGCTGCGGCCGACCCCGGCGCTGATGGCCTCAGCACCGTTGAAGCCCACAGCTTTGTGGCCACGGCGGTTCGCGCCGTCGCCCCGGCTGTGGTGCGGATCGACACCGAGCGTTCATTGGTGGCGCAGCCCTTTGATCCGGCCCTGCTGGATCCGATGCTGCGCGACCTGTTCGGTGATCCGCTCGGCTCGTTGCACGAACGGGGCCAGGGGTCCGGGGTGATCTTCGATGCCGCCAAGGGCTTGGTGCTGACCAATGCCCATGTGGTCGATCAGGTCGATCGCGTTGAGGTGAGCCTCGCCGATGGCCAGCAGCTCGATGGTGAGGTGGTGGGTGCCGATGCCATCACCGATCTGGCCGTGGTGCGCATCGCCTCCAATCCCGAGCTTCAGGCTGCCCGTCTGGGTGATTCCGAGGCCCTGGAGGTGGGTGACTGGGCGATTGCCCTCGGCAGCCCCTACGGCCTCGAGCGCACCGTCACCCTCGGGATCGTCAGCAGCCTGCACCGCGACATCAACGCCCTGGGCTTCGCCGACAAACGGCTGGACCTGATCCAGACCGATGCCGCCATCAATCCGGGCAATTCTGGAGGGCCCCTGATCAACGCCGCCGGCGAGGTGGTCGGCATCAACACCCTGGTGCGCTCGGGCCCGGGCGCCGGACTGGGCTTTGCCATTCCGATCAACCTCGCCCGCAGCGTCGCCGATCAGCTCAGTCGCGGAACGGCAGTGGTGCATCCCTACCTGGGCTTGCAGCTGGTGCCCTTGACCGCCCGCCGCGCCCGCGACAACAACCGCGATCCCGGCGCCCTGCTGCAGCTGCCCGAGCGCGATGGGGCTCTGGTGCAGCGGGTGATTGTCGACAGCCCGGCTGAGAAGGCCGGCTTGCGGCGGGGTGATCTGGTGGTGGCGGTCGCGGATCAGCCCGTGAGCGAACCCCGGGATCTGTTGCAGCAGGTGGAGCGCGCTGCCGTGGGGCAACCGCTGCCGCTCACGGTGGTGCGCGGCCAGAGCGAGCTTCAGCTCGCCATACGCCCCGCGGCCCTGCCCCAGCCGGGCTAGTCGCCGGTGAGCGGGCTTGCTACGGTCGCGCTCCCGCACCAACAGCGATGGCAGATCTGCAGGACCAGATGAAGCAGGCCGTGGCCCAGGCCGCCACCGAAAAGATCCAGAGCGGCATGGTGGTGGGTCTGGGTTCCGGTTCAACAGCGGCGCTGATGATCCAGGCCCTGGGGGCCAAACTCCAACGCGGCGAACTCACCGACATCACCGGCGTCACCACCTCCTTCCAGGGCGAGGTACTGGCTGCGAAGCTGGGCATTCCGCTGCAGAGCCTCAACGCCGTGGATCGCATCGACCTGGCCATCGACGGGGCCGATGAGGTCGATCCCTCGTTTCAGCTGATCAAGGGCGGTGGTGCCTGCCACGTGCAGGAGAAGCTCGTGGCGGTGCGCGCCAAGCGTTTCGTGGTGGTGGTCGATTCCACCAAATTGGTCGACACACTGAACCTCGGCTTTCTGCTGCCGGTGGAGGTGCTGCCCGGGGCCTGGCGCCAGGTGCAGGGCCAGCTGCGCGAGATGGGCGGCGATGCCCAGCTGCGCATGGCGGTTAAAAAGGCCGGGCCCGTGGTCACCGACCAGGGCAACCTCGTGCTCGATGTCAAGTTTGCCGGTGGCATCGGCAACCCGGAGGCCCTGGAGAAAGACATCAACAACCTTCCCGGTGTGCTCGAGAACGGCCTGTTTGTGAACCTCACCGACCAGGTGCTGGTGGGGGAGATCACCGGTGGTGTTGCTGGCGTGCGCGATCTGCCGAAGCGCTGAGCAGCCCAGGCTCCTCAGCCCAGCCGGCGGCGCACCGATTCGGCGTGGCTGTGCAGCCCTTCGCTCTCGGCCAGGGTCACCACGGCCGGCCCGGTGGCCTCGAGGGCCTCGCGGTTGAAGCGGATCAGGCTGGTGTGGCGCAGAAAGGTTTCGACGCTCAGGGCCCCAGCAAAGCGGGCGGTGCCGCTGGTGGGCAGGGTGTGGTTCGGACCGGCCAGGTAGTCGCCCACCGCCTCGGGCGTGTGGGGGCCTATGAAGATCGCACCGGCGTGCTGGATGCGTTCGGCCAGCGGCTCGGGATCCTCCACCAGCAGCTCCAGGTGTTCGGGGGCAAAGCGATCGCTCAGGGCTGCGGCTTCGTGCAGATCGCGGCAGACCACGATCAGACCCCATGTGCTGATCGCCTCACGGGTGATCGTGGCGCGCGGATGGCCGCTCAGCTGGCGCTCGATCTCCTGGGGCACCGCGGCGGCGAGCTCGGCGCTGGTGGTCAGCAGGATCGCGGCGGCGAGGGGGTCATGTTCGGCCTGGGCCAGCAGATCGGCAGCCACCAGATCGGCTCTGGCGCTGCCATCGGCGATCACCAGCACCTCGCTGGGGCCGGCCAGCGAATCAATGGCCACCCGGCCGTAGACAGCCTTTTTCGCCAGGGTCACGTAGAGGTTTCCGGGACCGCTGATCACATCCACCTGGGGAATGGATTCGGTGCCGTAGGCCAGGGCGGCGATCGCCTGGGCGCCCCCCACCCGGTAGAGCTCCTCGATCCCGGCGAGGTGGGCGGCGGCCATCACGGTGGGGTTCGGCTCGCCCTGGGGCCCGGGCGGGGTCACCATCACCAGCCGCTTGACGCCGGCCACCCTGGCCGGCACCGCGTTCATCAGCACGGTGCTGGGGTAGGCAGCGCGGCCCCCGGGAACGTAGAGACCGGCTGATTCCACCGCGCGCCAGCGTCGGCCCAGCAGCTCGCCATGGGGGCCCTGGACCCGCAGGTCGGCAGGCAGCTGGCGTTGATGAAAATCGAGGATGCGCTGGTGAGCCAGCTCCAGGGCCTGGCGAAGGCCGGGCTCGCAGGCGTGCCAGGCGGCGGCGAGGCGATCCCTGGGGATTCGCAGGGGGTCGGGCCTGATGCCGTCAAAGCGCTCGCTCAGCTCTAGCAGGGCCTGATCACCGCCCTGGGCTACCTGCTCGAGGATCGCCTCGACCCGGTGCGCCGCCTCGGCCATCTGGGCGCCACTGGTGCGGGCCGCGATCGTTTCGAGACGAGCGGCGGCCTGCTCGGCATCCTGCAGGCAGGCGATCGTGGTGGCGGTGGGTGGGACGACCATCAGGCCGGCGGTGGGGCGGGGCCATCAAACTAGAGCTGCGACTGTCCAAGGCTGAGTCAGGAGGTAGGATCTCCGTTTGCTGTGCAACGCGTCTAGTCGCCTGTGGCCAATAACACCTCGTCCAAGAAGCGCATCGAGATCGCCGAGCGCAACCGCCTTCGCAACCGCACCTACAAGTCGGCCTTGCGCACTCTGATGAAGCGGTGCTTCACGGCCTGCACGGCCTACACCCAGCAGCCTGGGGCAGAGGCCAAAGAGGCCGTTCAGCAGACCATGAGCGCCGCCTTCAGCAAGATCGACAAGGCGGTCAAGGTGGGTGTGCTGCACCGCAACACCGGTGCCAACCAGAAGTCGCGCCTTTT
>Ga0194124_10002625_pt1 | contig 20001 bp, 6 predicted proteins | sample TA2KigCas0mmetaG_FD_148605 | JGI IMG/M metagenome (GOLD analysis project Ga0194124, IMG submission 148605) | Freshwater microbial communities from Lake Tanganyika, Tanzania - TA2015031 Kigoma Deep Cast 0m | ecosystem: Environmental > Aquatic > Freshwater > Lake | place: Tanzania: Lake Tanganyika...
TGCTGCTGTAGTAAAAGTTGGTGTTCCGCCGCAATCAATTGCATTTAATTTAGTACCAGTGGCTCCGCTAGGGTTAGTTACTTTGACAGATAAAGGTTCTTCTGCCACTGTAAAATTTCTTGGTGTAGTAGCTGTTAAATTAGATGCAGTCAAGAATATAGTAGATGTAGCAGCATACTCTTGACTACCACTGGTAATAAAACTAACCACACAACCACTAACAAATCCAGAACCTGTTATGGTAAATTGTGTGCCTGCATTACCTGTAAACGAGCTCGGCGACACTGTAGCCACGCTAATGACACCACCGATCGATTCCCATCCATTTATGGTATAATGCTCAGTGGTGCCTGTTGTGGTGTTAAATCTTACATACCCGTTAGCACTTGTTCCGGGCCGTTGCGATGTTGAACCTCTAGGCAAACTAAAATATCCAGTGCTAGTGGATGCTACATCATATACCGCTGCCACACCACCTCCACCGCTGCCACCACCGCCAACCGCTACCCAACCATTACCAAAATATACACCGGTTTCACCGCTTTCGCTGTTGAACCATAGTGCCCCGTTGTTTGGATTAGCTGGCGCACTTCCGCTTACAGTAATACTAGCACCACCTGTGCCTGCGCCGGATTTCGTCCACCCGTTGCCGTTGAAAGTCCATGTTATACCATTATAAGTATAAGTATCACTGACGCTGGGGTTGGTAGGAAAATTTAATGGCATGACTAGTTTACCCAAAACCATCCATGGCATGGATAACGAACATCTGCGTTCCATTTAATTCCACCACAGGCTAACTCAGTCATGCCTTGTCTATATTGTCCGAAACCTATTCCACTATCATTAGAGGCACAATCGTTTTCATTATTAAAACTTATTCCAAATCTCGCTGCGTGATATGTTCCATTGGCATTAACAGCATCTAGATTACAGTTAGGTTGATTGTCCCAATGACTAGTTGCAGTTCCGGCAGCAGAATTGCACCAATTTATCCAGTTAGTTCTTCCCCATTCTACATTCGTGCTATAACTATTATTTGCTGAACTAAACATGGTTTGTAATGTGGTATTAAATCCGCTAAAAGTAGTTGTGGCATTTGTGTTGTATGCTGTAGCAGTTGTATTACCTGTTAATCTTATGTTTGCCACAGTAAAACTTTGCCAAATATAACCGTTTTTGATATTGATATCAGTTAATGGATCCCCAGTTTCATTTAAACTGGTAGCATTGGTCCAATAAGCACTGCTCCAGCCAAAAGTGGATGTTTCTGCTGATCCACTTGCTCTCATGGCCAACATCCAAGCAGTTGCACCACTCATGTCACAATATACCTGTCTTGGTGTGCCGCCAATTAAGATCCAGTAATAAGTGCTAGTAGTAGTTGATAATAGGCTTTTTAATGCTGCTGCACTAGCTCCAGCACGAGCGGCTGTACTACCATCAGCGGTAGGATTTACAATAATACTAAAAGCTCTGTCACTGCTATTACCTGCATTGTCTGTGGCACGTATAGTAAAATTACTAGTAGTTTGACTAACTACATTTGTTGGATTTCCTGATATTTGCCCTGTACTAGCCCCTAATGCTGTACCAGCCGGTAAGCTACCAGAAACAACAGAATAGCCGATTGTGGCCCCTGCATCAGGATCTGTTGCGATTAAAGTAACAATAGGACTATAACTCCCATACTCATCGTTAATTGTAGCTAATAATCCAGCAGTAGTTGTCCATGTAGGCGTACCACCACAATCTATGCAATCTAACTTAACTACCTGACCGCTGACCTGAACTACTTTAACATCCAATGGCTCTTGAGCCACTGTGAAATCTTGTGGTGTGGTTGCTGTAAGAGTCCCAGAATTAACAAAAGTCACCACAGCAGCAGTATACTCTACGCTGCTTGCATCCACAAATTTAACTGTGGCATCAGCAGTAAAGTTGGCACCATTTATAGTAAATGTTGTACCTGCATCACCATTATAAGTAGCAGGAGCCACTGTTGATATACTAGGTGGTTGTGCCCCAAAACTGCCCCATCCTGCTGCTGTATATACTTCAGCGAATCCGGTAGTTGAATTATACCTTAAAGCACCAGTAGGTGGAGATCCCGGCCTTTGTGCTGTATTACCCGATGGTAAATCAAAGTATCCAGTGCTGGTTGACTCGATATCGTACACTGCGGCTACTCCACCTGAACTGCTCCCGCCACCACCACCAATTAATACCCAACCACCACCAGCGTACACATACAAATCACCAGTTTCGTTGTTAAACCATAGTGTGCCCGAATTTGGAGACACAGGCGCTGATCCTGCTACAGAAACGTTGGCACTGGTACCGGGGCTTCCCGCAGGACCAGTCGTGCCAGTGGCACCTTGTGGTCCAGTGGCTCCTGTAGCACCCGATGACATAGGCGAATCAAGTGCTTGCCAATGCGTGCCGGTCCAAGACCATGTGGCTCCGGCGTAGCTATACTGTTGATTCAGCGTGGGTGAATTTGGAAAATTAGCTGGCATGATCTAGTATTTACTTTAACCTATGAGAACCAGTAGGTGGAGTGAAGTTGGCGGTGTAACGAGCGAACCTGGTGATGCGTAGATTTTGGAAATACCCATAAGCGAATTCGCCGGTCGTCCCACTAGCACTACCCATCCATAATCTACCAGTTGCACCAAAACTTGTACCGGATGTGGTAGAGCCTGAACCTCTTTCTATGCCGTTGACAAAAATTTTCAGCGCATTTTCGGATCTCACTAGTGCCAAGTGTACCCATTGATTAAGTAATGGAGCGAACCCAGTGGTAGCCACTGCTGTCCCTGAATTAGCATAAAGATAATATGTGGTATGTGCTTTGAAAGCGAAAGTGTTTTGTGAATTTATTGAAAAGAAGTGATAATAACTTCCTGAGCCAATCGATAATTGATATACCCATAACTCTACAGTGAAGTTACCAGTTCCGAAGTTGCATAGTTCCGTACTCGGAGAAATCAAATACTCATTTCCGTCTAAATATATACTACCTGTACCATACTTAACTTGTACACTACTAGTCTTAGCATCCGCCACAGTCTCTACGACCGTACGCCCGGTACGATCTACAATGGCTGCATCGGTGAAGTTTAATAAGAGTTGGGTGTCGGTAGTAGAGGTAAGTGGTGCGGTTGGCAAAGTTATTGTAGAAGTAGTATACAGGGCAGTGCCTTTGATTACTCTAAAATCAGAGATATATCCTTTTAAACTTTCTCCTATTCTCGGATTTATACCAACATTATTAAAACTCCTAGCGTCATCCCATCCAGTGTTCTGATTAAATACACTTGTTGCTATCAAGATTCCATTGATATAAAACCTCCATGTAAAACTCGTATCCCTAGAAACTGCAATATGATTCCATTGTCCTTTGATTGGGTATTGACTGGTATATCTTTCTGTTTGATTGGCTCCATAATTGCCCCAGTACCAGTATAGACCCCAATTGTTTCCGGTGGTTACAGCCCAAGCCCATTCGTTACTGGTGTTCCGACTTATAGCAAAAAGCGTATAAGTGTTATCTTCATCTAACGCCGGATACACCCATGCCTCGCAAGTAAACGCTCCCGTGCCAAAATTCCAATTTTGACCTGCGGGCATTTCTAAATAATCACCAGTACCATCAAAATATGCTGATCCACCGTGAACAGCGGGTGAATATACTTGGGTGGGGGCGAAGGGTGAGAAGGCTACTACGGATGGTGAACCCAATGTTGTAATGGTAAAGTTATTAGTACTAGCGTCTCTAAATCTGTTATCTTGGCAAGTAAGAAGTTTTACATTACCGGCAGTTGCTCCTTGACTTGTTGTAGTTAAAGGTGATGTGCTTGGTGTGAAATTGGCTGTATATAAAGCTGACCCAATAACAAATCTTAGGTTCGATGCGTAGCCAATTGAGCTTCTGGTGCCGGTATCATAATCGCATAGCAAAGAGATAGGATTAGAAGCGTCATTAAAATCATAAGAGCTTGTAGCTGTTGCTTGCACCGTACCATTGACAAAGATCTTAACATTATTAGAATCGTCTCGACTTACCGCAACATGTGTCCAATTATTCAATGAAACAAGGCCGGTACTGGTTTGAGCTATAGTAGCGGGTCCTTGTACCTGTTCAAGTAATACTGCTCCATTTGTACTAACTGTAAATGCCCAAGTACCTGTACCTATACCATTGTAGGCTCGTTTTCGTAAAATATAGAATGGTACATTAAAACCAGTTGGATACACCCATGATTCAATAGTAAACGCACTAGTTCCTATACGCAATCCCGCATTATCTGCTATTCTAATTTGCGAACTAGTGTCATTGTTTATGTAAACACTCCACCCCGTCTGTGAGAACGGTGAAAATGTGCCTTGACTAGCATTTCCCAGGCGTGTGATAATGAGTTGATTTGAGCTGGCGTCCTGAAACCCATGATTGTTGTGAGGTTGACGATATTGTAGGGTTAGTAATTGTGTGTTAGCAATGGCAGTGACAGCGGTAGTAGGTGGTGTAAATACCTGAGTATTAGTTGTTGTAACAGCAGTATCGTAACTGGCGGGAACAGTTTTAAACAATCTAAAATCTGCCATATAACCAGTTAACGAATAAGAACCACCTTCTGCTGTTATTTGTAAAGTACCTGCATTTAATCCATAATTATTGGTGTTACTGGCTGCATAAGCAATTAATTTTCCATTGAGAAATATTCTAACTGCGCCAGACTTTCTAGTATAACAAATATGGAACCATTCCATGATTGGTGCTTGCACATTGCTTGTTAAGTCCCAGGCTACCCCTGATCGGCCAATACCAAATCCGGTACTGGAATTAGTTCCACCATTGCCAAAAAACCCCGAACCCGATGCAGAACCACCCATGACTTTCCAGTCACTAGCAGTTGATGTATTAGTTTTATAGCACCATGCTTCTATGCTAAAATCGCCAGTCCCAATGTCTATGTTAGCGTTATTAGCTGCTGTCACATAATCACCAGTACCATCAAAGTACATGCTTCCCGAATCACCAGTATTGGTGATCCCAAAAGGATTGAAACTACGCACAGCCACATCACCGTTGCGAGTGATGGCGAAGTTGTTGGTGCTGCCGTCTAGGAATCTGTTAGTGTGACAAGTCAGTAGACTGGTATTAGCAATAGCGGTTAATGGTGCTGTGGGTGGTATAAAGTTTGCAGTGTAGACAGCAGTGCCTTTAACTAGGCGAAAATTACTAATATAACCATTCCAGTATAGACTATTATAAGTTCCTGCTCGTCCAATAGCAAAAATCCAAGGAGAATTATTTATAGCACTAGTACTAATTGTTGAAATTGATCCTACAGCAATACCATTTTGATATAAAGTTATTGTGCTGCTATTTCTAACTGCTGCAACATGATACCATAAACTTGATTCTAAAGTGACAGTGGCAGTAGTTATGTGATTGGTAGCACCAACCCAACAATATACAGCTAACTGGTTTGAAGCATTAACCTCAAGAACAACCGAAGTATAATTATCGTCTACGCCATCAGCTTGTCCACAAATAATAGTCCTTGAACCAGAAGTTTGCCTATATACCCATGCCTCTATAGTCCAATTAAGGTTACTGTAAGTAAATGCTTCATTATCGGGCACACTCAAATAATCACCTGTGCCATCAAAGTAAGCAGACCACCCAGTTCCATATGGCGTAAAGTTTGTAGCACGACTGTCGCCAAACGCAGTTAGGTTAAAATTATTCACGGAACTGTCGCGTACCACAGTATTGCCCTGTTCACCACTTAACAGTAATGTGGTCAATCTAAAATAAGCATCACTTACTGTGATAGTTACTGTGAATGTACGAGGGCTATCTTGTAGTTGTGCATCTGTAGCAGTTATGGTAAATGTATAAGTAGTATCTACTGTGACTGTGGTAACTGTGCCCGTTATAATACCTGTGGCTGTGTTGAGACTTAATCCGGGTGGTAAACTGCCAGATGTCAGTGTGTAACCGGTGGCATCCGCAGCCACTAGACTCAAAGTTATAGCAGTATTATCGTATTGGTCGGGTAATCCACTGGCAGTTTGCCACGCTGGAGATGCACTAGCTGTGAGTCCGGGCACACGAATAGCAGTGCCGCCATCGGGATTGATCACATAAACAATATAAGTACCTGCTGCTAGGGCAGGCACTGCGACTCGTAAACTAGTGGTGCCAACAAACGCCACACTGTTGGCTGGCGTTTGATTAAAATATACCAAACAACCAGCAACAAAATTAGTGCCTGTGACCAACACATGTCCACCTGCGGTGTCCACAGCAGTGTCATCTAATACTGTCCATGAGCTGTTGGTAATTTGAATATTTGATATTTTAGGACCACCACCAGTGCTGACCTCTCCAGTTGTGGCCACATTCTGTCCACCAACTGTGGTACCAGCTGGCAAGTTCACGGCTGTACCAGTAGACGACAATGTAGCTGCACCTAGTCTTATACTATTACCCGACAAATAAAGATCACGCCAACGCAAACTGTTGGTACCAAGGTCATAAGCTAAGTTAGCACCTGGAATTAAGTCAGTGTTAACCGCAACATTAGATAAATTGTTTAACGATTTAGTGGCACCAGCCATGCCAATGCTGACCGGTTCAACCCATTGATCAGTGTCACCGTCATTGATATAAATGCTTTGGCGTAGTGTTTCTGAATTCAGCCAACGGTCACCTAAGCTAGGACTCTGTGGTACTGCATTACTGTAGGTAAACAGTGTGCCGGTATTGGCATTGGCCACAGTCACCAACTGCCATTTGGCACCAGTCCACTTCCAAGTAGCTCCATTGTAACTATAGAGTTGATTGGTTGTGGGACTATTAGGAAAATTAGCTGGCATGATCTAGTATTTACTTTAACCTGTGTGGGCCGGTGGGCGGGGTGAAGTTGGCGGTGTAACGAGCGTAGCCCTTTGTTATTCTAAGATCATCAAGGTACCCTGCCCAAAAATTTGTTGTGTCGTACGTACCTATTCTAAGTGGTGAGGTGCTATTAAACAATGAGTTAGTTCCAGCAGTGTATGTTGAACCTAAAATTCCATCATGAAAAAGCCTTAGGTTAGTTCCGTTTCTCGCTACAGCAATATGATACCATGTATTAGCTGCGAGACTTAGTCCGGTTATCACTGGATTAACATATGTAGTGCCATTAGTCGAATAACTAAAGTATAAATGATAGTTACCAGCATCGTTATAGTAATAAAAGGAATAACTTTGCTGCGACGACCCCCATTTACCACAGATTCCTCTGATAGCGCCGGTTCCAGGTAATGTATCAAATCTTACCCATGTTTCAATAGTAAAATCCATAGACCCAAATTCGTAGAGATCAGAGTCAATTGATTGTAAATAGTCCCCAGTGCCATCAAAATACATAGCTCCCGTGCCAAACTTAACTTGTACACTACTAGTCTTGGCATCAGCCACAGTCTCTACGACCGTACGCCCGGTACGATCTAGGATGGCAGCGTCGGTGAAGTTTAGCAATATAGATGTATTAGCCACAGCAGTAGGTGGTGCTGTGGGTATAGTCAGTGTAGTCAATCCTGCGTTATAAGGGCTACTGCCTACTATAGATCTTAGACCAGCAATATTTCCTGGCCAAAATACTGAAGCAGCACCATCTTGATGAGCACCTATTCTAATTCCACGATCAGTCGTCAAGTTAATAGCATTTGTATTTGTAACTGTAGCACGTCTTGTACCATTAACAAACAGACTCATGCTACTGCCAGTTCTACACCATGCTACATGCGTCCATTGATAAAGCGGAAAAGCTGCGGTATCGTCTAAAGATTGTACAGAATTAGTAGCCCCATTACCATATTGCACACCCATGCGTCCGCTGGTTATTACTCCAACCCCAAATATAAAGCCCCAATTGTTAGTAGTGACCTGACTCAGTACATAATTAATTGTTAAACTTGCGTTGGCATAGGCCCAAAATTCTATACAGAAATCTTGCGATGCGGCAAACTTAAATGCCGGATTATAGGCCATTTCTAAATAATCCCCGGTACCATCTAAATATAGTGATCCACCGTGGACAGCAGTCGAGTATACTGCGGTGGTTGCTGGCGATAATGGCATCATACGCACAGGTCCACCAGAGATTGTAAGGTTGTTAGGCGAACTATCTACTAGTCGGGAAGAATTTAGTAAAAATACTGTAGCTCCGGGGATAACACCTAAACTTGTACTAGGTGTGAAATTTCCAGTGTATAAAGCTATACCACGTGTGATCCTTAGACCAGTGATATGCCCGAATATACAATACTGTGCTGCTGTAGAATCAACAAATCCACCTATTCTAAAGTTTGTGTCAGTTAAGTTGTTAGTAAATGAACCACTGGTTTGTAATTGTCCATTCAAATACATAAAAGCTGTATTACTAAGTCTGGTTACAGCTAGGTGTTGCCAACGCATAGGTGTTCGACCGCCCGAAGTTGAAAGTATTGTTGAGCTAGCTGAACCCAATAAAAATCCATTGCTGTTTTCCCTCAAAAACCAACCAGTACCACTCATTACTCCACCGCGAGTGTCAACAAAGGCTCTTAGGCTAGATCCAGTGTCTTGTGGGTAGACCCACAACTCAACCGTAAAATCACCGGTACCAAAAGTAAGTCCAGTAAATGGTACAGTTAGGCTATTAGAACTTCCATCAAAGAAATAACTATAACCACCTGGTGAGAATGGAGAGAATGTGCCTTGGCTGGCATTACCCGACCTAGTGATCAGGAATTGATTACTACTAGAATCCTGAAACCCATGATTGTTGTGGGGTTGACGATATTGTAAAGTTAATAATTGTGTGTTGGCGATGGCGGTGAGTGGTTGGGTAGGTGGAGTAAACGCAGCGGTGTAGACGGCAGTGCCTTTGACAATACGAACGTTTGAAATGTAGCCAAAGAAAGGATACGACGAACTTGAAGAAGCGCTTCCAATTCTAACTAGTGCGCTTGTTGTTCGCATATCCTGAGCGCCAACACTGGCAAGGCGAACTCCGTCAACATAGAACTCAATATCTGCTCCACTACGCTGCAACACAAAGTGATGCCATGCGTTCAGCGAAGGTGCTGCTCCTGTATATACAGTCAAATTACTTGAAGCGCCGTAGTAGACATAAACATCCCAATTGCTTCCTACCGTCCCTATAGCCCAAGACTGACCTGGAGCATATTTCATAACAATACCAGTGGCTGTTGGATAGCTGGTCGGGTACATCCACCCTTCTATGGTGTAGTTCTGGCTACCCATGTCAAAAGCTGCATTATCAGCAATCTCAAGGCTATCCCCTGACCCATCAAAATACATGCTTCCCGAATCACCGGTATTGGTGATATTAAATGGATTAAAACTTGTTACTCTTGGACTTCCTTGTGATATGGTCGCTGCAACATTGCCTACTAGATTAATAAACCTGTTAGATTGATTGGTAAGTAACGATGTTCCTGCTACCGATGATAGATTTGTGGTAGCAGGAACAAAATTAGCAGTGTAAACAGCAGTACCTACTACGATCCTAGTATTACTTAAATAACCAGTGAGTGGCCTAGTACCACCAGTGCCGTTATCACCCATATAGACAAATGTTTGACTGCCACTCCTGGTGCCAGACACAGTCCCTGTTGTAGCAACATTGCCGTTAATCCACATTCGGCCAGTGGTGCCTTGTACTGTACCAGCAAGATGAAACCACTGATTAAGCACAGGAGCTGCAGGGGAGTAAATGTCAAAATTATTTGCCCCGGAATCATTTCTAAGTAAAAATCTTAATTTTTGTACATCATTGTCAAATGATAAAAGTAAATTAGTAGTAGATGTTCCTTGTTGAATCATGTGTTGTTGACTACTTAATGTAGTCATATAAACAAATGTTTCAATGGTAAGGTCACCTGAACCTATAGGAGTTAATCCGGATATAGTTAAACCAGAAGTTGAACTAAAATAGGTACTCCATGCTGTACCATATGGTGTAAAATTCGTGGCACGACTGTCACCTACCACAGTCAAGTTGAAATTATTCACGGAACTGTCGCGTACCACAGTGTTGCCCTGTTCACCACCTAATAGTAATGTAGTCAACTTGAAGTAAGGATCACTTACTGTGACAGTGACACTAAATGCTCTTGGCGAATCTTGATTCTGCGGATCAGTAGCAGTCACAGTAAAGTTATAGGTGGTGTCTACAGTTACTGCTGTGATTGTTCCTGAAATTATACCGGTGTTGGCATTTAATGTTAATCCTGGTGGCAATGATCCTGCTGTAATCACATAACTCACAGCTTCTGTGGCCACTAACCTTAGGTTTATTAACACACCATCGTAGATATCACCCAATGCACTACCAGTTTGCCAACTAGGACTGGCACTGAATGTGATACCATTGACACGCAATGCCACACCACCGTCGGGATTACTCACATATAAAATATAAGTACCTGCTGTCTGTGCCCCAAATTGTACACGCAACTCAGTACTGCTAACAAAACTCACAGCACTGGCCGTAGTGGTACCAGCCACAACCTGACAGCCTGAAACAAAATTGCTACCAATTATTTGAACATATCCACCCGCGGTGTCTACCGCAGTGTCATCTAACACAGTCCATGAGCTGTTTGTTACTTGAACATTGGTAATTTTAGGACCACCACCTGTGGCCACATCACCTGAGCTAGGAATATTCTGCCCACCAACAGTACTACCAGCTGGCAAATTTACAACCGATCCAGCTGCTGTTAAAGTGGCACCGCCTAATATTATACTGTTGCCACTCAAATAAAGATCACGCCAACGCGAGCTGCTGGTACCCAAATCATAGCTGACATTACTGTCAGGAATCACGTGAGTGCTGACACTGGTCAAATTTGTGCTTGATGCTCTGGTTATGGGTTCAATCCATTGGCTACTGTCACCATCATTGACGTAAACATACTCAATCATGGAATCACTGTCAAGCCAACGATCTCCGGAACTAGGCGATCCTGGTGCAGTGTTAGCGAATTGAAAGCTGCTGCCTGACCCTGTGCCAGTGGCGGTCACAGTAATTTGTACATTACCAGACACTGTGTTAGCTGTGATACCAGCACCAACAAAATTAATCCCGGTTACTGTGCCAGTGACCAGTGTGCCTTCATCATATACAGCAATATTAGCAGATGTACCAGCTGGGCCAGTGGCTCCCGCCGATACCGGCGTAGCTGGTTCTACCCATTGGTAAGTATCACCATCATAGATATATACAAATTCACGCAGTGTGTCGCTGTCAATCCAACGATCCCCTATGGTACCACCAGGTGGTGCTGTATTACTAAAAGTAAAATTTCCCCCGCCACCCCCGCCACCTGTACCACCAGCTGGTTCAATCCAGAATGTATTATCCCCATCATTAATATAAACTAACTCAATCAAGTCATCTGAATTAATCCAACGATCACCAACCACTGGATTAACCGGAGCTATATTGCTGTAGGTTAGTGTATATCCGGTACCACCTGTGCCGGATATGGTAATTGTGACATTGCTGCCGTTAGCAGTGGCATTGACTGCACTGCCAACAAAGTCTATTCTGGTCACAGCAGTGGTTAATACTGTTCCTTCGTCGCTGACTATGACATTAGCCGATGTGCCAGGAGTACCTGGCGAACCTGCTACTCCGGTGGCTCCGGTGGCTCCAATTGGTCCTAAGTCGCTGACATTGATAGTGCCCAACATGGTGTTGTGATACTGACAATTATAATACAAGGTATTTGGTGCATTATGGGGCACCACAAACACAATGGTGCCATTTTGTGCACCGTTATTGGTAATACCTGTGTTATAAGCGTCGTCTGTGCCCAAGGTCTGGCTGGTCTTGATCCAAAACGGATGCCCTGCGGCATTGATTGTGAAATAGTAAGTGAATCCGCGTATCACATTCAATGTGGGATTCACAGAGCCATTGATGATATAGTTACCACTGCCGTTATTGGTGACAGCAAAAGTAACACCACCTGTGACTCCAGTGGCACCAGTTGCTCCAGTTGATCCATGTACACCAGTGGCACCACCCGGTGAACCTTGTGGTCCAGTTGATCCTTGTGGACCAGTGGCACCAAATGTGTTGGCCACACTCTGTACTGTGATTTCAGAACCAGTACCAGGAGCAACAAAAAATGTAATCCAATTGGTATTACCTGTGAAATTTACATTAGGAACCTGATAAATGCCATCAACGTGCGTGACCAATTGGCTGACATTAGCCACATTGCCCTGCAGATTAAAACTGACCTTACTGCCAGTTCCAGTAAAAATGCTAGTAAATGCTTCGGTGGCACTGGCTAAATTTGTACCGGGAGCACCGGGGTTGCCCGGGGTACCTGCTATACCGGTAGAACCTATAGGACCAGTGGCACCAGTGGCACCTATAAACGCTGTATTGGTAAGAATTTGCCAATAACGACCGTTCCACTTCCAAGTGAAATCGTTAAATGAATACGTTTGATTTAACGTGGGATTTGACGGAAAATTATAGGCCATATCTTATATTTATTGGAAAAAAATTAACATGATCTTGTCTGTTTAGGTAAAATTAAGAATACCTTCGCCTGCTGTAAATGTATAAACTTTGTAGCCTGGCCTAGTTGTACTCACAGTAAAAGAAATTCCGGCTGTTGGAACAATGCTATTGGCACTAGGAACTGCAATAATAATTACACCGGATCCCCCAGATCCACCAGGACCAGTGGTTCCGTATGATCCGCCTGGACCTCCATAACCGCCTCCTCCTCCGCCGGTATTTACTGTTCCGCTTCCAGCCGATACACCAGTACAACCACTGCCGCCTTGTCCGCCTCCTCCTGCACCACCGGTCGCTTGTGTGGTTGGACCTTCACATCCTCCACCACCTCCACCACCATAATATACATTAGTACCAGTTATAGCGAATTGCCTGCCTGCGCCACCTGCTCCGCCGTATCCGTTACATTGATGGTGATAAGTGCTATAAGCATTAACTCCAACTGCGCTGGCGCCTCCGCCTCCGCCTCCAGCACCAGCACCCTGGCCACCTGTGCTGCCATCCCCGCCCGCTGATCCATAGCCAGTAAATGGAGCCTGGCTGGTTTGAGTAAATGCTGTATAAGCACCACCGGGACCTGTTCTACCCCCAGAACTGCCTCCGTTACTGTCATGCCTTCCACCACCAAAGGCTGTGTAAGTATTAGCACCAATGGTAATTGTTGAATTTGATCCTGCTCCTCCGTTTTGATCACCGTTTAGTCCAGCACCACCTGCACCAATTGAAATAGTAGCAGACCCAGCAATAGCAATACTATTCGTGAAGATTATGCCTCCAGCGCCACCGCCACCACCCCCGCCGCCATAGTAAGCACCTTTGCCTGCTCCCCCACCGCCAATAACTAATACCTCTGCTGTAATTGGTGGAGTTGTTGTGGTAGTAGAAGTGCTTGTAGTAGTTGTAGGTGCTGCTGTGGTAGTGGTAGTGGTAGTGGGTGCTGCTGTGGTTGTGGGTGCTGTGTCAGTAGAAAAGGTAATTGTACCGGTTCCACCTGACACAGTATAAATTTTGAATCCAGATACCGCTGTGCTAACTGATGTTGTCAATCCTGCACTAAATGTGGCTGTGTATACACTGGATATTTTGAGGATGATAATACCAGATCCGCCTGCCACACCAGTGACTGATTCACCGCCTCCACCAATCGCACCACCACCTGCTCCGCCCCCTGTGTTAACAGTACCAGCAGTACCTGGATACCCACCACCGCCACCATTGGTATTACCTGCGTTGCCACCGCCACCTAATCCACCGGATCCGTCTGTGCCATGGTTGGCTGTGCCTCCGCCTCCGCCACCTGCGTAGTATGTGGCTATGCCAGAGATAGAACTTTGTAAACCTATACCTCCGTTGCCGCCTTGTGATCCACCTGCGCCACCTGCGCCACCTGCGCCACCGCCACCGCCACCGCCCAGTGGATCACCTGGTCCACCAGATCCACCTGCGTTACCCTGTCCCGGGGTACCTGCTCCACCTGTTCCATAATTAGGCCATGCGGCACTAGCACCTGATCCAGAACCACCCGTACGACCGTTTAAACTTGCGCTATCCCCGCCACCTCCACCTAGGGCTATAACGCTTACACTGTCTCCTACTATACTACTGTTACCACCATTGGTGGATATAGCACCACCTGCACCCACTGTTACTGTATAAGCGAGTCCTAAGGTTAAACTTTGACTGTTTGATTGTAATACACCGCCACCGCCACCGCCTCCAGCTCCGCCGGCGGTATTAGTCTTAGAACCGCCACCGCCGGCTACGACCAAGTATTCAACCGTAAATGAGATAGGTGCTGTTGTGGTTGTAGTAGTGGTAGTAGTAGTTGGTGCTGCTGTGGTAGTGGTAGTAGTTGGTGCTGCTGTGGTTGTAGTAGTGGTAGTCGTAGGTGCGGCAGTAGTGGTTGATGTTGTAGTGGTAGTAGTGGTAGTTGGTGCTGCTGTGGTTGTAGTAGTGGTAGTAATTACTTCAGTGTTGCCGTAAATAAAACCATTTGGTTTTATAGCACTTGATCCATCTATATTGTAAACATAAAAATGTTTAATACCTGTTCCAGGTGGTGTTACAAATTGAAAAGTTATATTAGTAACCAACGATGAAGCACATTCTGTGCTGTCTACATAAGCTAAGATGCCAGGATTGAATCCAGAACCATTTACTGTAACTGTCTCACCGCCTAAATTGCTAGCGTTTGATCCATTTGGATATTGCAAAGTAGTGATCCTTGGGCCTGTCGCTGTACCAACAAGAGTGTTTCCTACTAAAGATCCTTCTGGTAAACGTACAACAGTACCTACTGAAGTAATTCTAGCAGTACCCAAATGTAAACTATTGCCACTAAGATACAGGTCACGCCAGCGGAAATTCGAATTACCGATATCATGTATCTCGTTTGAATCGGGTACTAGACTAGTATTAATAGCAGTATTGTATAAATTATCTAGCCTAACATTAGCTCCAGCTTGTCCTTTGCTGATTATTTCTACCCATTGATAACTATCACCGTCAAAGATATAGATCAATTCCAACATTGCATCTGTGTCAATCCAATGGTCGCCCACGTTTGGATTTACTGGAGTAGTATTACCAAAGAAATAAGTGCCCGGTCCGGTACTACCAGTTGCGCCCGTGACACCTGTGCTACCAGTGGCGCCACCTGGACTACCTTGTGGACCAGTTGCACCTGTACTTCCAGTGGCACCTTGGAAAATTATAGGTGACCAACGTTCTCCGGTCCAACGCCAGCTATAGGTGTTGTAGGTATAGACTTGACCTAGCGTGGGATTTGGCGGAAACAGTAAAGGCATTTTAAATTATAGTACCAGTTTATTTACTAACCATATCTTCGTATGCGCGGACGAGGCCAAGCGGCACCCGTTGAGGGTCGTAGTTTCATGTTTATTTTTGGAAATACATTTCCAGTGCTGGGTCTTTCTTTTCGATAGGCAGCAAATTTATTAGGACCTCCATAAAGAAGATTATAACTTAAATAATTACTAGCACCATACGCAGTGCTGAATACACCATCAGCTAAAACACCTTGATAAGCCGTGGTTGTTATATACTCTAGAGCTTGAGCAGGTGTCATATTATGATACGTTTCTAACGCACAAGCCAATAATCCGCATACCTGTGGACTGGCTATACTTGATCCTGACGATTTTTGCTTGAAAAAACTGCCATTTCTAGGATCACCTGTGCCGGAATTGTATGCGGCCATGATATTACTACCAGCAGCATATATATCTGTACGTGGTCCTGCATTGCTGTAATCAGCTTTGCGTTCGCTGACTGTGTGGTCAATGGCACTAACACAAATAACACCGTTGGCAGCACCCGGGCTAGGACCACGCATATAATAATTTAAAGTTAATCCGGATCTTAATATATTGCCATAATTAATACCACCATCACGATCGTTGTACATGTAATAATTTCCAGCAGCACCAACTAGAATAATCCCATCGTTGATAGCATCGGCCATGTCTGCGTCAATGCTGCTATTACGTGCCATCCACAACATGTCTGATCCACTGGCTGCCACAAGATCAAAGTTAATACGATCCGTCACAGTCCAGCCATCGGCTGGTTTATTATACTGCACCCCTTGGTAATAGATGATGTCTATACTGTTTAAGGCTATTGAACCAGTGAATCCCCAACTCATGTTGCAGATTGTGGGGTTTTTACGCCCGGTTTTAGGATTAATAGCCTTGTTTGCATGCCATACACGTATGTAGTTCATCAAATCATAGATATAATTGCCATATCCTGTGGCATTGGCTGTACTAGCAGTATATGGACTAAAATTATATATGTTCGCGTCTTTGGCCCAACCGTATCTACTACCACAGGCAGTACTGCCTACGTTGTTGCCGTGGCCATTGTCTGCTGCTCCTCCAGTTAAAAAATCATATACATAAGTACCAGCTGCAACACTGCGAACTTCTTGATTATAGCTGAACCAATTAAATTGATTTAATCTAGTACCACCTGTGCCATCATCGTTTATTGCCCATTCAGGATGCCCTGGCACCATATGTCCATCAATAATGACCACATCAACATTTCGACCAGTATTAGTTAATTCTATGCTGCCTGATATGTTAGCAGTACCATCACTGCCCCAATTCGCAGGCTTCGTGGGTGTTGCACCACGATATAAACCCCAGTTTATATCATCGGCGCCATTGGTACCCGATTTATCCCAGTTATTACTGCTTTGTACCAGCATGGCGCGTATTTCTAATCCAAGATCTCGATAATGTCGCTCTACTGTTTCTACTCTAGGGTCAGTCGAAACCCTGACAGCTTCATCATCAGTCAAGTAATAATGTGTGCTACGACTCATTGGTCTACGATAGGCACATTCAATTGACCTCACAGGCACGCTGTCTGTGCCATAAAGACTTTCCATTTCATCATAGAAACGATCTAAGTCTTCGCCTTGCTTGAGTATGACTATGTATTCGCGTTCTTCACTCATATTATTCCTCAGTCTTGACCAAGGTCAATGTCACTGTGATAGCATTAGTGGCACCACTTAGATTGGTCACCGCCAATGGAATCGCAGTAGTCACAGGATTCTCATCCGTAAATCCTGCCACTGCTGGTGCAAATGTCACTGTTTGTGGCGTAGTATTGGTGATAACTTCAGCAATAACACCAGTATCTGGTGTTGGATCTGTTCCAGAAGTTCTAGAACTGTCAGCAGCTCTAGCGGCAGCATTGACATAAACTCTGACCCAAGCTGGATGACTGCTGGTCAGCTTGTACATGATATAGCCTTTCAAACCAGTTATGCTGACATTACCAGCTATATTTGCTGCCAAACTACTTGTAGTACCGCTGTAAGTAGCCCTTGGACCTGCGACTCCACCACCACCAGACCCTAAATTACTAGTAAATATGTTTCCCACCATATTAGAATGGTACTGGCAGATATAATAAAGTTGACTGGGCGCATCCAATGGCACAGTAAACGTAATCAGTCCATCCGCTGCACCATTGTTGGTTACGCCTGTTGAATAAGAACTGCCAGTACCGGTAACTTGATCTGTTTTAATCCAAAACGGATGTTCACCACTGGTACTTACATTAAAGTAATAGGTAAATCCGCGTATCATAAAAAGGTCAGGATCTAAACTACCATTAATTGTATATGACGTACTACTACTAGCGGTAACAGAATAAGAATAGCCGCCTACCGGACCTGTAGCACCTGTACCACCCGGCGTACCTTGTGCTCCAGTCGCCCCACTGGCTCCTTGTACACCAGTGGCTCCTTGTGGACCAGTTGCGCCACTGGCGCCTACAGGACCCACAGGCCCAAATACCTGTAACCATTGGTTAAGACCGGCGTTACTATAATATATAAACAAGTCGCCAGTGTCACTGTTAAACCAAAAATTACCACTAGAAGGGCTTCCGGGTGGTGTAGTACCAACACTGACTGTAGATCCAGGTCCACCCGGACTGCCACTACCTCCTCCCCCACCAGATCCTATGTTGGCACCTAGCAATGCTGTGGTCAATGCCGAATAAACAACATTACTGGTCAAGTTGTCGGTGGTCAATACACGCACATTTGCTGAATCATCTAGACCTTTAACATTAAACTTTTTAATCGTCATTTTACACCTTCACGTATGTTTTTTGTAACTTCACTACATTGCCGGATCCTGAGCCGGTACCATATAAAACCACATTGTTGCTGCTGATCCCAGTGCTAAATGTCATCAATTGTGAGTTTCCTGTGTACACAGTACCATAAGTAACCAATTGACTTTGTGCTCCGTTGTGTGTAATCAAAGCTTCTGTGGCTTGATATTCATTACTTTGGGTAACACTTATGATGTATTTGGCTGTTCTTATATCTGCTGCACCGAATTGATCAATTGCCACTGCTGAAGTATTTACTGAAATACCCGCAGGATTGCCAATGATAGCCCCAGTGGTTAAAGTAATATTTGAAGAAACTGTGGCATTTCCCCCCACACCGCTAATTACATAAGGTGCGCCATTGGCGTAAAACAGTTTATCGGTGTAGATTCCATGCACTGCAATAAGATTACCGGTGGTAATGTTACCAGCACATTCAATACCACCCACAATAACAAAATCATTAGCAGTAAATAAACTGCTGCTACCACCAACTTCAACCCAACCATTTGCCAGATATACACTGAGTTTACCATTGTCATTGTCTAACCAAAGGTCGCCCTCTATTGGATTAGCAGGTGCGTTGCCGCTAACAATAACTTGAGAACCACCCCCTCCTCCCCCAGCAGCAATCAGTGTACCGCTGTGCTGTAAATTAATTTCACTGGTCACAGCAGGCGGCGAGTAAAAACTGATGTGTGTGTTATTTGCTACAAAACTAACACCAGGAATCTGGTATATTCTGTTGACGTGAACTATCAAACTGTTTTGACCAGCTATATTGCCAGCTAATTGGTAATGATAACTTGAGCCGTCGGCAGTGATATTCTGACTAAACGGTGCATACCAACGGCTTTCAAGGTCTATAACTGGTGTAGAATTCTGTACAATGATTTCAGCATTCGCTGAAGGTGCTGTAAAAAATTCTAAAGTGCTTACATTCGCAGTGAAATTCAATCCTGGTTGCTGGTAAATTCCATCAACGTGTACAACCAAGCTGTTAGAAGAAAATACATTACTGGGTAATGAATATATTTTAGTAATACCATTGCCCAAGAACTGTTGAGTAAATGGCTGTGCTGTGGTATCATAGAATGATCCTGCATCACCCTTGGGTCCCGTTGATCCTGTGGCTCCTGTGGCTCCTGTGACACCAATGGCACCAATAGCACCTGTGGCACCTGTGGCTCCACCTGGCGAGCCTTGTGGTCCAGTGGCACCAGTTGAGCCAATGCCTGTGGCTCCTGTGATACCAGTGGCTCCAGTGGCTCCAGTGGCTCCTGTGATACCAGTGGCTCCAGTGGCACCACCTGGGTCACCAGTATCTCCTTTTACACCAGTGGAACCCGTAACTCCCGTGGCTCCCGTGGCTCCACCGGGGTCACCCTGAGGTCCAGCAGGCCCCGCAGCTCCTGTAACACCAGTGGCTCCTGTGGCTCCACCTGGCGAGCCTTGTGGTCCAGTGGCACCTTCTGCACCCGTGTTACCTTGTGGACCTGTGGCTCCAGTGGCACCACCTGGGTTACCAGTATCTCCTTTCGCACCAGTTGAACCCGTAACTCCCGTGGCTCCAGTGGCTCCACCCGGATCACCCTGAGGTCCAGTGGCACCAGTTGAGCCAATGCCTGTGGCTCCTGTGATACCAGTGGCTCCAATGGCTCCAGTGGCTCCTGTGATACCAGTGGCTCCAGTGGCTCCACCTGGATCACCAGTATCTCCTTTTACACCAAAA
>Ga0194124_10002636_pt1 | contig 19952 bp, 24 predicted proteins | sample TA2KigCas0mmetaG_FD_148605 | JGI IMG/M metagenome (GOLD analysis project Ga0194124, IMG submission 148605) | Freshwater microbial communities from Lake Tanganyika, Tanzania - TA2015031 Kigoma Deep Cast 0m | ecosystem: Environmental > Aquatic > Freshwater > Lake | place: Tanzania: Lake...
TGTCACCGATTGATGTTGATTGGGGTTCAAATGATACCATTGAAGAATTTACTGTAACATTCCAGTATCAATATTGGTTGTCAAACACAACAGACGCAATAGCAAGACCAGCATCAAGAAGTTTATAATTTTTTACCATTTTAAAAAATAATTTATATAATGATATCTTTGAAGGGAAAAATAAATGGCTAATTGGAAGTTATTTGGGTTTCAAATAACGAACGAAAAAACCAAGAAGCAGGAAGGGCAACAGGACGCAAAAAATATAACAGAAAAGTCCTTTGCCCTTCCTCAAAATGATGACGGTGCCGTTACGCTTCAAACAGGAGCGTATTTTGGCACCTATGTCGATTTGGAAGGTGTTGTTCGTAACGAAATAGAACTCATAACCCGTTACCGTGAAATGGCAATGCAGCCAGAATTGGAAACTGCAATTGATGATATTGTTAATGAAGCGATTGTTATGCAGGGTCATACACAACCATTAACAATTAATCTAGACGATCTTAAACAACCAGATTTAATTAAGAAAAAAATTCGTGAAGAATTTTACATAGTTCTAAAAATGTTAAATTTTGGTAACATGGGTTCTGAACTATTCCGTCGTTGGTATATTGATGGAAGAATGTTTTATCATGTTATTATTGATGAATCTAGACCAAGAGATGGAATTAAAGAACTTAGATATATTGATCCAAGACGTATTCGTAAAGTTCGCGAAATACAAAAAACAAAAGATCCAGCTACAGCAGCTGATATCATTAGAACAGTAAGAGAGTATTATCTATATAACGAGCGCGGTATTATTGGTGCACACTCAAACTTGGGCATGAGAATTGCTTCAGATTCAGTAATTAATGTAAATTCTGGTTTGATGGATTCTCGTCGTGCAATGGTTCTTTCTTATTTGCACAAAGCAATCAAGCCATTAAATCAACTTCGTATGGTTGAAGATGCTACAGTCATTTATCGTTTATCCCGAGCACCAGAACGTCGTGTATTCTACATTGACGTAGGTAATCTCCCTAAGGTTAAGGCTGAACAATATCTTCGTGACTTGATGGTAAAGTATCGTAATAAACTTGTGTATGATTCAAATACAGGTGAAATTCGTGATGATCGTAAACATCTATCTATGCTTGAAGACTTTTGGCTACCTCGTCGTGAAGGTGGCAAGGGTACTGAGATTCAGACTCTTCCGGGTGGACAAAATCTCGGTGAGATGGAAGATGTCAAGTATTTTGAACGCAAACTATACAAGTCATTGAGCATTCCGATTTCTCGTCTTGAAATGCAACAGGGATTTTCAATTGGTCGCACATCAGAAATTACAAGAGATGAATTAAAATTTTCTAAGTTTGTGTTTAGATTACGCAACAAGTTTTCCACATTGTTTGATGAAGCTCTTCGTGTTCAATTGTCTCTAAAAGGGATTTGTACAGTAGAAGAATGGGATAATTTTAAGGAAAATATATACTATGATTTTATCACAGATAATAACTTTGATGAACTTAAAAAAGCTGAATTAATTCAAAATCGTATTAGTGTTCTTTCACTCGCAGATCCATATATTGGCAAATACTTTTCAATTGAATGGGCTCGTAAGAATATTCTTAATCAAACGGATGATGAAGTTACGGAAATCAAAAAGCAAATTGAAGATGAACAAGAAGAAATGATTGAAATGGCACAGAAGCAGGCTGAAATAGCACAAGCATCAATACCACAAGCTCCACAAGTACAACAACAAGATGATCAAAATAATTCTACTGCACCTATTGCATCGCAACAAGATGATCAAGCTTCACAAGCAAACGCCAATACTACACCTCAGAATGGAACATCTTCAGACAATTCTGCGTTAGATAGTGCTGTAAACCAACAATTAAAAATTGAGCAAAAAAGTAATCTAAATAATATACTAAGAATAATCAAAGATCGGAGAAATGTTCTATGAGCAATTCAAGTGTAAAAAAAATCGTAGACAATATCATAAGTGATAAGTTTGACACGCTAAAAGAAGATCTTTCAAAGGCAGTTTCGTCAAAAGCAGTAACTGTTCTTGAAAGCAAGAAAGCTATGATTGGTAAGAAATTTTTTGGTAAAATGAGTGAAGAGTCTATTGATGAAGAGAAAAAATGAAAACCTTTAAACAATTTATTTTAGAAGCAAAACAACCACCGGCCGGTGTGGGGCCAAGAGATAAAACTTTAGGCGCTCGTCTTCGCGACCCGAAGCATACAGTAGGAAGCGCAATAAGGGATACTGTTAAAAGTGCCCTTCATCCTGGTCGGGTGGCTGGAAAACTTTTTGGACCAACTATAGGATCAATGATTGGTAAAGCTACTGGTGCGTCACAACAAACAATGAATACAATAAAGTACGGACCTGACGATAGATGAAAACATTAAATCAATTTTATTCTGAAACGGAGAAAAAAAATATTAATGAATCTATAATTTTAGAGGATCTTTCTTTTAAGTCAGATCCTCCAAATATCATTATGTTGAAACGTAAGGCTATTCGTATTTTTCCAGATGGAAGAAAAGTTGCTCTATATTATGCTGACAAAATTAAAAAATATGTTTCAATTCCATATTTTGATATGGTTCATAATGATAAAAATTTGATGCAAGTTCATGAAAAGTGGACCCCAAGAGGGAACATGGGTGTTTTAATGCAAATATTGGATTCTGGTCAACCCGGAACAATAACATTTGAAAACAACTTATCCGTAAAAATTGATGTTATGACTGCACAGTCTATTGTTAATTTATATAATAGTGTTAATAGTACAAACAAATATAAAATTGAAAGAATGGTTAACAAAGACAAAAATAATTTTGCAAAAGTTGCCGCCTTCTCTCATGGCGCAAGCACAGGATTATAAAAAATGGCAAATACAACTCAAAAATTGATAGACACCGAACGTCGTGTTGTTTACAAATTTACTGGAAATACAGCTGAACCTTCAGTATTAAAAATAGATGCGGGTGCGTTAAATTTTTCATTAAATGCAAATAATCAATTACTTGGTTCAGGTGCGGATAGAAAAAACATATATCGTCTAGCACTAAAGAAAGTAATTTATGATGTTGCACCTGGTCAAGGTGCAGGAAATGGTTATGTTGAGCTTTATTGGACGGGCACACCAAATACAACTTTAGTTACATTGTCAGGCACAGGTAAAATGGATTTTGCCGAAGGTGGTGATGGTATTGTTCTTTTAAATAATGCGACAGGTGCTGGAGCAAATGGTAATGTTGGATTACAAACCGTAAATTTTGCATCAACAGGTTGTGCTTATACATTAATTGTAGATTTTAGAAAAAACTCTGAAGATTATAATCCAAAGTTAACATCATAAGGATTTATAAAATGTCATCGACAAAAAAATTACTAGAATCTATTATATCTAATGATTACAATGATGCAAATGAAAATCTTTCTGACTTATTCGTTGAAATTTTAAGAAATAAGCTTGTAGAGGCAAAGAAGATTGTTGCTGCAAAATATGGTGTTGCTGAACTTGCGGAAGCACTAGAATCTTTGGAAGAAGAGCAAATTGATGAAAGTAACATCACTAAAATGGGTCGATTAAAGTTAATCAAGGCTCGTATTCGTGGCGGAAAAGTACAACGTCGTATTAAGAAATCCGCAATTGCTGGGCTAACTCTTCGTGCCGGAAAACTTATTCGTATGTCTCCAACTGAGAAACGTAGACGTAAAATGGGTGCTCGTCGTGCAAAAATTAAACGTCGTGCAAAATTGGCACGCTCACTTCAAAAGCGCAGACGTTCATTGAATAAAAGAAAGGCTTTAGGTCTAAGATGAAACTCATAAAGGAAGTTGTAGAAGAGGTTCGCTATTTGACCGAAGAAAATACGATGGGTCAAAAAGAACACTATATTGAAGGTGTGTTTCTTCAGGCCGAACGTCAAAATCGTAATGGTAGAGTTTATCCTATGGATATTCTACAAAGAGAGGTTTCTAGATATACCTCAAATTATATTATGCAAAATCGTGCTTTTGGTGAACTTGGTCACCCAGATACACCAACAATTAATCTTGATCGTGTATCTCATATGATTAAAGATTTAAAACAAGAAGGCACAAATTTTATTGGTAAAGCTAAAATTTTAGATACTCCTTATGGTAAGATTGTGAAAAATTTAATTGATGAGGGCGCCAGATTAGGCGTATCTTCTAGGGGACTGGGATCGCTAAAGCCTAAAAACGGTGTGAATCTTGTACAGGATGATTTTTATTTGGCAACGGCGGCCGACATAGTTGCAGATCCTTCTGCACCTGATGCTTTTGTAAGAGGCATTATGGAAGGTAAAGAATGGATTATAGAAAATGGTCAATGGAAAGAAGTTGACTATGATCATGCAAAGAAAGCTTTGAATGAGGCAAATAGAAGAGACATAGAAGATGTTAAGCTTCGCTTATTCAAAAATTTTATCTCAAAACTCTAAAATATATAAATAGTTTAATACAAAGGAGCAAAAACAAAATGGCAAAGAAAAATCTAGCAGAAGCAGCTGCCGCAATTCTTTCAGGCAACATGGCTTCTCTAAAACCAATGTCAAAAGGGGCTGAAAATTTTGGTCAAGCTGGTGCTACACCAATGGTTGCAACACCTGGTCAAGAAGGATCACCAGAAACAGTTCAACAGGCAGTTGCTTCAGCTGACGAAGCTGGTGTGACTAAGGCTGTTGGAGTTGTTTCAAAATCAACTCCCCCGGGGGCAAAGCCTGCTCCGGCTGAACCAATGCACAAAGCACCGCCTCAGGTTAATCAAAAAGATGATGAAGATGATGAAGATGATGATAAAAATAAAAATGAAATGAAAATGCATAACGAAGAACCTGTGGAAATGAAAAAAGAAACATATGGCATGATGCCTATGCGTAAAGAAGAAAAAGATGATGATGATACAGATTCTGATGATGAAGACAAAGATGATGAAGACAAAGATGATGAAGACAAAGATGGTGAAGACAAAGATGACGAAGACAAGAAGGCAATGAAAGAAGATCTTGATGCTCTTTTTAACGGCGAAGATCTATCAGAAGATTTCATGAAAAAAGCCACAACAATTTTTGAAGCTGCTGTCACTGCACGAGTAAGTGCTATTGAAAACAAAATTCAAGAACAGTACGCCGAAATTCTTGAGCAAGTATCAGAAGAACTCAAGGAAGAGCTAACAACTAAAGTTGATGATTATCTAAATTATGTTGTTGAAGAATGGGTTAAAGAAAATGAATTGGCAATAGAATCTGGTCTTCGTTCAGAATTGACAGAAGATTTTATTGCTGGTCTTCGCAATCTATTTGTTGAACACTACATTGATATTCCAGAAGAGAAAGTTAGTGTAGTTGAAGAGATGACATCAAAGGTTGTTGAGCTTGAGGGCAAGTTAAATGAACAAATTTCTACCGCGGTAGAAATGAGAAAACTTATTATTGAATATGCAAAGAGAGAAGCATTTCATGAAGTATGTGATGGTCTAACATCAACTCAAATAGAAAAGATGAGATCATTGTCTGAAGGTGTTGAATTCTCAACAGTTGAAGACTATACACAAAGCCTCTTGACTCTACGCGAAAATTATTTCCCAACAAAATCTAGTGGAAAATCAGTCAATCAAAGACTTGATGAAGAAACAGACGTTGTGGAAGAGCAGAGTCTTGTAGAAGAAACACAAAAGAAAAAGACAAATGTTGATCCAGTTATGGACGCATATGTCAAGTCAATTAGTCGCACAATTATAAAGTAATTTTAAAGGAGTTAACTTACATGCAACTATCTGAACAACTAGTACAAAAGTGGGGTCCGGTTCTGGAACATCCAGATCTCCCAAAGATTTCGGATCCTTATAAGAAAGCTGTTACAGCTATGATTCTTGAAAACCAACAGATTGCTTCTGCACAACAGGCAGCATTCATGGGCGGTGATCGTAGTTTCCTAGCAGAATCAGCACCAACAAACGCAACAGGTGCTTCAATCGGCAACTATGATCCTATCTTGATCTCGCTGGTTCGTCGTGCCCTTCCAAACTTGATCGCATATGATATCTGCGGCGTTCAGCCAATGACAGGCCCAACAGGCTTGATCTTCGCAATGCGTTCTAAGTTTGATTCACAGACAGGAACAGAAGCTCTGTTTAACGAAGCAAATACTGCATTTTCTTCTTCAAACAAGCTTGGTGCAAATGGTTCTCCAAATGCACACCAGACATCACAAGGTCTTGGCCCACAAGATTATACTATTGCTAATACAGCAAATGGTATGTCAACAGCACAGGGTGAAGCACTTGGCGATTCTGGTACAAACCTATTTGCTGAAATGGCATTCTCAATTGAGAAAGTTACAGTAACTGCTCGTGAGCGTGCATTGAAGGCAGAATACACTCTAGAACTTGCACAGGACCTGAAGGCAATTCATGGTCTTGATGCTGAGACAGAACTAGCAAATATTCTGTCAACAGAAATTCTAGCAGAAATCAATCGTGAAGTTATTCGTACAATCTACGCAACAGCTGTTCTAGGCTGCAACGCAGGTACAACAACTGCCGGAACATTCGATTTGGACACCGACTCAAATGGTCGTTGGTCAGTTGAAAAGTTCAAGGGTCTTATCTTCCAGATTGAGCGCGAAGCAAACGCAATCGCTCGTGCAACCCGTCGTGGTAAGGGTAATATCGTAGTATGCTCATCTGACGTTGCTTCTGCAATGGCAATGGCTGGCGTTCTACAGTATACCCCAGCACTTCAGGCCGATCTACAAGTAGATGACACAGGCAACACATTTGCTGGTCTTCTACATAATCGTGTAAAGGTCTACGTCGACCCATACTACGGTTCACCAACTTCAGTAGGAACAAATACATCAGAACTAGTAACAGTTGGTTATAAGGGCACATCTCCTTATGACGCTGGCTTGTTCTATTGCCCATATGTTCCTCTACAGATGGTTCGTGCAATTGGACAAGACACATTCCAGCCACGTATCGGATTCAAGACACGTTACGGAATGGTTGCAAATCCATTTGCAGAAGGTACAACAGCAGGTCTTGGTCGTTTGGCAAATCGTTCAAACGTCTATTATCGTATCTTCAAGGTATCAAATCTTCTCTAATCGTAAGAATAAGAAGAAAGTAATACTGCAACTTGAGGGGGAACTTCGGTTCCCCCTCTTTTTGTTTATAAATATTGTAGAGGTACAATATGTCAAAAATAAATAATCAACCTACAAATACAAGTTTCTTACAACCAACCAAATATCAATTGTCATTTACAAGAATGCCAAATTTGACATATTTTTGTCAAACATTTAATCTTCCCGGATTATCAATGACCGAAATTATTCGTAATACGCCATTTGTAGATTTATACGTTCCAGGAGATAAAGCACAATACGAACCTCTAGATGCTTCGTTTATTGTAGATGAGGATCTACGCACATGGCTTGAAATGCACAATTGGATAACAGGTCTTACTTTTCCTAAAAACTTTGAGCAGTATCGTCGTTTACTAAAAGAAAATAAAGATTATGGCGGCACAGTATCTGATGCTATCATGACAATAATATCAAATAAAAATACTCCAAATATTCGTATTACTTTTAGAGATTGTTTTCCAACATCTGTATCATCTATCGTCTTTGACTATACATCAGATGCAAGCATGACTCTTACAGCATCAGCCACATTCCGATATAATTATTTTGATGTTGACATTCTTTGAGATTTAGTGTATAACATACTAAATCCCAGGGAAATTATATAATGATCAAGAACATAGATGATTTGATGGAATCTTGGAAGAAAGATTCACAGATAGATAGCACCGAATTGGGTACCGAATCCATTCGTCTATCTTCTCTACACGCCAAATACATAGAAGTATACAAGCATCAGAAGATGCGTGAACAAAAACTTAAATTTGATCTTAGTAAATTGACTAAGTTAAAATGGAGATATTATGATGGCAAACTTAATGGCACAGAAGAATTGAATCAGCTCGGATGGGAGCCGATGCGTGAAAAATATCTTCGTGCAGACATTAGTACCATGATTGATGGTGATAATGATGTTTTGGAAGTCAAGAACAAGCTATCGTATACAGAACTTTTTGTTGATTGTTGCGAAAAGATCATCAAAGAAATTCATCAGCGTTCATTTAACTTGAAAAATGCCATAGAATTTATGAAGTTTACTCAAGGTGTCTGAAAAAATAATTGTTGCAAAAAAGAACGAAGCATATATTATGCTCTCTTGTGAGCGAGGTGTCGCTCGTGAAATTTCGGAATATTTTACGTTCTATGTTCCTGGATATCAATTTACACCTGCATTTCGTAACAAAATTTGGGATGGTAAAATAAGACTTTTTGATACAAGAGATTCAACAATATATCATGGTTTATTATCTCATCTTCAAATATTTGCTGAAGAAAGAGAATATAATCTTGTATATGATGAAAAAGTTTTACAAAAAACATCTTTTTCTTTAATTGAAGCAAGAGAATATGTTGATTCTTTGCAGGTACAAAGTCGTAATAAAGATATTGAAGCAAGAGATTATCAAATAGAAGCATTTGCACATTGTATTCGCAATCGTCGTCAAATGTTAATATCTCCTACGGCATCAGGTAAATCACTTATTGCATATTTTATCACACGATATATGACCGATCAAAATAAAAAAGGTTTAATTGTTGTACCTACAACTTCTCTTGTTGAACAATTATATACAGATTTTCAAGATTACTCATCCAAGAATGAATGGTGTGTTGAAGACAATGTTCATAGAATATATTCTGGTCGTGAAAAATCTTCAAATAAGCTTGTAGCAATATCAACTTGGCAATCTTTATATACTTTACCAAAAAATTATTTTAACTATGAATGGGTTATAGGTGATGAAGCACACAATTTTAAAGCTAAGTCTCTTGCAACCATTATGACTAATTTAGATAATGCATCTCTTCGTATTGGTATGACTGGAACACTTGATGGAACAAAAACTCATAAACTTGTGCTTGAGGGTCTTTTTGGTCCTGTACGCAAGACAGTAACAACAAAAGAACTCATAGACAAGAAACAACTATCAGATTTTGAAATTAAATGTCTTGTCTTAAAATATCCAGAAGAAATATCTCGATTACTTAAAAATGCAAAATATATTGATGAGATGAAATATCTTGTTACAAGTGATGCAAGAAATAAATTTATTCGCAATCTTGTACTATCATTAGAAGGAAATACCCTTATTCTTTTTCAATATGTAGATAATCATGGAAAAGGTTTACATAAGTTAATTGAAGAAAAAGCAGGCGATAGAAAAGTCTTTTTTGTTCATGGTGGAACTGAAACGGAAACCAGAGAAAATATTCGTGCAATTGTTGAGAAAGAAAATAATGCCATTATTGTTGCATCATATGGAACATTTTCTACAGGTATAAATGTAAAAAATTTACATAATATTATTTTTGCATCTCCATCAAAGAGTCGTATTCGTAATCTTCAATCTATTGGTCGTGGATTACGTATTGGAGATAATAAAAAGAAAGCTGTTCTTTTTGATATTGCCGATGATTTAAGATATAAAAAACATGAAAATTTTACATTGAGGCATTTCCGTGATCGTGTTAAAATATACAATGAAGAGCGTTTTGAATATAAACTATATAATATAGAACTAAAGGTATAACCATGGAAATACTATACATCAAATTAAAAAATGGTACCGATATTATTTCAAATACCTCAATCAAGGGTAATAATGTTACACTTGAACACCCTATGGCTATACGTCAATTTGCAGATCCACGTAATGGTCGTGTATCTCTTTCATTTAATGAATGGGTACCATCTGACTTTGTAGACACATCTAAGTTTCTTATAACAAAGGATGAAACACTTATCATATGCAACACATCTTCTAAAATTCAAAAATTCTATAAAGAGTGCATAAAACCAAATGAAGAAAGTGATGAGGTATCAGAAGAAAAAGTAACAGATCTTCATTCAAATCTTATAAAATTAATAAACAATAATAGAAAACTACTGCATTGAACGGAGACATTACAAATGTACCGTTTTGTCAAGTGAAAGTCAAGAGAAATCATCATGAAAAAAATTCCGTCTAATCATTACATAGATAATAATGAATTTCTAGCCATCTTGATAAAATACCAAAAAGATGTGCGAAGAGCAAAAAGAAACAAGGAACAGAAGCCACCAATACCAAATTATATTGGTGAATGTTTCATGAAAATTGCGGAACATTTATCATATCGTCCAAATTTTGCAAACTATTCCTATCGTGATGAAATGATAGCTGATGCAATTGAAAATTGTCTCATGTATTTTGAAAATTTTGATCCAAAAAAATCTAAAAATCCCTTTGCTTATTTTACACAAATAGTATACTATGCATTTATTCGTAGAATCTCTAAAGAAAAAAAACAACAATATGTAAAATACAAGTCTTTGGAAAATTCGAGAATATTTGATGAAATTACTGGTGAAGATCTTGAATTATTGGGATCTGAAATCAAATCCAATATTGTTAAAGGTCAGGAAATTTATGATAACATGGCAGAGTTCATAGAAAACTTTGAACAAACACGAAAAATAAAGAAAGAAAAAATAGGCAAAAAAGTGGGAATAGAAAAGTTTTACGAAGGAGATACCAATGGCTGAACATGAGCCACTACCAGCTTCAATTGAATATCTTATCAATAATATGATGGATTCCAATCAAGATGTATGGCGTCGTCAACCATTTCGTCAACGCCTGGCAAGAATGCGCGATTTGATCGATGAAAAGATCGGCAAATACGATTCAGAGTATTTGAAAGCAAATAGAAACGTTGCGCCCTTTAAAAGAGCTTCCAAGTGAAAATTACACATTCATCTGATCCCACCTTGGGTCAACTAGTACACGAACACTTAATCAAGTGCGGAGTGGAAACTCCAATACATCAAACAAACATGGATCGCAAAGAAAAGATTGCAGAAATTGAGAGTTCATTTAGCCACATCATGCATGTTCTAGGATTAGATCTCTCGGATGATAGTCTCACGGAAACACCTAAACGTGTGGCAAAGATGTATGTAAATGAAATCTTTTGGGGCCTTGACTATAATGCATTTCCAAAATGCACAACAGTTGACAACAAGATGAAATACGATGAGATGGTAGTTGAGCGTAATATTAATGTTCAATCAAACTGTGAGCACCATTTTGTGGTGATTGATGGCGTGGCAACAGTTGCTTATATTCCTAAGCAAAAAGTCTTGGGACTTAGTAAGATCAATCGTGTAGTTCAATACTTTAGCAAGCGACCACAGATTCAAGAGCGACTTACCGAGCAGGTATATCATTCCTTGCAATACATCTTAGAAACTGATGACATCGCAGTGGTCATTGATGCTCAACATTATTGTGTCAAGAGTCGCGGTGTTGAAGATGTTGGTTGCTCGACTGTAACTAGCAAACTTGGTGGCGTGTTTAAGATTGATCCTAGTGCTAGACTAGAGTTCATGAACATTGTCAATAATTGCACAAGATAGTTTATTACACATGAAAATTGCACTTATCAATGATACACATGCTGGAGCTAGAAATGATTCTCTTGCGTTTGATGATTATTTTTTTCGTTTTTGGAATAATATATTTTTTCCGTATCTAAAAGAAAATAATATTACAACCGTATTTCATCTTGGTGATATTGTTGATCGCCGCAAGTTTATAAACTATATAATTTTGAATCGATGGAGAAATAAATTTTTTCATCGTATGAAAGATATGGGCATCAAGATGCATGTCTTGGTTGGAAATCATGATGTGCCATACAAGAACACAAATGACATCAATGCGATTGAAGAGCTATTTGAGCAAAATGAATTCATCCAAGTCTACAAAGAACCCAAAGATATAACAATTGATGGATTTGATATATGTCTATTACCTTGGATTAATTTGGAAAATCATCAAAGAACAGTTGAACATATAAAATCAAGTAAGGCTCATGTTGCATTTGGTCATCTTGAAATTGCAGGATTTGAAATGGATCGTGGCAATATATGTCATGATGGTATGAACCGATCCATATTTGACAAGTTTGAAATTGTATTGTCCGGACATTTTCATCATAAATCTTCAGATGGGCATATTACATATCTTGGTAATCAATATCAGATGACGTGGGCTGATTATGGTGATAAACGAGGATTTCATATTTTTGATACAGAAACTCGTGAACTTACATTTGTAGAAAATCCGTACCAGATGTTCTATAAAATATCATATGATGATAAGAATGATTTAGATTTTGAAAAACTCAAGACAATAGACTTTTCTCAATATACAGGAACATATGTAAAGATTCTTGCTATAAACAAGACTAATCCATTTCTTTTTGAGAGATTTATACAAAAATTGATTGATGCTTCACCTCTTGATATAAGCATTGTGGAAGATTTTTCCGAGTTGACAAACGGAGAAGATGACGATATAATAAATGAAGGTGAAGATACAATGACCATTCTAGACAAATATGTTGATGGTCTTCAAATGGAATCGGCTGATAGATTAAAGTCAATTCTTAGAGAACTATATCTTGAAGCTATAAATTTGGAAAAAGTATGATATTTTTTGAAAAGATTCGGTGGAAAAATTTTCTTAGTACAGGAAATGATTTTGCCGAGATCAACTTAAATAAGTCGTCCACAACATTAGTTGTGGGCAACAACGGTAGCGGAAAGTCAACACTCTTAGATGCGTTGACTTTTGCTTTATTTGGTAAGCCATTTCGCGGTATCAATAAACCGGGGTTATTGAATAGTGTCAATGAGAAAGATTGTGTTGTCGAAATAGAATTCAAGGTTGGTAAAAAATCATACAAAATACTTCGTGGAATAAAGCCAAGTAGATTTGAAATCTATTGTGACGATCAGCTAGTTAATCAAGATGCATCTTCTAGGGACTATCAAGAATACTTGGAAAAGTTCATTCTCAAAATGAACTATAAATCGTTTACTCAAATTGTTGTTCTTGGTTCCTCCACATTTATTCCGTTTATGCAATTATCAGCATCAGATCGTCGTGCAATCATTGAAGACTTGTTGGATATTCAAATTTTTTCCTCTATGAATGTGGCTCTCAAGCAAAAGCTTGTAGCAATCAAAGACGCAATGAATGATGTGTCACATCGTCGTGATCTTACAAAAATTAAAATTGAAGCAACCAATAAATTAATTGCGGAAATAGATAATACAAATATTCTGCAGATCGAAAAAATTGACCGCGATATAGCAAATTCAAATAATCAATTGATTAATCTTATCAATGAATGCACAGACCTTCAAAAAAAGCTTGAACAATTAAACGAAAGTATTCTTGATGAAAAGAAAACAAATAACAAACTGACCAAACTTAACAATCTTACTATTAAGATTGAAGACAATGTATCCAAGGCTCAAACTGCAATAGACTTCTATCGCAAAAATGATAATTGTCCAACATGTCGTCAATCGATTGAAGAAGAATTCAAGAGTCAACAAATCGAGTTATATAATAAGAAAATAGAAGAATACAATGTTGGTCTAAGTGATCTTGAAATTGAAATAGAAAAGATTAATACCAGAATATTAGAGATACAAGTCATTGCAAAAAATATGGCTAATGTGAATATTGAATATCAAAAAAAGAATGCCACAATTAATGCTATTCGTGAATATGTTATTCGCTTGACAAAGGACAAACATAGTATTGAGACAAATAGAACAATTGATACTGCTCATACAGACGATCTAAAAAATCTTGAAAAACAACTATTAGATCTTGAAGAAGAGGAAAAAAAGGTTGTCAACGACAAACATCATCATGAGCAAGTTGCCTTTCTTTTAAAAGATACTGGAATTAAAACTAAGATCATTAAACAGTATTTGCCAATCATGAATAAATTAATCAACAAATACTTGACAAGCATGGAATTTTATGTTAATTTTAATATAAATGAAAACTTTGAAGAGGTGATAAAAAGTCGTCATCGGGATGAATTTTCATATGAAAATTTTTCCGAAGGTGAAAAACAAAAGATTGACTTGTCTCTATTATTCACATGGCGTGCGATAGCAAAAATGAAGAATAGTGTTAGTACAAATCTTCTTGTTTTGGATGAAATTTTTGATAGTTCTCTTGATTCCAATGGAACCGAAGAGCTATTAAAGATTCTTAATTCCATTAGCATGGACACAAATGTCTTTGTTATCTCTCATAAAGGTGACATCTTGTTTGACAAGTTTAGATCTGTAATTAAATTTGAAAAGGTAAATAATTTTTCAAGGATAATGAAATGATAGAAAATGGCATGTTAAAAATTAATACGGCCACACAAACAATTCGGCCGTATGAAATTTATGATCTTGTAAAATCTACGGATCCTATTCTTAAACAAGTATGCAAACCATTTGATTTTTCTAATCCACCTATTGATCCAGTACATCTTGCATCATCATTGTTTGAAACCATGTTTGCAAATAGCGGACTTGGATTAGCAGCACCTCAAGTTGGTATACTATATCGTGTGTTTGTTGTGGGTTATGAAAATACAAATAAACAAGTATTCTTTAATCCTGAAATTACTGAACGCTCTACGAAAGAAGACGAATATCTTGAGGGCTGCTTATCATTCAAGAGACTTTTCTTTAAGATTTTTCGTTCACAAGAAATCAAAATTAAGTATCAACATGTCAATGGTGAATGGAAAGAGGACAAGTTTACGGGATTGACTGCACGATGCATTCAACATGAGAATGATCATCTTGACGGAATTTGCTTTACCGAAAAAGTTGGTAAGACTACTTTGATGCTGGCTAGAGAAAAAGAACGTAAGATGCGAATCAAAATGACAAGAAATGCTGTATAGTGATTGGAGCTATTGGGAAAAACATGATATGAAAGATAGTGAGTTTCTTTTTTGGTTAAGAGATAGACTTATCAATTTTTACGGCGAAGATCCACATGTTGACTACGTTCAAAGATTATATTCTTTAGCCAGAAAAGTTGAAGATGATGAGACTTATTGGAATAGAATGATGGACAGTTCGAAACAAACGGACTAAATTTATAGGATATTGTAATGTATCAAAAATATACCATTGATGATGTGAAGAAGTCTTCAGCTCGCAAATTGTTCTCGGTCATTTCTACTTTTGCTGGTGGTGGCGGTTCATCAACAGGATATCGTCTCGCCGGTGGTAACATCATTGCGATCAATGAATTCGTTGAAGAAGCAATCAAGACATACTCAACAAACTTTCCCGATACTAAGATTATTTCTGGCGATATCAAGAAATTGACTGCAAAAGATTTTCTTGATACTGCTGGACTCAAGTCTGGTGAACTTGACATACTTGATGGATCACCTCCATGTTCTGCATTTTCCGTTGCAGGTAAGAGAGAAAAAGGCTGGGCTGGTCATGTGACTGATACAAGAAAGTCATATTTTGACGATAATGGGAATATTGTTGAGGAAGGTGATCTTGAAGTTCAAGAAGGCATCAAGAAGTATTCTGATGGAAAGACAGTTGAAGCAATTGAAGATCTATTTTTAGAATTCATTCGTATTGCAAAAGAAATTAAACCAAAGGTAATCGTTGCAGAGAATGTGAAGGGTATTACTTTTGGTGAAGCCAAAGGTAAGCTTTATGAATTTGTTAACTCATTTGAAAAGATTGGATATCAAGTCACATATCAGGTATTGAATGCTGCCGACTTTGGTGTACCACAGGCTAGAGAACGCACACTATTTGTATGCATACGAGAAGATGTATGTGACGCAGTAGACTTGAATTTTCTGAACATACATTCTACCGTGTTCCCAAATGCAACGCAATGCAAACATATCACGCTTAGAGAAGCGATTGAAGACATAGAAAATGATCCAAATGAATTGAAGGAACTCTATGACTATGTTCAAAATGGGTTTCAAAAAGATTGGATCACAAAACTTCCATTCAATCCAAAGCGACACACTAAGCCATCAGACAAGGAATTTCGCGAATGGAATCCTAAGGCATCATGCTTCAACATGATTAGACCTTGTCCCGATCTACCATGCCCAACGTTGACTCAACGAGGTCAACAGAAATCTGTATCGGGTGTATTTCATTTTGCCGAGAATAGAAAATTTACCATCAAGGAACTCAAGCGAATCATGAGTTTACCAGAAGATTTTATTCTAACAGGCACGTTTGATCAACAAGCTGAAAGAATTGGACGCATGGTTGCCCCAAAGATGATGGCTGCTCTTGCTGGTAGTATCTATGAAAATGTTTTGAAGCCATACAACACGAAAAATAAGTCTTGACGTAGATCTTGTTTTGCGATAAGATATGCATGATTAGACAAGCAATGTTGCCCATTCTAATCAAAATTGAGTTCTTAATGAACCAATACAATGCAAGGAGAACACTATGACATCTTTTGATAATTTTTCAGATTTCATTCCTAAATGGAATGTTGAAAACAAAACAATTCAGCAATTTCTAAAAGATTGCAATTTGATTGATGTTAATCCAATAGGACAAAGACCTGCTGCAGCGCCTTATGTTAGTGGTGGCAACAAACCGACAAAGTCACAGAGTATTATTGCATCCATTTTTAATAATTACCACATTGGTGATTTGACTTTGGTCAAGAACAATGAAGGTAAATATCGCTTTGAATCGATTGATGGTGGGCATCGCAAGAGAGCTATAATAAAATTTTGGAAAAATAAATTTCCTACTCATAAGAGTTCTTCTATTGGACAAAAATATGCAAGAGATCTCTCTGATCATGAAAGAGATTTTTTTCTTAATTATGCATTGATTGTTGTTACTTACGATTCGATGCCCAATAAGTTGAAGGGTGTAATTTTTCGGAACAAGAACAATACAACTCCGGTAAATCATCAGGAGATGTTGAACTCATATGGCGATATTCCCATTGCCAATTTTATTCGTTCTACAGCCAGAAACTTTTCTGGTGAGAAGTCGATTCGACATCCTCTTTTCCAAAGTACTTTCATCCAGAAAGATGATGATCGCGAAGAAAAGCATACTTATTTGAAATTTGCTAATCATCGCCTGGATCATGACGAGCGTGTTGCGCGTATTACCTATATGGTATACATGGACACAAAACTTGTAGCCTGTGATAAAATTCAACTTGAAGAAATGTATGGCAATGATGATCTAACCAGAACTGAAGTTGATAGAATTGCCAAAAAGGTTTGCGAATGTCTCGATTTCATGCTTGAGGTTGCAGAAGCACGACGTAGCCTAAAAAAGGGATACGGTTTAAATTCAAACGAATTTACCATGCTATATCGTCTTTGGGTGTATTTCAAGACTCTTTATAGAGAGTTCAAACTTGAAGATGCGTACAAATTCTATCAAAAGTTTGATGTGGCAATGAACAAGTTTGTTGGTTCTGATTCGAACAAACTTGTCTCTGGTGAATACAGAGAGACACCAAAACATCAGCCAAGATTGATTCACGAAGCTTTTCGTGGTTATCTCGGTGCTCATAATTCTTCTAAGAAAATTGAAATGACGTGCAAATGGCTTTGCAATGAAGGTGGGTTTGATCCTGTCGAAGACGAAAGTATATCAATATTGGATCATCGTCGTTTCTTTCCAAGAAAGATGATAGAACAGAAGTTAAATGAACAAAATTATATGTGCTGGGTTGATGAAACACCACTAAATTTGACAAACGCTCAAGGCGCACATATCACACCATATAGTTTGGGTGGCAAGACGGAATATGATAATCTAATAGTTGTAAATAAGTATCATAATAGCATGATGGGCAGTATGAATGCCTATGACTATAGGGAATCTATTCTTAGAAATAAGGAGAGATAAAATAATAAATGAACTATTAACTAATGAAATAAAAAAATCGTCAAAAGATATCAACGTCGCTGTACTTTTGTCCGGCGGCGTTGATAGCATTTCTGTGGCTTTAGCTGCACATCGCATTGGTAAAAAGATAACATCATATACGTTTCACCTTAAAGATCAACCAACATACGATACACATAAAGCAAAAGAAATAAGTGATATCATGAGTTGGTCTTGTAAGATCATAGAAGTTCCTATAGATAATGTTGTGAAGGATTTTATTCGTCTTAGACGAGAAATTGAATGTGTGAAGAAAACTCATTACGAATGCTGCTTTCCTTTTCTTTATGTTTATCCACAAATAGAAGAGAAAGAAGTTCTTAGTGGTTGGGCTGCAGATGGGTACTATGGTGTATCCAAAAAAGCAAATATACGCTACAAGCACACGATGGAAAAGTTTAATGAGTTTCGTGAAGACTATTTTCTACCGGATCATCGTGCAGGATACCTTTGGCACAAGAGAATTGCCGACATAAATGGGAAAACATTTATCACACCATATCTTACCGATGCAGTGAAACAATTTTTTTGGTCCAAAGACTGGTGCGAATTAAATGAACCATTTCAGAAACATCATGTAGTGAAAGCATTCAATGAATTTTCTACATTTGGTAAAATAAAAAAACATATCAATTTACAATTAGGGTCAAATATTGACAAACTATTTGAATCTGTTATAATACCAGATAAGATGATAAATTATAGAAATAGAAAACGTATCATGGATATTTGCAAGGATTGGAGAAATAGATGACACAGAAATTCACATTCGCACAGCGCGAAGAGGGTTTTGACAATCATATCAGTCAATCAATTCGCGGCTACAATGACTTGATTGGTGATGTCATCAATCTATCTCAGTACTTTGTTGAAAACAACACCACAGTATATGACATTGGATGTTCAACAGGAAAGATGTTGAAAGCCATGATCAAGCAAAACGAAAAGATTGCAAAAGATGCTAGCTATGTTGGAATTGAAATTGAAGAAGATTTTTTCAAGCACTTCGATTCTACTGATTCATCTCTTAGATTCATTCGCGAAGATGTTCGTGATGTTGATTTTGTTCAAAACACATCCTTGGTCACATCAATCTTTACCTTACAGTTCATGCCAAGACAGGATCGTCAAGATGTCATCAACCGTATCTATGATTGCTTGATTCCTGGCGGAGCATTCGTCTTTGCTGAAAAGACAATTGCAACCAATCCAATTATTCATGAAATGCGTACATTCACATATTACGATTTCAAAAAAAATAGTTTCACCTATGACGATATCATGGAGAAAGAGAGAAAGCTTCGTTCCATGCTAAAGTCAAATAGTCGCGAAGAGTTACTTGAAATGTGTATTGGCGCTGGATTTGAAAAGAGTTCAATTGACTCATTTTGGCAAAATTTTGCCTTTACAGGTTTTGTCGCCACCAAGAATTAATTTAAATTCCAACATAGATATGTGGTAGATGCATAGCTGGTATGCATTGGAAAAATAAATTCTTCTGTTGTTTTTCCCAAGTTGTTGGAGTACAATGACCACATGATCGCAAAAAAGACAGAACCTTCAATTCAGCGGCAAGCCAAGAGTCAGCTTGCAAAACTCATGGCTAATGAGAATCTCACGGTGGAACATCGTGCGGTTCGTACAGCTTATTTTGATACCGAGAGGCGTGTCCTAACACTTCCAATCTGGACAGACATGACTGGCGATATCTATGATACGCTGGTTGGTCATGAGGTTGGACATGCTCTGGACACGCCTACTGGCGCATCTAATATCATTGATGCAATCAAGGCAATTGATGCCAATAATATGCGTGGTGCCAAGATGTTCCTCAATGTGATTGAGGATGCTCGCATTGAAAAGACCGTGCGTCGCCGTTACCCGGGTATGCGTCGTTCTTTTTCGCTTGGATACAAGCAGCTTCTGGAGCGCAATTTCTTCGGCACTCTTGGTCGGGATCTCAAGTCCTATACTCTAATTGACA
>Ga0194124_10002657_pt1 | contig 19853 bp, 17 predicted proteins | sample TA2KigCas0mmetaG_FD_148605 | JGI IMG/M metagenome (GOLD analysis project Ga0194124, IMG submission 148605) | Freshwater microbial communities from Lake Tanganyika, Tanzania - TA2015031 Kigoma Deep Cast 0m | ecosystem: Environmental > Aquatic > Freshwater > Lake | place: Tanzania: Lake...
CCGGGGCCAACTGCACGGTCGCGGAGCCATACGCGGTCGAGGCGCTGATGCCCGGCACGGTCCGCAGCGTGGAAAGGTAAAGCGTGCCCGAGTTCGCGAAGAGCGTGACCCCCGCGGTCGCATCGGCCCCGATGCCGTAGGCGTTGCGCGGCTCGAGGGAGAGCTCGACGGTGCGCGAGAGGGTGTTGGCGGGATTGGCGCGGGGCTGCAGCGTGACCGCCGCGCTGGTGGCGCCGGCGGGGATCGTGACGCGGCCGGGGAGCGCCTCGAAATCCACGCCCGCGGCGGCGGAGCCGGTGATCCGATATTCCACGGTGATCGCTTGGCTGACCGGCCCGACGCGCGAGAAGGTGAACACGGCCGGGCTGCCGGCGACGGCGTCGGTGGCGGCGACCGACGCGCGCACGCTCACGGTGGAGAGGGTTTCGGGGGAGAGGTCGTAGACCTCGACGAGGGCGGTGCCGGTGGCGGTGCCCACGCCGTTCGCCTGGATGGTGTAGTTGCCCGGGGCGAGGTCGAGCAGCAGGGCGGAATCGCGGCTCCCGGCGGCGAAGGGGAACGCCCCGGCGGCGGTGAAGGCGGCCCGGAGAGCGGCGGCGCCGGCGGTTTCCCAGTTGTCGTTGGCCCCGCCCGGAATCTGGCGGCCGGCGGCGTCGAGCACCGCGATGGCCGGGTCGGCCAGCGTGCCGTCGACCCCGAATGCGCCGAGGGCCGGCCCGGCGGCGCGGACCAGGATGCGTCGGGCCCCGCCACCGGCAGCGACGGAGAGGCCGGAGAAGAAGGTCTGGTTCGCGTTGCCCACAAGGGCGCGGGTCGAGAGGTTCAGGAGGCGGGCCGAGCCGCTGACGTCGTAGACCTCGAGGATGGCCACGCCGGAGGTGTTGCCCACGCCGCTGACCTGCGCCGTGTAGGAGCCGGGCGAGAGCGTGGCGACGAGGGCGGCGTCCCGGCTGCCGGAGGTGAGGGGAAAGGCGCCGACGGCGGTCATCACGCCCTGGTCGGCCGTGCTCCAATTGTCGTTGGTCAGCACCAGCACGCCCGCGGAGTTGTACACCTGCAGGAGGGGATCCGCGAGGACGCCGGTGAGGTTGAACGGGGTGGTGGCGAGGCGCGCGCCAACGGCGCGGATCAAGATCTGCTTCGGGGCGCCCTGCTGGACGACGAAGCCGGTGATCATTACGTTCGTGCCGGTGCCGACTTGGGCGCGCGTGGAAAGGTTGGCGAGACGCTGGTCGTACTGCGCGGCTTGGACAGGGAGGGCGGCGGCGAGCGCGAGGGCCAGGACGGGGAGCAGGGCCGCCGAGGGGGGGGGGAACGGGCTCATAGGGATGGTCGGTCAGAACGGTAGCCCCGGCGACGGCGCCCGGGGCGGGGAATTATGCTTTTTGAGCGTAAACGGACCGCGTGTCCAGTCGAGTCATATCGGGTGGGTAGTCCCCCCGCGGTAAGGGGACGGGCGGGGGCTCCGGGGTGGGGGGAGTCTTTCTCATCGACCGCCGTCGCGGCGCTCTGTTCTCCTGCCGCGGTGACCCCTGCCGCCCTGAACAACGCCCGGCGCCTCCTCTGCGCCCTGAAGGACCACCTGCTTGCGGCGCTGGTGGCGGCCCGGACGCGGGGCGGGCGGGACTTCGCGCGCGTGGCAGGGGTGACCGCCGCGGACACGATCTACCGGGTCGACCGGATCGGCGAGGCGGCGATCCTCGACTGGTTTGGCCGGTATTAGCCGCGGGATTGGCCGGTGGAGATCGTGATGGAGGGATTGGCGGACGGGGCGACGACGTTCCCCGCGGGCACGCCCGCCCGGCGGACCGTGCTGCGGTGCATTTTGGACCCCATCGACGGCACCCGCTGCCTGATGTACGACAAGCGGCCCGCGTGATCCCTGGCCGCGCTGGCCCCGCAACGGGGGGCGCGGACCCACTTGGGGGATGTTTTCGTGGCCGCGATGACCGAACTGCCGACGGCCAAGCAGGCGCAGGTTGACCAGTTGAGCGTCGTGGCGGGCCGGGGTGTCCGGGCGGAGCGGATCGATTTGGCGGATGGGTCGCGCTGGCGGTGGCGGCCGCGGCCCTCGCGGGCGCGGGATTTCGCCCACGGCTTTGCGGCGCTGGCCCGCTTTTTTCCGGAGGGCAAGGGCCTGCTGGCGACCTTCGAGGAGGACCTCTGGCGGGAGCTCGGCCTCCACGGGCGCGACGGGGGCCAGCTGGTCTTCGACGACCAGTACCTTTCGACGGGCGGGCAGCTTTACGAGCTCCTTGCCGGCCACGACCGGATGCTGGGGGACCTGCGGCCGCTCGCGCACGCCCGCTGCGGCCTGCCCGCGAATTCCCTGGCCTGCCACCCGTACGACATCTGCACCGCGCTCATTGCCCGCGAGGCGGGGTGCATCGTCGAGGCGCCGGAGGGCGGGCCCCTGCGTTGCCCCTTGGACACGACTTCCCCGGTCGCGTGGATGGGTTACGCGAACCCGTTCCTCGCCCGGCGCGTGCGCCCGGTGCTCCGGCGGCTGTTGCGCCGCCACTTCTGAGGGACGGGGGCTGGTACCGCTTTCCCTCTTGCCGCGGGTAGAAGCGGCGCCAAGCCTCGGTGGAGTCTACGTTCATGCCCAAGCGCTCAGACCTGAAATCTATCCTCATCATCGGTGCCGGCCCCATTGTCATCGGCCAGGCCTGCGAGTTTGATTATTCGGGCACGCAGGCGTGCAAGGCCCTGCGCGAGGAGGGCTACCGGGTGATTCTGGTGAACTCCAACCCGGCGACGATCATGACGGATCCGGAGTTCGCGGACGTCACTTACATCGAGCCGCTGACGGTGGAGTTCGTGGAGCGCATCATCATCGCGGAAAAGCCGGACGCGCTGCTGCCGACATTAGGCGGCCAGACCGCGCTCAACCTCTCGATGGAGCTGCACAAGTCCGGCGTCCTTGCGCGGCACGGCGTGGAGATGATCGGGGCCAAGCCCGAAGCGATCGCGAAGGGCGAGGACCGCGAGCTGTTCAAGCAGGCGATGCTGCGGATCGGCCTGGACGTGGCCCACTCGCGCACCGTCAAGTCGATGGAGGAGGCGCGCGCGGCGGCCGAGGTGCTGGCGATGTTCCCGCTGATCATCCGGCCCTCGTTCACCCTCGGCGGCTCCGGCGGCGGCATCGCCTACAACCGCGAGGAGTTCGAGCGCATCGTCGCCAACGGCCTCGACCTCTCCCCGGTCCACGAGGTGCTCGTCGAGGAGTGCCTCCTCGGCTGGAAGGAGTACGAGATGGAAGTGATGCGCGACCACAAGGACCAGTGCGTCGTCATCTGCTCGATCGAGAACTTCGACCCGATGGGCGTCCACACCGGCGACTCGATCACCGTGGCGCCGGCGATGACCCTCACCGACAAGGAGTACCAGGTGATGCGCGACGCCTCCTTCGCCGTGATCCGCGAGATCGGCGTCGAGACCGGCGGCTCCAACATCCAGTTCTCCGTCGACCCCGTGACCGGGCGGATGGTGGTGATCGAGATGAACCCGCGGGTGAGCCGCAGTTCGGCGCTCGCCTCCAAGGCCACCGGGTTCCCCATCGCGAAGATCGCCGCCAAGCTGGCGGTGGGCTACAGCCTCGACGAGCTGCGCAACGACATCACGCGGCTCACGCCCGCCAGCTTCGAGCCCACGATCGACTACGTCGTCACCAAGATCCCCCGGTTCACCTTCGAGAAGTTCCCGCTGGCCGACCCCACCCTGACGTCTGCGATGAAGTCCGTGGGCGAGGCGATGGCGATCGGCCGCACCTTTAAGGAGTCGATGCAGAAGTGCCTGCGCTCGCTCGAGATCGGCGCCTGGGGCTTCGGCGGTGGCGGCCGCCACGGCGGCGATGAGCCGGTGGACGAGACCACGCTTAACGCCCGCCTCGGCACGCCCAACGCGGAGCGCATCTTCTTCCTCCGCCACGCCTTCCGCGCCGGCTACACGGTCGAGCGCATCTTTGAGCTGACCAAAATTGACCCCTGGTTCCTCCACCAGCTGCGCGAGATCTGGGAGCTGGAGAACGAGATCGCCGCGTCCTCCCTCGGGGCCCTCGACGCCGCCGCGATGCGCCGCGCCAAGTCGGCCGGCTTCACCGACGTGCAGCTCGCCCACCTGCTCCGCACCGACCGCGAGTCCGTCCTGCGCCGCCGCCGCGAGCTGGGCGTGACCACCACCTACCGGCTGGTCGACACCTGCGCCGCGGAGTTCGAGGCGTTCACGCCGTACTACTACTCAAGCTACGGCGACGAGAACGAAGTCCTGCCGCCGTCCGGCAAGCGGAAGATCATGATCCTCGGCGGCGGCCCGAACCGCATCGGCCAGGGGATCGAGTTCGACTACTGCTGCGTCCACGCGAGCTTCGCGCTGCGCGAGATCGGCTGCGAGAGCGTGATGGTGAACTCCAATCCAGAGACCGTCTCGACCGATTACGACACGAGCGACCGCCTTTACTTCGAGCCGCTGACGCTCGAGGACGTGCTCGAGATTTACCGGCAGGAGGGCTGCTCCGGAGCGATCGTGCAGTTTGGGGGGCAGACGCCCCTGAACCTTGCGACCGCGCTCAAGGCGGCCGGGGTGAACATCATCGGCACCTCGCCCGAGAGCATCGAGGCCGCGGAGGATCGGAAGCTGTTCGCCGCGATCCTGCGCGACCTCGGCCTGCGCCAGCCCGCCAACCGCATCGCGCTCACGGAGACCGAGGCCCTCTCCGGCGCGGCGGAGATCGGCTACCCCGTGCTGCTCCGCCCGTCCTTCGTGCTCGGCGGCCGCGGGATGTTCATCCTTTTCAGCGAGGAGGAGCTCAAGGGCGTGGTGCGCCAGGTCTTCGATGTGATGCCCGGCAAGCCGGTGCTGATCGACAAGTTCCTCGAGGACGCGATCGAGCTCGACGTGGACTGCATCAGCGACGGCGAGACGTCGGTGATTGGCGGGATGCTCGAGCACATCGAGTACGCTGGGGTGCATTCCGGCGATGCCGCGATGGTGATGCCGCCACATACCCTTGGCGCGCCGATGCTCGAGACCGTGCGGGCGGCGACCCACGCCCTCGCCCGCGCCCTCCGCGTGGTGGGGCTGATGAACGTCCAGTTCGCGATCAAGGACGACCAGCTGTATGTGCTCGAGGTCAACCCGCGCGCCTCCCGCACCGTGCCCTTCGTGGCCAAGGCCATCGGCGTGCCGCTGGCCAAGCTGGCCGCGAAGGTGATGGCGGGCGCCAAGCTGCGCGAACTCGGCTTCACCCGTGAGCTCACCCCGCGCCACTGGTGCGTGAAGGAGGCCGTGTTCCCGTTCGTGCGCTTCCCCGGCGCCACCATCGCCCTTGGGCCGGAGATGCGCTCCACCGGCGAGGTGATGGGACTGGACGAGGACCTCGGCGTCGCCTTCGCCAAGGCCCAGGCCGCCGCCAAACCCGGGCTGCCGACCTCCGGGAACGTGTTCCTTTCAGTGAAGGATGCCGACAAGCCCCGCGCCGTCGGGCTGGCCCGCGAGCTCGCCGCGCTTGGGTTCACCCTCCATTCCACCGGCGGTACCGCCAAGGCGCTCGCCGACGCCGGCGTCGCCGTGCGCAAGATCGCCAAGATCCAGGAGGGGCGGCCCACCGCCATCGACCTGATTAAGAACGGCCAGATCCAGCTGGTGATCAACACGCCCGCCGGGATGATCCCGCGCCGCGACGAGAACGCGATCCGCGCGGCCGCCCTCGCCCGCAACGTGTGCATCATGACCACGCTGACCGGCGCCGCCGCCGCCGTGCAGGGCATCCGCGCGCTTCGGGAAAAGCACGTCGGCGTGCGCCCGATCCAGCGCTACCGCGGGAACGTCGTCCCCGTCTGACGCTGCGGATGGCCCCCGCGACGCTCATCGCCCTCCTCCACGGGCCCGACCAGCCCGGTCTGGTCGCCCGGGTCGCCGGCTGGATCTTCGCCCGCGGGGGCAACATCCTGCACGCGGACCAGCACCGCGACCAGGAGGCCGGGGTGTTCTTCCAGCGGGTGGAATGGGTGCCCGCGGCCGGCCCCGACATCGACGCCGCGGCCGAGTTCACTGCCTTTGCCACCTCCCTCGGGATGCAGTCCCGCCTCGTCTCCACTGCCCGCCGCCAACGCGTCGCGCTGTTCGTCTCGAAGGCCGACCACTGCTTCCACGATCTGATCCTGCGCTGGCGGGCCGGCGACCTGCCCGGCGACCTCGTGGCCGTGGTGGGCAACCATCCGGACCTCGCCGCCGCCGCGGCCGGCTACGGGCTGCCCTTCCACCACGTGCCCGTCACGCCCGAGAGCAAGGCCGCCGCCGAGGCCCGGCAGCTCGAGCTGCTGCAGGCGGCCGGCGCCGACCTCGTCGTGCTCGCCCGTTATATGCAGGTGCTTTCGGCGGATTTCCTCGGGCGTTGCGGGGTGCCGGTGATCAACATTCACCACTCGTTCCTGCCCGCCTTTGCCGGTGGCCGCCCGTACCATCAGGCCCACATGCGCGGGGTGAAGCTGATCGGCGCCACCGCCCACTACGCCACCCGCGACCTCGACGAGGGCCCCATCATCCATCAGGACGTCGCCCGGGTGACGCACCGCCACGGGGTGGACGACCTCGTCCGCCGCGGGCGGGACCTCGAGCGGCTGGTGCTGGCCCAGGCCGTGCGCTGGCACCTCCAGGGCCGCCTGCTCGCCTACGGCAATAAGACCGTCGTCTTCGATTAGGCCCGACCGTTTCCGGCATTTACACCGCCGCCGGCCTTTGCCTTGCTCGCCAATTCAGATCGTTCCCACGTTCCTATGACCACGCCCGCCCCCCCCGCCCCGAACCCGCCCGCCGGCGACGATCGCAACCTGGTTGCCGCGGCCACGTCCCCTGCGGTGACCTTCGAGGACCGGGTCCGCGCCTTCTGGTCCGGCAACCGCAACGTCATCACCGGCCTCTGCGTCGGTGTCGCCCTAGCGATCGTGGCCAAGGGCGGCTGGGACTACCTGCAGGGGCAGCAGGAGACGGGCGTGGTCGAAGCCTACGCCGCCGCTGATTCTTCCGACAAGTTGAAGGCGTTCACCGTCGCCCACGCGGCGCACCCCCTCGCCGGTGTGGCCCAGCTGCGGCTAGCGGACGAGGCTTATCAAGCTGGCAAGGCCGCCGATGCCGCCGCGCTCTACCAGCAGGCCGCCACCACCCTGAAGGGCGATCCCCTCGCCGCCCGCGCCCGGATGGGCCGCGCCGTGGCGCAGCTGGCCGCGGGCCAGGCGACGGAGGCCTCCCCCGCGCTGAAGGCACTGGCGGATGACGCCGCCCAGCTGAAAGCCGTGCGCGCCGAGGCCGCCTACCACCTCGCCAGCCTCGCCGTGGAGGCCAAGAATGCCGATGAGGCCCAGCGGCTCGTCGACCAGTTGATGCAGATCGACGTGTCCAGCCCGTGGACCCAGCAGGCGATGATGCTCCGCGCCTCGCTGCCGGCGACCACCGCTCCGGCCGCCCCGGCGGGCGCCGCCCCCGCGGTGGAGGTGAAGTTGCCCGGCAAGTGAGCGCTCCCGCCGGCTGATGCGGCCCCGCATCCTCTTCTTCGGCTACAGCGAGGTCGGGCACGACTGCCTCTCGCTGCTGCTGGAGCGAGGCGAACAGGTGGTCGCGCTAGTCACCCACCAGGACCAGCCGGGCGAGAAGATCTGGTTCCGCACCCCGGCCCTCGCCGCCCAGGAGCGGGGCGTGCCCGTGTTCACTCCGGAGAACATCAACACCCCGGAGTGGCGCACCCGCGTGGCGGAGCTCCAACCGGACCTGATCCTCTCGGTCTACTACCGCCAGATGATCGGCACGCGGATCCTCGGCCTCGCGCGGCTGGGCGCTTGGAACATCCACGGCTCCCTGCTGCCCCGCTACCGCGGCCGTGCCCCGATCAACTGGGCGGTCCTTCATGGGGAGTCCCGCATCGGGATGACGCTCCACCGGATGATCAATCGCGCTGACGCCGGCGCCATCGTGGACCAGGAGGGTGTCGACCTCGGTCCCCGTGACACCGCGGAGCAGGCCTTCCGCAAGGTCCTGCCCTGCGCCCGCCGGATCCTCGCCCGGCAGATCGACGCGCTGCTCGCTGGGACTGCGCCCGAGACTCCGCAGGACGAGGCGCTCGCCACCACCTTCAGCGGACGCCGCCCCGGGGACGGTCGCATCAACTGGCGGCAACCCTCCGCTGTGATCTTTAACCTGATCCGCGCCGTCACCGATCCGTTCCCGGGCGCGTTCACCGACGTCGGCCTGGCCCGCCTGATGGTCTGGTGGGCCGAGCCCGCCCCGCGTCCCCCGGGGACCGCGGCCGCCGCCCCTGGCTCCGTTCTCGCTCCCGATCCGCTCCTCGTCGCCACCGGCGACGGCGCGTTGCTCCTCACCCGCACCGAGTGGCGCGGCGCGCCGGTGCCCGCCCTCGCTGCCGGAATCGTGCTCTAAATTGCGCGGGCGCCGCTCCCGCGTTCCCTTCCCGCCCCTTATGCCCCTCAAAGTCCTCATCCTCGGCGCCAACGGCTTCATTGGCAGCTCGCTCACCCGCGCCGTCCTCGAACGCAAGGATTGGGAGGTGTACGGGATGGACGTCGGCTCCCACAAGCTGGAGGACAGCCTCGGGAACCACCGTTTCCGTTTCGTCGAGGGTGACATCACCGTCAACCGCGAGTGGATCGAGTACCACGTGAAGAAGTGCGATGCCGTCATCCCGCTGGTCGCGATCGCCAACCCGGTCCAGTACGTGAAGGACCCGCTGCGGGTGTTCGAGCTGGATTTCGAGGCCAACCTCGCCGTCGTGCGCCAGTGCGTGAAGTACCGGCGCCGGATCATCTTCCCTTCCACCTCCGAGGTCTACGGGATGTCGCCGGACCGCGAGCTCGACGAGTCCTCCAGCCCCCTCGTCTACGGCCCGATCGAGCGCCAGCGCTGGATCTACGCGTGCTCCAAGCAGCTCCTCGACCGGGTGATCTACGCCTACGGCGTGCGCGACGGCGTGGACTACACGCTGTTCCGGCCGTTCAACTGGATCGGGCCGAAGCTCGACGACGTGCTGGAGCCAAAGGAGGGAAGCTCACGGCTCTTCACCCAGTTCATCTCCAACGTCCTCTTCGGGAAGCCGCTGCAGCTGGTGGACGGCGGGCGGCAGACGCGATCCTTCACCTACATCGACGACGGCATCGACGCCCTGCTGCGGATCATCGAGAACCGAGGCGGGAAGGCGTCGCGGCGGATCTTCAACCTAGGCAACCCGCGCAACGAGGTGAGCGTCGCCCGCCTCGCGCGGCTGATCATTGGGGCCTGTCGCGAGTACCCGGCCATCCGCGAGCGGGCCGAGTCCGCGCGGACCGTCGTGGTCCGTTCGGACCAGTATTTCGGGCCGTCCTACCAGGACATCCGCAAACGGGTACCGGCGATCACCGCGGCCCGCCGCCAGCTCGGCTGGAACCCGCGCGTCGACCTGCCCACCGCGATCCGGCGCACGCTCGACTACCACCTCGCGCACCAAGATTACCGGTTGGAATGAGCTTCCGCCCGCCGTGCGCCTCGCCCTCAAGGTAGACGTCGACACCGACCGCGGCACGCGGGAGGGAGTGCCCCGCCTCGCCGCCGAGCTGCGCGCGGCCGGCATCCCGGCGTGTTTCTTGTTCTCGCTCGGCCCCGACCAGACCGGCCGCGCGGTCACGCGCGTGTTCCGCCCCGGTTTCCTCGCCAAGGTCTCCCGCTCCAGCGTGGTCGGGATCTACGGCTGGCGGACGCTGCTCAACGGGACACTGCTGCCCGCGCCCCACATCGGGCGGCGGAACGCGGGTGTGATGCGGGCGGTGCGCGACGCGGGCTTCGAGGTCGGGATCCACTGCTACAATCATTACCGCTGGCAGGACCACCTCGCGCGAATGTCGCCGGCGGAGGTGGCCGACGAGTTTGGCGCGGCGCGCGAGGAGTTCCGGCGGATCTTCGGGTGCGAGGCGCGCACGGCCGGGGCTGCGGGCTGGCAGAGCAACGCCCACAGCCGCGCGGCCTACGATGCCGCGGGTCTGCTCTACGCCAGCGATTCGCGGGGCGCCGGACCCCACTTCCCGCGGGTGTACGGCCGGGTGTCCCGGACGCTCGAGCTCCCGACCACGCTCCCCACTTTCGACGAGCTGATGGGACGCCCGGAGTTCCCCGACGCCGCCATACCCGCCCACTGCTGCGCGCGGCTCCGGCCGGACCGCCTCAACGTCTTCACGCTGCACGCGGAGATCGAGGGGATGGGCCGGCCGGACCTTTTCCGCGCCTTCCTCGAAGGCTGCCGCTCGCGCGGGGTGGAGTTCGTGCGGCTCGACGAGGCCGCCCGTGAACTCCTCGCGGCCCCGGAGCGGATTCCCGTGTGCGACCAGGTCGCCGCGCCGACCGACGGCCGCAGCGGGCTCGTCACGACGCAGGGGCCGGTTGTCGCGCGCGCCGCGGGTTGATCTGCGCGGCTAGCCGCGGCCATCCTCCGGGCCGCCCCGGAGCTGGCCGCGTTTCTCGGTTAACTCTCCGGCCAACTGGCCGCCGCCAACCGCCAAAGCTGGGCGGGGAGGGCCACTCCACGCTCCGCTGCCTCAACCGCCAGGACTACGAGCACGCGTTGCGCGACCTGCTCTGCGCCCCGGGGCTATCGGTGAAGGAGTGGCTGCTCGAGGACGGCGACGCTCTTCGGTTCAACAAGAGCGGCGAGGCGCTCGACGTCCCGCACGAGGAGCTGGCCGGCGACCATCCGCCAGCAACTGGAGCAGCTCCGGGCTCAGGAGCGCTGCGCCGGTTGCCACGCGCGGATTGATCCCGCGGGCTTCGCGCTCGAATCGTTCGGCGTCCTCGGTGGCGCGCGCGACCGCTACCGCGCGCGGGGCGCGCCCGGCACCGCCCCGCAGCCGGGACTCGGCCGCGGCGGGCAGGAGTTCGCCTTCCACCTCGCCCTGCCCGTCGACGCGACCGGGGAGTGGCTCGACGGCAGGCGCTTCGCTGCAATCCGGGGATTCAAGCGCGTCCTGCTCCGCGACGAGGACTCGCTGGCGCGCACCCGCACCGGTGGTGCACGGCGTACCTTCGCTGCTGCACGCGGTGGTCCAGAGCCGTCTGTTCCGCCACGAGTAGCCGGGGCGACTGCACGCTGGCTTCCGCCCGTCCCCGGTGTTTGCTTGCCGGGATGAGCACCGCCGGGGCCCTCGCCGAACTCACCCGCCTTGTCCAGCGTGCCCACACCTTGGGTACCGTCGGGGGCCTGCTCGGCTGGGATGAGCAGGTCCACCTGCCTTCGGGGGCGGCGGAGCAGCGGGCGGCCCAGCAGGCGGTGATGGCCGAGGTGATCCACGCCGCGGCCGCCGACCCGCGCGTGGGCGAGTTGCTGGCGCGGCTGGAGGCCCCGGGCGCGGGCCTCGACGCCGACGGGGCGGCGATCGTCCGCCAGGCGCGCCGCGCCCACGATCAGGCGACGCGCCTGCCGGCGGACTTCGTGCGGGCGAAGGCGGAGCAGGAGAGCCGCGCCTTCCACGCGTGGGCGGCCGCCCGGGAGGCGCGCGACTTCGCGGCCTTCGCGCCGGTGCTCGCCCGCAACGTCGATTTCGCGCGCCGCGAGGCCGCCTTCCTCAACCCGGCGGCGCCGGCCTACGACGTGCTTCTAGACAAGTACGATCCCGGGCTGACCGCCGCGGCCGTCGAGCGGCTATTCGGGGAACTCTGCCGCGACCTCGTCCCTCTGATGCGCGCGATCGTGGCCTCGCCGCGCGCTGCGCGGGCTCGCGAGCTGGCGGCCGGGCTCCGTGGCTTTCCCGTGGAGGCTCAGGGCCGGTTCTTGCGCGAGGTCACCTCGCGGCTCGGGTTCGATTACCGCCGCGGCCGGCTTGACGTGTCGCTGCATCCGTTCTGTTCCGGCACCGGGGACGACGTGCGCCTCACGACGCGTTACCGCGAGGATCAGCCCCTGTCCGCGCTGCTGGGTTCGGTGCACGAGGTGGGCCACGGGATGTACGAGCAGGGCCTCCCGGCCGCGCACCTCGGCACCGCGCTGGGCCTGAACGCGGGGATGGCCATTCACGAGTCGCAGAGCCGCCTGTGGGAGAACCAGGTGGCCCGCGGTCCCGGCTTCTGGCGCCACTTTGGCCCGCGCTGGCGGGAGCTTTTCCCGGCGCAGACGGCGGCGCTCTCCGCCGACGACCTCGCGCTGGTGGTCGCACCCGTGACTCCGAGCTTGATCCGGGTCGAGGCGGATGAGGTCACCTACAACCTGCACATCGTCCTCCGCTTCGAATTGGAGCGCCGCCTGTTTAGCGGGGGCCTCGCCGTCGCGGACCTGCCGGAGGCGTGGCGCGCGTTGTCGGTGGAACTGCTCGGGCTCGCGCCCGCCCATGCTGGGGAGGGGGTGCTGCAGGACGTGCATTGGGGCGCCGGCCTGTTCGGTTACTTCCCGAGCTACTGCCTGGGCAATATGATCGCGGCGCAACTCTGGAGCCGGGTGCGCGCGCTGCGGCCGGGGATTGAGGAGGAGTTCGCCCGCGGCGACTTCAGCTGGCTGCTGGGTTGGCTCCGCGCGCACATCCACGCCGCCGGCCGGCGTCACTCCGCGCTGGAACTGGTACGGGCCGTTACGGGCGAGGAGCTCTCGCCGCGGCACCTCGTGGACTATCTCCACGCGCGTTACGGTTCCCGGTATCTGGGGGGCGCGTCGTGCTGATCGATTCCCACATGCATCTCGAGTCTTTCGCGCGCCGAGGCGAGGTGGCGCTGGTCCTGGCGCGCGCGCGCGCGGCGGGGGTGAGCCAAGTCGTGACGGTCGGTACCTCCACCGATGACTGGGACCTTTACGCCGGGTTGGAGGCGGCGGCGCCCAATGGTTCCGTGCGCCACACCGCGGGCCTGCACCCGTGTTCGGTGGACGAGAGCTGGCCTGACCAGGTGGGGCAGCTTGAGGCACGCTGGCGCCGCGGTCCGGTTCCCGTGGCACTGGGCGAGTGCGGCCTCGACCGTTTCCACCTGCCGCGCGAGCCGGAGTTGGCGGCGCGGATGTTTGCTTGGCAGGAGGCAGCCTTTGCCGCGCAGCTGGCGATCGCGCGCCGGCTGGGATGCCCGGTGGTGGTGCATTCGCGGGGCGCCTTCCGCGAGTGCGTCGCGCAGATCGATGCCAGCGGGGTCGATTGGGCCCGGGTGGTATTCCACTGCTTCACCGAGGCCGCCGCGGAGATGGCGGAACTCACCCGGCGCGGGGGGCGCGGCTCGTTCACCGGCATCCTCACCTACAAGAGCGCGGCCGAGGCGCGGGCCGCCGCGCGGGCGCAAGGTCTCGCGGGGCTGATGCTTGAGACCGACGCGCCCTACCTTGCCCCGGTGCCGTTGCGCGGCCAGCCGAACGAGCCGGCATTCCTGCGCCACACCGCAGCTTACGCGGCGACGGAGGTCTTCGGGGTCAGCCTCGAGGAGCTTGCCGCGGTGACCTCCGCAAACGTCCGACGCTGGCTGGCCCTGTAAGCGGCCCCGCGGCTACGGCGCGCACGCGTTGCGCCCGGCGCCGCAGCGCGGCCTGCTCCGCCCGCGCGGCGTTTGAGAGCGGGAAGGCGTCGTGATAGGGTAGTCCGCAAAGATTGCACATTGTTGGCGTCGGCAGTCCAACTGGGCGCGACGACGAAGGCACGACTGGAATGCAAGCCCAGGGTTGAGATTCGCTTTGCGGTCCGTGCGCGCGTGCCTTGAGTGAGGGTGATGCTTGCGGTGCGGCGGCTCAGCAAATCCTTTCCCGGTCCCGACGGGGCTCGGGTCCCGGTCGTCTCGGTGGCGGAGTTCGACTTGGCCGCGGGGGAGCAACTGGCGCTCCGGGGCGAAAGCGGCTCGGGCAAGACTACTTTCCTGCACCTGATCGCGGGCATCCTCGCGGCGGACGCGGGGGAGGTGCGCATCGACGGCGTTGGGATGACCGCGCTGGGCGAGCCGGCGCGCGACCGCCTCCGCGCGGAGAAGCTCGGTTACATCTTCCAGACCTTCAATCTACTCCAGGGCTTCACCGTTTTGGAAAACGTGCTGCTGGGGATGTCCTTCGGCCCCCGTGGCGCGGACCGGGCGCACGCCCGTGCAGTGCTTGAGCGCGTGGGCCTAAGCCACCGGTTGGATCATTTCCCGCGGCAGCTCTCCACCGGGCAGCAGCAGCGCGTGGCGGTGGCGCGGGCGCTCGCGAACCGTCCCCGGCTGGTCCTCGCCGACGAGCCCACCGGCAACCTCGACACCCGCCATGCCGGGGAGGCCCTCGCGCTGATCCGCGAGGTCTGCCGGGAACAGAGGGCGGCGCTGCTCCTCGTCAGCCACGACGAAGGGGTCCTCGGCCAGTTCGCGTTGCGGCGGGATTTCGCGGAGCTCAACCAAGCGGTTGGGGAGGCTCGGCGATGACGCTGTCGCTGATTGTCTACCGGTCGCTGCGCCAGCACGCGCTGTCGACGCTAATCACCGCCGGGGGCATCGCCCTTGCGGCGGGGTTGCTGATGACCGTCTGGCGGGTCAAGGTCGAGTCCGAGGCCGCGTTCACGCAGACCTCCGCGGGCTTTGATGCCGTCCTCGGCGCCCGCGGTTCCAAGCTGCAGCTGGTGCTGAACGCCATCTTTCACTTGGAGGCCTCGCCGGGGAACGTAGCGGCGGCCGACGCCGAGGCGATCCGGCGGCATCCGATGGTGAAGACGGCGATCCCGATCGCGGTGGGCGACAACCTGCGTGGCTTCCGCCTCGTCGGCACGGTCCCCGACTTGTTCACGGACGTGGAGTACGCGCCGGGGCGCAAGTTTGTGGTCGAGGCTGGCGGCCGGCTATTCGCGGCCGACCAGCGTGAGGCGGTGGCGGGCAGCTTCGCGGCGCAGCGCCTGAGGCTGCGGGTGGGCTCGGTCTTCCGCCCCTTCCACGGCCTCAATTTTGACCCCAAGGCCGAGCACGTGGAAGAGTTCACCGTCACCGGCATTCTCGCGCCCACCAACACCCCAGCGGACCGCGTGATCTGGCTGCCGCTGCGGGGCATCCAGACGATGGCGGGCCACGACCCGAAGGCGGCGACCGACGTGAGCGCCGTGCTCCTGCAGCTGCGGACCCCGACCGCTGGCTTCCTGCTGGATACGCTCTACAACAAGCAGGGCAACCGGCTCACCTTCGCGTTTCCGGTGGGCGCGATCATGGCGGAGCTCTTCGGCAAGATTTCGTGGTTCGACCGCGTACTGGAGCTGGTGGCGTACCTCGTCGCGCTGGTCGCCACGGGATCGGTGCTGGCGAGCATCTACAACTCGATGAGCGCGCGGCAGCGCGACCTCGCGATCCTGCGGGCCCTTGGGGCGCGCCGCCGGGCGGTGTTCGGCGCGGTGCTGGCAGAGGCCACGGCGATCGGTGCCCTGGGCGCGCTGGCCGGCCTCGCCGCGCACTTCGCACTCTACGCGGGCGTAGCCGGCCTCATCCGCGTCCAGACGGGGGTGGTCCTCACCCCGTGGGCGTTCCACTCCGCGCTCGTGCTCTGTCCCCTCGCGATGACTGCGGTCTGCGCCCTCGGCGGCATCGTGCCCGCGGCGAAGGCCTACCGCACGCCGGTCGCGGAGACGATCGGGCCGGTCTCCTAAAGAAAATTAGGTTGACGAGCTCCGGCCGGCCTAGTCTGGTCAGGGTTCCTGAATGAGTGTGTCGTCTCGCCTTTTACTTCCGCTCTTGGCCGGCGCCGCTGCGTGGGCCGCGGAACCTGCCGGGCCTGGCGCGTTCGCGAACTCAAATTTGCCCGCCCCGTACCCGGCCCCGGCGGTTACCGCCCAGCCGCCTGCGGAGAACGGCTACCTCAAGTTGGGTTTTGACCAGCTCTCGTCCTACGTCTTCACCCCCCCGGCGTTCGACCCGGCGGCGGACCCGAACGCGAAGCCGCCGACGGGTGAGGAGCAGATCCCGCCGATCGTCAAGTCGTGGCACGGCAAGAAGGCGGCCGTCACCGGCTTCATGGTGCCCGTGAGGATGGAGAAGGGCCTCGTGGTTGAGTTCCTGCTGATGCGCAACACCCTCGCTTGCTGCTTTGGCATGGTGCCGAATATGAATGAGTGGGTGATCGTGAAGATGAAGCAGGGCGTCGCCCCGCTCATGGACGTTCCGGTCCTGCTCTACGGCCAACTGAAGGTCGGCGCGTTGTTCGAGAATGGCTACTTGACTGGACTTTACGAGCTTGAGGCAGAGCGGATGATCGAGGTCGAAAGCTGACGGATCCGTCGCTGTCCGCGGCACCGTCGCTGGTCCGCGCGTCAAAATCCGAGGGCGCGCGGGAGGGCGAGCGAAAGCCCGGGCCAGAAGGTCACGAGCAGCAGGACCACGAGCATAGCCCCGAAGAAGGGCAGGAGTGGCCTCCAGACGCGGGCGATGGTGGTCTGGGCCACGCCGCAGCCGACGAAGAGGCAGTTGCCCACCGGCGGAGTGCAGAGTCCGATGCAGAGGTTAAAGATAAGCATCAATCCGAAGTGCAGCGGCGACATCCCGAGCTTCTGTACCACGGGCAGCAGGATCGGGGTGAAGATCAGCACTGCCGGGGTCATGTCCATAAAGGTCCCGACGACCAGCAGCAGCACGTTCAGGATCAGCAGCAGCAGCACCTTGTCCTCGGTGATCGCGAGCAGCCCGGCGGTGACCGCCTGCGGGATATTAGCGAGCGACATCACCCAGGACATCCCCATCGAGGTGCCGATCAGCAGCAGCACCACCGCCGTGGTGAGGGCGGAGTCGGTCAGGACGACCGGCAGCTCCCGCCAAGTGACCTCGCGGTAGACGAGGACGGAGAGCACGAAGGTATAGGCGACCGCGATCGCGCTGGCCTCCGTGGGGGTGAACCAGCCGAGGATGATCCCGCCCATCACCAGCCCGATCAAGAGCAGGCTGGGGAAGGCGCGGAACAAGATGTCGACGGCCGTGGCGGCCGCGAGTCTCTCCCCGGCGGGATAATTACGGCCACGGGCGAGGAGCGCCACGGTGGCCATCAGCGCAAGGCCGATCAGGATACCCGGCACGTACCCGGCAAGGAACAGGGCTGCGATCGAAACCCCGCCGCTGGCGAGCGAGTACACGACCATAATGTTGCTCGGGGGGATCAGCAGGCCGATGGGTGCCGCGGAGATATTCACCGCCGCCGCGAAGTCCCGGTCGTAGCCCTCGCGGCGCATCAGCGGCGTCATCGTGCCCCCGATGGCCGCGGCCGCCGCGACGGCTGAGCCGGAGATCGCACCGAAGAGCATGCTCCCGAGGATGTTCACGTAGGCCAGGCCGCCCGGGAGGCGCCCGACCACGAGCTTCGCTAGGTCCACCAGCCGCCGGGCGATGCCGCCGCGGTTCATCAGCTGCCCCGAGAGGATGAAGAAGGGGATCGCGAGGAGCGCGAAACTGTCTAGGCCGGTGGCGAGCCGCTGTGCCACCACCGTGGCTGCCGGCGCCGGGTCGAGGGCGAGGGCCAGCGCCGCCACCGCCGCCGAGCCGATGGCGAACGAGATCGGCACTCCCGCGAAGAGGAGCACCGCAAAGACGAGGGCGAGGACGAGCGCTTCGTGCATCTCAGTTCAGGCCGGAGGAAGCCAGGCCCGGGTTCGTGTCCGGGCCGCGGCGGAGGTCCAGCAGCGCCCCGAGGCTGTAGAGGACGATCGCGGCCCCGGCGAGGGGGACCGCCAAGTACACGAGGCCGATGTTGAGCTGCAGGGCCGCCGACTTCTGGCCGAGCGTGAGCTGCACCCAGACGAGCCGCCCGCCGCCCCCGACCATGACCAGCGCCGCGAAGCCCAGCACCACCGCGTGGATGAAGACTTCCGAGGCCCGCCGCGCGCCGCCCTGGAGGCGGCTGGTGAGCAGGTCGAGCGCGAGGTGCGCCTTGCGGCCAGTGGCGTAGGCGGCCCCCAACATCCCCACCCAGATCATCAGGTACCGGGCGACCTCCTCGGTGAAGCTTGAGGGCGTGCGCAGGACGAAGCGGGTGCAGACCTGCCAAAGCACGTTCAGCACCATCGCCGCCATCAGCACGGCGAGGCCGGTGCCCAAAACTCGGTCCAGCGCGCCGCGCACTGCCTTCACGGCCGCACCTCTCCGATCCGCCGGGCGAGGGGCCCGATCACCGGATCGTCGCGCACGGAATCCCGCAGGACGGCCGCCGCGGTGTAAAACGCGGCCCGGTCCGGCCGGATCACCTCGACCCCGGCGGCCTGCACCGCGGCTAGGGAGGCCGCTTCGGATTCCGCCCACAGGCCGCGCTGGTAGATCGCCGATTCCTCTGCCGCCTCCTGCAGCCAGCGGCGCTCCCCGGCGGTGAGGCGGTTCCAGAGGTCGGTCCCGATCACCAGCACATCGGGCACCGAGGTGTGCTCGTTGAGGGTGTAGAAGCGGCAGACCTCGTAGTGGCGGGCGAGGTGGAACGAGGGCGGGTTGTTTTCCGCCCCGTCAACGACCCCCTGCTGGAGAGCCGTGTACAACTCGCTGAAGGCGATGGGCGTGGCCGAGGCGCCGAAGGCCCGGATGAGCGCGAAGGCCATCGGGCTCTCCTGCACGCGGATTTTGAGGCCGCGTAGGTCAGCCGGGACCCGGACCGGCCTCTTCGTGTAGAAGCTGCGGCTTCCAGCGTCATAGTAACACACGCCGCGCAGGAACTTGCGCTCGGGCGCCGCGAGGATCTCGCGGCCGATCGGGCCGTCAAACACCGCCTGACGATGGGCCGGATCGCGGAACAGGTAGGGGAGGCCGAACACCTTGAATTCCGGCGCGAAGCCCTCGAGCACGCTGGACGACACCTTGGTCATCCCGAGGCCGCCCAGTTGCACCAATTCGAGGCATTCCCGCTCGCTGCCCAGTTGCCCGTGGGCGTAAATCTCCACCCGCAGCCGCCCGCCGGACTTGGCCGCCAGCAGTTCGCCTAGCCGCACCATTCCCCGATGGACGCTGTGGGTGACGTCGAGGCCGTGCGCCAGTTTGATCACGCGGCTCGACTCGCGTGCCTGGCAGCCGGCGCCCGCCAGGGCGAGGCCGGCGGCGAGCAGCAGGAGCAGGAGCGGGTTCCGGAAGGCGGCCATCGGGGCGGCGCAACGCTCAGCGGCCGGTCGGCCAGTTGTCGAAAGCAAAAGCGGCGCTGCGCCCGACACACTTCGCCTTTGCCTCCGGGGCCAGCGTCTGTTGCCTCAACGACAGTATGGTTGATCCGAAGATCCTCGAAACCTTCCCGAATCCCGCGCCGGGTCGCGATTACCTGATCGAGCACACGCACCACGAGTTCACCTCGGTGTGCCCGATGACGGGCCATCCCGACTTCGCCGCCATCACGGTTCGCTACGTGCCGGACCGGACCTGCGTCGAGCTGAAGTCGCTCAAGCTCTACTTCCACGCCTTCCGGAACGAGGGGATCTTTTTCGAGGCCGCAACCAACCGAATCTGCGACGATCTGGGAGCGCGTCTGCGGCCACGCTCGCTGACGATCGTGGCCGACTGGAAGGCGCGGGGCGGCTTTTCCTCGGTAGTCACCGCGGAGTGGCGGCCGACCCGCCGCCGCTAGGTTTCGGCCAGTCGAGGCTGGCTAAGGTCCCCGATACCCCGGCGGAAACGAGGTTAAGACGCTGGGTGGGCAAGTCGGTGCCCGCGGCAGCGGTGCCGTTTGCGGAGTCGCGGGGAGGTCAAAGTGCGGCTGGGTTCCCGTTTCTGCGTGCCTTCGGTGCGGTCCGCGTGCAGCCTCCGGCCGGGTCGCGTTCGCCCGCATCCCTGCACCGCTGCGGTTTTGTCCGTTCCGGCACCGGCGACGGGGGTTCCTCCCGATGGTTCCGCCCGCTCGGCGGCGGCTAGGCGAGGTTGGTGCGTGGGGCTTTGGAACGCCGGGCGCGGCAGGCGTCGGAACAGTAGCG
>Ga0194124_10002658_pt1 | contig 19845 bp, 18 predicted proteins | sample TA2KigCas0mmetaG_FD_148605 | JGI IMG/M metagenome (GOLD analysis project Ga0194124, IMG submission 148605) | Freshwater microbial communities from Lake Tanganyika, Tanzania - TA2015031 Kigoma Deep Cast 0m | ecosystem: Environmental > Aquatic > Freshwater > Lake | place: Tanzania: Lake...
CGGCACTTGGCTGGACGCACGAGCCCTTCGTGATCCCCGCAGAAATACGCGCGGCCTGGGATCAGCGCGAGCGCGGTGCCCGCGCCGAAAAGGCCTGGCGTCGCCGCTTCAATCGTTACCAGCGCGAGTTCCCTGAGCTCGCAGCCGACTTCACGCGTCGCCTGCAGGGCGAGCTGCCGACCGGCTGGCCGCAATTGCGCGATGCGGCACACGCCGCTGCAGCAGGGGTCACCGCGGCGCAGGCAACGCGGGCGTCTTCGCAGGTCATTCTCAATGCCATCGGCCCCGGCATGTCGGAGCTTCTCGGCGGCTCGGCCGATCTCACGGGTTCAGTCAATACGCTGCGCAAAGATTCCAAACCGGTCACGCCGGCCGACGTGTCGGGTAACTACATTTATTACGGTGTGCGCGAGTTTGCGATGACGGCGATGATGAACGGCCTCGCGCTGCACGGCGGGTTCATCCCCTACGCCGGCACCTTTCTGGTGTTTTCGGATTACGCGCGCAATGCCGTGCGCCTGGCCGCGCTGATGCATCAGCGCGTGCTGCTCGTATACACGCACGACTCCATCGGCTTGGGTGAAGACGGGCCGACGCATCAGCCGATCGAACATCTTGCGAGCCTGCGCGCCATGCCCAACCTCGGTGTCTGGCGCCCCTGCGATGCCGCTGAAACTGCGGTGGCGTGGCTTGCGAGTGTGGAGCGCCAGCACGGACCGAGCTGTCTCGTGCTCACGCGGCAGGCGTTGCCGCAACAGGCGCGCAATGCAGCGCAACAGGCGACCATTGCCAATGGCGGCTACGTGCTGATCGAACCCGAACTCGCCGCAGGGCAGTTGCCCGAGGTCATCGTGATTGCCACGGGCAGCGAGGTGGCGCCCGCTGCCGATGCCGTGCGCGCTGCCAATGCCGCAGGACGGCGCGTGCGTTTGGTGTCCATGCCGGCAACCGATGTTTTTGATGCGCAGGATGCGGCGTGGCGCGAACATGTGTTGCCGCGGGCGGTCGCGCGCCGTATCGCGGTCGAGGCCGCGGCCTCGCAGAGCTGGTGGAAGTATGTGGGCAGCGACGGTCGCGTGCTCGGCATCGATCGCTTCGGTGCTTCGGGCAAGGCGTCCGCGCTATTCGAGCATTACGGGCTCACGACGGCGCACATCAGTCGGGCAATCGACGAGGTTTTGGCCAGCTGAGTGCTGGCGCACTGCGCTCGCGAGGGTGAGCGCAGCAGCTTATTCGATCCGAATTTTTTACAAACGACATCGACAGAGGACTAGCGAATCATGGCAATCAAGGTTGGCATCAATGGTTACGGTCGCATCGGACGCAACGTGCTGCGCGCGCTCTACGAGAGCGGGCGTACCAAAGAAATCCAGATCGTCGCCATCAACGATTTGGGCGATGCCAACACCAACGCCCACCTGACGCGTTTCGATACGGCGCATGGCCGCTTTCCGGGCCAGGTGAGCGTCGACGGAGATTCCATGGTGGTCAACGGTGACCGCATCCGCGTGCTCGCGCAGCGTGACCCGGCAAAGCTGCCGTGGGGTGAACTGGGCGTGGATATTGTTCTCGAGTGCACCGGACTCTTCACGAGCAAGGCAAAGGCCGCCGCGCACCTTGCGGGCGGCGCGAAGAAGGTCGTGATTTCGGCACCGGGTAGCGACGATGTCGATGCCACCATCGTCTACGGCGTCAACCATCAGAACCTGAAGTCCTCGTTCACGGTCATCTCCAACGCCTCGTGCACCACCAATTGCCTCGCGCCGATGGCCAAAGTTTTGCAGGAGAACATCGGCATCGAGAGCGGTCTGATGACGACGGTGCATGCTTACACCAACGATCAGGTGCTCACTGACGTCTATCACTCGGATCTGCGTCGCGCGCGCTCGGCCACCATGTCGATGATCCCCACCAAGACGGGGGCCGCGGCGGCGGTCGGTCTCGTGCTGCCCGAGCTCAAGGGCAAGTTCGACGGCTTCGCGGTTCGCGTGCCCACCATCAATGTGTCGCTGGTCGATTTGACCTTCACGCCTAAGCGTCCGACCTCGGTCGCCGAGATCAATTCTTTGATGAAGGCGGCCGCCGAGGGTCCGCTCAAGGGCGTGCTCGCCTATACGGAAGAGCAGCTGGTCTCGGTCGACTACAACCACGATGCGCATTCCTCGAACTATGACGCCACCATGACCAAAGTCATCGGCGGCAATCTCGTCAAAGTTTGTGCGTGGTACGACAACGAGTGGGGTTTCTCGAACCGCATGCTCGACACCACGGTCGCTTGGGCGAACGCTGTTTGAAGGAGTCGTCGTCGATGACAGTGTTGCGGATGGCCGATCTCGATCTCGCGGGCAAGCGTGTGCTCATCCGCGAAGATCTCAACGTGCCGGTGGAAGCGGGTGCGATCACGAGCGATGCGCGCATCCGCGCCGCCTTGCCCACCATTCGCGCGGCGGTCGCGGCGCGTGCGCGGGTCATCCTGCTCTCGCACCTCGGCAGGCCCAAGGAAGGCGAATTCTCGGCCGAGAACTCCCTGGCCCCCGTTGCGGCTCGGCTGCAAGAACTGCTGGGTCAACCCGTGCGTCTCATCGCCGATTGGCTGAATGGTGTCGCTTGCGAGCCCGGCGAGGTGGTGCTGTGCGAGAACGTGCGCTTCAACAAGGGCGAGAAAAAAGATGACGAGACTTTGTCGCGACGCATGGCCGATCTTTGTGATGTGTTCGTGATGGATGCCTTCGGCACGGCGCACCGGGCCGAGGCGAGCACGCATGGGGTGGCGCGCTACGCGCCTGTTGCCTGCGCCGGTCCGCTGCTCGTCGGCGAACTCGAAGCGCTCGAGCGTGCACTTGCCAAACCGGCGCGACCCTTGGTGGCGATCGTCGCCGGCTCGAAGGTGTCGACCAAGCTCACTGTGCTCGAGTCGCTGCTCGGCAAGGTCGACAAGCTCATCGTGGGTGGCGGCATCGCCAATACGTTTTTGGCGGCGACGGGTGTAGCCGTCGGCAAGTCGCTGCACGAAGCCGACATGCTCGACACCGCCCGGCGTTTGCTCGATCAGGCGAAGGCCAGGGGTGCCGAGATTCCGCTGCCGGTCGATGTGGTGGTCGCGCCGGAATTTTCAGCCACGGCGCCCGCGACGGTGCGTCCGGTCGGCGAGGTGGGCGCGAGCGAACTCATTCTCGACATCGGGCCTCACACGGCCGCGATGCTGGCCGATTCTTTGCAGTCGGCGGGGACCATTCTCTGGAACGGTCCCGTGGGGGTGTTCGAGTTCGACCAATTCGGCGAAGGTACCAAGACCATCGCGCTCGCCATTGCCCGCAGCTCGGCGTTTTCTTTGGCGGGCGGCGGTGACACGCTGGCGGCCATCGAAAAGTATGGCGTGGAGAGCGGAATCTCCTACATCTCCACCGGCGGCGGAGCCTTTCTCGAGTTCGTCGAGGGCAAAACTTTGCCCGCGGTTGCGGCGCTCGAAGCGCGGGCGTCGGGGCTGTGATGCGTCGTACCAAAATCGTGGCGACCCTCGGGCCGGCCACCGACGAGTTGGATGTGTTGATCGAGATTTTTCAGGCCGGGCTCGATGTCGCACGCCTCAATTTTTCGCATGGCACGCAGCAAGATCACCTGCGTCGCCTCGAACTGCTGCGTGAAGCGACGCGCCGAACCGGGCGCTACGTCGCCATCCTCGGCGATTTGTCGGGACCAAAGATTCGCATCGAGAGCTTCGTCACGGGAGCCGTGCAACTCGTCGAAGGCCAGCCCTTCGCACTCGATACGGCGCTCGACAAGAACGCCGGCAACCAGCGTGAAGTGGGCGTCGCCTACAAGGAGCTGGTGGTCGATGTTGCGGCTGGCGACACGCTTCTGCTCAACGACGGCTTGATCGTGCTCGAAGTGCTCTCGGTGCAAGGCACGCGTATCGAGACGCGCGTGGTTGCAGGGGGCGAGCTGTCGAATCGCAAGGGCGTCAATCGCAAGGGCGGCGGCATTTCAGCGCCAGCGCTCACCGACAAAGACCGCGAGGACATCGTGTTCGCGGCAGCACAGGGTATCGACTACGTCGCGCTGTCATTCGTGCGCGATGCCGAAGATTTGCATCAGGCGCGTGCTTTGCTGCGCGCCGCCGGCGGAAATTTCACACGACTCGTGGCCAAGATCGAGCGTCATGAAGCGGTCGCACAGCTCGCGGGCATCATCGATGCCACCGACGTGGTGATGGTTGCGCGTGGCGATCTGGGTGTCGAAATGGGTCACGCGGCGCTCACGGGTTTGCAGAAGACCATCATCCATGAGACGCGGATGCGCAATCGCATCGTGATCACGGCCACGCAGATGATGGAATCGATGATCCAGAATCCGGTGCCGACTCGGGCCGAGGTGAGCGACGTCGCCAATGCCGTGCTTGATGGCACCGATGCCGTCATGCTCTCGGCCGAGACGGCGACCGGCAAATATCCGGTGAAGGCCGTTGCAGCGATGGCCGAGGTCATTCAGGGCGCCGAGACGTATCACCTGTCGCAGAGTCGCCCGCGCGAGCGCTCCGACATCACTTTCACCCAGAGCGAAGAGGCGATTGCGCACGCGGTGATGTACACCGCGAATCATCTCGATGTGCGGGCGATCGTGGCGCTGACCGAGAGTGGCGCAACAACGCTGTGGATGTCGCGCCTGCGCTCGGATATCCCGATTTACGCTTTCACGCGGCACGAGGGCACTCGTCGGCGGGTGACCTTGTACCGGGGCGTTTACCCGGTTTCTTTTGATGTTCAGCCGGATGACAATGTCCCGCTCCCACAGCGGGTGTTCGACATGCTGCTCGATTTGCGCATCGTCGATGAAGGTGATCAGATCATTCTGACCAAGGGTGAGTTGAGCGGCGTGCAAGGAGGCACAAATTCCATGCAAATTTTGAGGGTGCATCGCGCCTGAGGCGCAGCCTGCTGATGCGCAGAGTTCTCATCGTCGGGTTGATCGCCGTCGGCGTCGTCGTCGTGGGTTCATGCGCCACGGCTTGGTGGCTGCTGCAGGGTTCGCTGCCGCAGCTCGACGGGCGCGCGTCGCTTGCCGAGGGTGGTCCGCGAGCCGAGGTTACTATCGAGCGTGACGCCGATGGCATCGCCACGGTTCGTGGCACTGATCACCACGATGTGGCGTACGGTCTCGGCTACGCCCATGCCCAAGATCGATTTTTCCAGATGGATCTGGCGCGACGCTTGGCGGCGGGCGAGCTCTCGGGTCTGCTCGGCGCGAGTGTTGTCGAACAGGACGAGCGCGCCCGTATTTTCCGCTTGCGCGCGGTGGCAAGACGCGTGATGGTTGATGCCACGCCAGCGCAGCAGGCCTGGATGCAGGCCTACGCCGACGGCGTCAATGCGGGCCTCGAATCTTTGAGCGTTCGGCCTTGGGAATATTTGTTGTTGCGGCAAAACCCCGAGGCTTGGCGAGCCGAGGATTCAGTCCTCGTGATCCACTCGATGTGGTGGTTTTTGCAGTATCAGGTGCTCGTCGACGATATTTCCCGACATGAAATTACCGCCCGTATCGAGCAGCGCGTTGCGGCTGCGACGCGCGACGAGGCCGATTCGACGCAGGCTGCTGCAGTGATGAAGTTCCTGTTCCCGCGCGGTGACGAATGGGACACACCCAATTTCCAGACTTTGGCCGAGCAGACGGCGGCGAATGGTGGCATGCCCTATGCGGCGCCCGAAGTGCCGGCGCCCGACCTGATCGATCTGCGCAGTTCCAAGCGAGGTGATCCGGCCAAGCTTGCAGCGGCGAACGCATTGCAGGGCACTTCGCCGTTGTCGCGCGAACAGGGGTTGCCCGGCAGCAATGCCTGGGCTGTTGACGGCAGACACACGCAAAGTGGCGCCGCACTGATTGCGGGCGATATGCATCTCGGGCTGCGCGTGCCGGCGACGTGGTATCGCGCCCGTCTGCAAGTGGCTACCGAACCGACCGAGGCCAACGGTGTGACTTTGCCGGGCCTGCCGGGTCTCACGGCGGGCAGCAATGGGCGCATCGCCTGGTCCTTCACCAATAGCTATGGTGATTGGAACGATGTGGAGCCCGTCGACTGTGATCCGCAGCGCAATGTTTACGTGACGGCTGAGGGGGAGCAGTCATTCCGCTTGTATCGCGAATCGATTTTGATCGCCGGAGCGGAGCCCAAGGTGCTCGTGGTTCGCGACTCGCCGCTCGGCGTCGTGATGCGCATCGATCCCCCAGCGCAAGGTTCAAAAGATTTGAGCACCTGCTGGATGGCGCGTTGGGCGATCACACAGCGTGGCGCGACGACGGTGGCGGGTCTTGAACTGCAAAGCGTTGCCGATATCGACGCCGCGCTGAAGATGGCGCCGCAGGTCGGCATACCTCATCAAAATTTTGTGGTGGGTGATCGCGAGGGTCGTATCGCCTGGACAGTCATTGGCCGTATCCCGCGAGCCAGTCTGGCGACCATGCCGTCGCAGGCGATGGATTGGTTGTCTGCCGGTGAAACGCCAGTCATCCGCGAGCCGGAGATCGGCAGGATCTGGAGCGCGAACTCGCGCCACGTCGAAGGCCCTTTCGAGGCCGTGCTCGGCAACGAAAAAGCGGTCAGTGGCATGCACTACGACAAGGGCGCTCGTCAGCGACAAATTCGTGATCGTCTGCTCGCACTCGATCGTCCGGCCACCGTGCAGGACATGCTGTCGATACAACTCGATGATCGCGCGCTCATGGTCGAACGTTGGCAAAGGCTGCTGCTCGCCACGCTCGATGAGGACGCCGTGCGTGACAACGCGGGACGTACGGAGCTGCGCAGGTTGGTGGCCGATTGGTCGGGTCGTGCGGCGGTCGACAGCGTGAGCTATCGATACGTGCGCGAGTTTCGCGAGCGTACTCGCGATGCCGTCTGGAAAATGATCACCACAGCACTGCAGGCGGGCGAGGGCTCGAGTCCCTACCCCTTGTTCGAGGGTTCTTTGTGGCGACTCGTGAGCGAGCAACCACCGCATATGCTGTCAGGCGACTACGCCGACTGGCGCAGTTTCCTGTTGCAGCAGGCCGACGCCGTGATCGCTGATGCCCGCAAAGCCTGCAGCGCGCTCGATCGTTGCACTTGGGGCGCCTACAACACGACTGCCGTACGTCATCCGTTGTCGGGTGCGTTGGGGGGGCTCGCGCGCTATCTCGACATGCCCGCGCTGCCGATCGATGGGGACCTCAATGTGCCCCGGGTCGCGGGACCGAGTTTTGGCGCTTCTGAGCGCTTTGCGGTGTCACCGGGACGCGAGGCCGAGGGTTACATGCAGCTGCCGGGCGGCGCCAGCGGCCATCCGCTGTCGCCGTTCTATCGTGCCGGCTTCAAAGAATGGGCTGCAGGAAGCCCGAAGCCCTTTTTGCCGGGGCCCGCCGTACATACTTTGATACTTCCAGCATCCAGTGCAGCCGCGGGCGCCGCAGCACCTGCGCCTTGAGAACTTGGAGGAACCATCAACCATGAGCACTTCGCGTTTCACAGGGACCGATCGCTACATCGCGACCGACGATTTGCGCATGGCGGTGAATGCTGCGGTCACGCTCGCTCGTCCGCTGCTCATCAAGGGCGAGCCGGGCACGGGTAAAACCCAGCTGGCTCTCGAAGTCGCCGAGGCCCTCGGTCGGCCGATCTTCGAGTGGCACGTCAAATCGACCAGCAAGGCACAGCAGGGCCTGTACGAATACGATGCGGTTTCGCGTTTGCGCGATTCGCAGCTCGGCGATGCTCGGGTGGCCGATATCCGCAACTACATCGTGCGCGGCAAGCTCTGGGAGGCCTTCGAGTCGGAGGTGCAGCCCGTGCTGCTGATCGACGAGATCGACAAGGCGGACATCGAGTTTCCGAACGATCTGCTGCGCGAGCTCGATCGCATGGAGTTTTACGTGCACGAAACGCGTGAACTGGTGCGCGCGCGGCATCGGCCGATCATCATCATCACCAGCAACAACGAAAAAGAACTGCCCGACGCTTTTCTGCGCCGCTGCTTTTTCCACTACATTCGTTTCCCCGATCAGGAGACGATGACGAAAATCGTCGAGGTGCATTACCCGAACCTCAAGCGCGAGCTGCTCGCTGAAGCGCTCGGTGCGTTCTACAAGGTGCGTGAAACGCCCGGTCTCAAAAAAAAGCCGTCGACCTCCGAGCTGCTCGACTGGATCAAGTTGCTGCTCGCCGAAGATATTCCATCTGAAGTGCTGCGCAGCGATGATCCGAAAAAAGCCATTCCGCCGCTGCACGGGGCACTCCTCAAGAATGAGCAGGATGTGCACTTGTTCGAGCAACTCGTGTTTTTGAACAGGCGGGTGCGCTGAGGCGAGGGCTGCGGCGGCCGCATGCTGGTTCGCTTTTTCTTCGAGCTGCGCAGTGCAGGGGTGCCGGTCTCCCTGACCGAATTTCTGTCGCTGCTGCAGGCACTCGAGGCGCGGGTGGCATTTTGTTCGGCCGAGGAGTTTTATTGGCTCGCGAGGCTCGCACTCGTCAAAGACGAGCGGCACTTCGATCGCTTCGATCGCGTGTTTGCCGAGCACTTTGCAGGCGCCGAGCGCCTGTTCCAAAAGCTTGTGGCCGAGGTGCCCGCCGAGTGGCTGCAAAGTTTGGCGCAGCGGCTATTCACGGAAGAGGAGCGCGCCAAGGTCGAATCGCTCGGCAGTTGGGACAAATTGCTCGAGACACTGCGCCAGCGTCTCGAAGAACAAAAAGAACGGCACGAGGGTGGCAACAAGTGGGTCGGCACGGGTGGCACTTCGCCCTTCGGCTCGGGTGGCTATCACCCCGAAGGCATACGTATCGGCAACGCGGGGGCGCGTCAGCGCCGTGCAGTCAAAGTATGGGAGGCTCGCGAGTACCGAAACTTCGACGATCAGCGCGAATTGGGCACGCGCAACCTCAAGATGGCGCTGCGACGCTTGCGCAAATTCGCCCGGCAGGGCGCCGCTGATGAACTAGATCTTGACGGGACCATCGATGCCACGGCGCGCAATGCGGGCTGGCTCGATCTGAAGCTGCGCCCCGAGCGGCGCAATGCGGTGAAGGTGTTGTTGCTGCTCGATGTGGGTGGCTCGATGGAGGATCACGTTCGGGTGTGCGAAGAGCTATTCTCAGCGGCACGCAGCGAGTTCCGTCACCTCGAATACTTCTATTTCCACAACTTCATCTACGAAAATCTTTGGAAGGACAATCGGCGTCGCCATTCCGAGCGTACGCGCACCTTTGATCTGCTGCGCACCTTCAATCCCGACTATCGCGTGATCTTCGTCGGTGATGCCGCAATGAGCCCCTACGAAATCGTGCAGCCAGGCGGTAGCGTCGAGCACTTCAATGAAGAAGCCGGCAGCCCCCGGATGCAGCGCATGAGCGCGCATTTTCCGCATCTGGTGTGGCTCAATCCCGAGCCCGAGGAGCGCTGGGAATGGACACCCTCGATCAGGCTGACGCAAGAGCTCGTGACGGGTCGGATGTTTCCGCTGACGCTCGATGGTCTCGATCGAGCGACCGCTGCGCTGCGTCGCAAATCGTTGCCAAAATAATCAGCCTGAAAAATCAGCTCAAGAAGTCGAGTATTGCACGGCGCTGGGTGATGGCGTCCGTGTGACCCTGTGCGATGAGCTCGCGGGTGTAGGGGGCCTCGAACATCAGATAACTCGCGAGCAAACTGCCGGCTGCACCGCGGGCACCGATCACCGCGAGTAGCGTGCGTAGTGCGACAGGCAGGCTGCCGAGGTGGCGGGCCGCGGCCTCGCGAGGGTCGGCGCCGGGTACGAGACGCAGCGCGCTGATTTCGCGCAGACCATCGAGCGGACTCGCTGCCTCGCGAATCATCCGATTGGTACGCTCGAGTTGGTCGAGGTCGGCATCGACCTGGTCGCTGAACAGGGTATCAAGCAGAAAGCCAAAGATTTCACCGGAAGAGGGGGTGTGCCCCGTGCCGATATCGCCGCCGAGACCTGCGGCATTTTGGGCGCGCACGCCGAGCACAAGCAGCCGGTCAGCGCCGAGGTGAATGGCTGGTGATAGCGGGGCGAGTTGGCGCATGGCGCCATCTCCGTAGTAAACCCGATCGATGAGTACCGGCGGAAACAGAAACGGGATTGCCGCGCTTGCCATGAGGTGATCGAGATCGAGGGTTGTCCTGGAACCCGCGCGACGCACGCCGCGCCATTCGGCAACTTCTTCGGCGGCGTCGAAGAAAACGCGGTGGTGTCCACCTGCATAGCTGGTCGCCGTCAGTGCGAGCGCGCGGAGGCGGCCTTGGGCGACGTGCTCGCGGATCGCCGACCAGTTCACGCGATCGGCGAGCAGCTTTCGCAGCGGCGAATTATTGAATAGCGCGGGTGGCGTTACGATCAGCCGGCCGCCGGTGAGCGCGGAGCTCGTCCAGCGCAAGCCCGCACCAAGCATGGCTGCAAAGCCTGCGCGGAAGACTTGCTCGACCGAAAAATTCGCCCAGACCTGCTCGAGTCGGCGAATACCCTCGCGCCAGTCGTCGGCGTGGGTGGCGAGGACCGCCGCGCAGACGGCGCCTGCCGAGGTACCAACCACAATGTCATAGGGCGCCTCTTTGCCGGGCCAAATTTCAGATAAGGCCTTGAGCACGCCGACTTGATACGCCGCGCGCGCGCCGCCCCCGGAGAGCACCAGAGCGCGACGACCCCGGTACGGGCTGCCGGAGCTGCTCACGTTGCGGACATCGGCTTGCAGAGTCACGGCGCCTATTGTGCCGCAGACGGCGAGCCGTGAAGATACGGTTCAACCCATTTTCAGAGGATCACCGACCATGATGATCATTCGTCGCTGCCTTTCCCTGCTGGCATCTTTGGTGTTGCTCGCCGGGGCCGCCATGATCGGCGATGCCCGGGCCGACAGTCCGGCGGCCGGCCAGCCCGCTCCCGAATTCCGTCTGCAGGATCAAACCGGCAAGTGGGTTTCGCTGAAGGAGCATCGGGGCAAATGGGTGGTGCTCTATTTCTACCCCAAGGACAACACGCCGGGCTGCACGACTCAGGCTTGCGAGTTTCGAGACGATATCTTTGCCTTCCGTCGGGCCAATACCGTGATCCTCGGGGTCAGCGTTGATGACGTCGACTCGAAGAAGGCTTTCGCCAAGGAACACAGTCTGCCTTTCCAGGTACTCGCCGATCCCGACAAGCAGGTCACGAAGTCCTACGGCGTGCTCACCAGCATGCTCGGGCTGATGGAGTTTTCGCGCCGCGACACGTTCATCATCGATCCGCAGGGTCGCATTGTGCGTCACTGGGAGAAAGTCGACGCCAAGGGTCATTCGAAGCTCGTGCTCGCCGAGCTCAAAAAATTGCAGGTACCCGGCGCCTGATGCGGCCCGGGGTCAACCAAAGACGGGTCAACGATCGATAAGTCAAACGCGTTCATACACCGGGGGTAAATGCTCATGTCGAATTCGGATCAATTGGCCGCGCCCGCGCGGCGTGATTTCCTCACCACGGCCAGCGGTTTGGGCGGCGCGCTCGCCATCGGGGCCTCCGGGCTCGCCAGCACGACGCTCGGCGGACCCTCGGCCATGGCGGCGGCATCCATGTCGTCGAAGTACGGGATGGGACCGTTCCTGAAGGGGCCCTATCTCGATTTGGGTACCGGACGCGGCAATCAGCTCGCTTATGCGCGTATTCAGGGTGACCTCGATTTCGGCAAGCCGAAATATTTTTGGTTCAAGGGCTATCTCATGGCGGTCGAGCCCAACAAAAAAATCGTCGACCTGATGGGGACCTCGGGCTTTGGCGTGATCCGACTCGCCGAGGGGCCGAACGGTTCGATCCGCCGCATGTGTCGCGAGATCATCGTGTACACCGATCTGCGCAGCGGCGAGGTGCTTGATGACTGGAAGAACCCGCTGAGTGGCGAGACGGTCAAGGCGGTGCACGTCGACAATGACCCTTTCAACTACCTAATCGAAGATCACTTCCCGCAGCCGCCGAAATTTGGTGGGCTCAACAACGAAGCACCGCCGCCAAAGATTCCGTTCATTTTGCCTTGGTACCAGCACGGCAACATGGCCGAGATGGAAATCCACATTCACCTCGCCTACCCGAATGCGTTGCAGCCGGACAAGTGGCCGCGCGAGTCCTCAGGTCCGATCGTGCAGGTATCCGAATTCTTTGCGCATCACATCAAGGTCGAAGACCTGCAAAATCCGAAACTCACCACGATCGACTATACGGGCACCTGGAATCGCATCACGCCGTGGTTGCCCTGGATGCTGATGGGTCAGCGCCCGGGTTTCTGTCAGTACGCCTGCTTCATGGGTACAACAAAGAATCTCGACGAAGTGCTGTCGCGACCGGTACTCGATTACGCGCAAAAGAACTACGCCAAGTATTTCGATGCGCCGACGGTGTGGAGCGACGATCGCAGTCTCTCGAGCCTCGAGCACTACGCGCTCCGTCAAAAACCGGCACCGGTCAAGTAAGGCCAGCACGCAAGGTCAAAGGGATGCAGGGATGCTCCGAGTTCTGCAGCGAGTGATCGCGGCGCAGCGCACCTCCGATGGAGCGGGGGTGACGCTGCACCGCAGTCTCGGGCAGTCGCCGTTTGCGCGACTCGACCCGTTCCTGATGCTCGATGAGTTCGGCAGCGATCGCCCGGACGAGTACATCGCCGGTTTTCCCGCGCATCCGCATCGCGGGTTCCAGACCGTGACCTACATGCTCGAAGGCCACATGCTGCATGAGGATCACCTCGGCAACCGGGGCCACCTCAAAAGTGGCGGGGTGCAGTGGATGACCGCAGGGCGCGGCATCATCCATTCCGAGATGCCGCAGCAGGAAAGCGGCCTGATGCGCGGCTTCCAGTTGTGGATCAATCTGCCGGCACGCGAAAAGATGTGCCCCGCAGGCTACGAGGACATCGACGCAGCGCGACCAGTCGCGCTTCTTTGCGAGTGCTGACGTTCATGCGAGCGAGCTGTGCCGCACGGCGAGCGACGGCGCTTTGGCGCGCAGGCGCTCGGCCAGTCGATCGACGAGATAGACCGAGCGGTGCTGGCCACCGGTGCAGCCTATGCCGACAGTGAGATAACGCCGTCGCGCGGCCTGATGCTCGTCGATGCGTACGGCAATGAAGCGCTCGAATTCTTCGAGCAAGGCGCCGACGGCAGGCTGTGCGCCGAGATAGTCGATCACTTCCGGATCACGCCCCGTCAGCGCACGCAGGCTCACGGTCCAGTAGGGGTTCGGTAGCGTGCGTGCATCAAAGACGAAATCGCAATCGCCTGGCACGCCATGTTTGAAACCGAACGACACCAGCGTAAGCGACAGTTCGGCGCCGCGACGGCGATCGATGCGCTGCACGATGACATCGCGCAGCTCGTGCACGCCCATGTGTGTGGTGTCGACCGCGAGATCGGCCGATTGGATCATGGGATCGAGCAGTTGGCGCTCTTGCAGGATGGCTTCCTGCAAACTGCCGCCTTCGCGCGACAGCGGATGACGCCGTTTGGTTTCGCCGAATCGGCGTAGCAATTCGCTTTCGGCCGCGATGACCACGAGCAACTCGCAGCGCAGACCACTGCGCCGCAATTCGCTCATGGTGTCCGGAATACGCTCAAGGCCCTGACCCGAGTCGCGGGCATCGATGCCGATGGCTACGGTCTGGTAGCCACCCTCGCTGCTGCGCAGCACATGCGCCACGAAGGGTTCGAGCATCGAGGCCGGAAGATTGTCGACGCAATAGTGACCGAGATCTTCGAGCGCATTGAGCACCACGCTCTTGCCGGCCCCGGAGAGACCGCTGACGAGAATGAGCCGCAGCGTCGAGGCCATGCGAAGAGATAGCGCAGAGGACGCCGTCAGTGGCGTGCTCGGCGACCTTCTTCGGCGTGGTGATCGTGGGTCTTTTCTTTGCGCTTCTTGACCAGCCGATCGAGCTTGTCGGCGAGCGCATCGATGGCGGCGTACATGTCCTCGGCCACGGCATCGGCGTGGATGTCGCCGCCGCGTACTTTGAGTGTGGCCTCGGCCTTCTGTCGCAGCTTCTCGACCGACAGCACGTAGTGCGCGTCGATCAACTGATCGAAGTGGCGTGTGATGCGGTCCATCTTTTTATGGACATAGGCGCGCATGGCGTCGGTGACTTCGACGTGATGGCCGGTGATGGAGATCTGCATGGCGTCCTCCTGTTGACGTCAAGGTTAGCGCGATTTGACCTTCTTGCGCTCGGCCGAGGAATCGATACCGAGCCCTTCCCGATACTTGGCGACCGTGCGGCGGGCCACGGGTATGCCTTCGCCGCTGAGAATCTCCGCGAGCCTGCTGTCGGAGAGCGGGTTTTCGGCGTCCTCGTCACGAATGAGTTTGCGAATTTTGGCGCGAATGGCGGTCGACGAAGTGCCTTGGCCATCGCCGCCCTCGACCTGACTCGAAAAGAAATAACGCAATTCGTACACACCGCGGGGGGTATGCATGTATTTGCCCGAGGTGACGCGCGAGATGGTCGACTCGTGCATCTCGATGGCCGCGGCGATGTCCTTCAGGATCATCGGCTTCATGTGCTCATCGCCATTGTTCAAAAAATCGGCTTGGCGCGCCGCGATGGCGCGCGTCACCTTGAGCAGCGTGTCGTTGCGAATCTCCAAACTTTTGAGCAGCCAGCGTGCTTCCTGCAGCTGGGTGCGCAGCGTGGTGTGGGCGCTGCCGCGACCGAGCATGCCCACATATTCCTGATTCACGCGAATGCGCGGCATGGTTCCCGGGTTGAGCTCCACCGCCCAACCTTTGGTGGTGCGGCGCACGAACACATCGGGGATGACGTACTCGGCGCGCGCCGCGCTCACCAGCGAACCCGGACGGGGATGGCAGGCTCGCACCAGTGCAATCGCCGCAGCGAGTTCGTCCTCGCCGGCGTTCGCGACCTTGGCGAGTGGCGCCGGATCGCGATGGGCAAGCAGGTCGAGATGCTGCGCCGTGATCCGCAGCGCGAGCGGCAGGCCGGGCGTGGCCGCATCGAGCTGGGCCAGTTGCAGCGTCAAACATTCGGCGAGATTGCGCGCGCCGATCCCGACGGGTTCGAGGGTCTGCACCAGCAGCAGCACACGCTCGATTTCTTCGTCGTCCCAGACGAGATCGGGCCGCAGATTGAGACCGATCTCGCTCAGCGTCTCGGTGAGATAGCCGTCGTCGTTCAAAGCATCGACCAGCGCCGTGGCCACGGTGAGATCGTCATCCGAGAGACCCGCGAGTTCGAGTTGGCCAAGCAGGTGATCGCGCAGCGACTCGCCGCGCTCATCGACGATGTCGCGCTCGGCCATCTCGTCGTCTTCGGCGCGACCCGCATCGCTGCCAGTGCCCGGGCGGTCTGCCCACGGTTGCTCGACGACCTCGACCTCGACGGGCTCAGCGGCTTCAGCGAGCGAGGGTTGTTCGACCGCGGTGAAATGACTGCCGAGCTCGACCTCGTCTTCGGGGTCTTCTTGCTCGAGCATGACATTGGTCTCGAGCACCTCGGCGAGATGCGCCTGCAACTCGATCGTCGGCATCTGCAGGAGGCGGATCGCCTGCTGCAGCTGCGGCGTCATGGTCAGGGACTGACCGAGCTTGAGTTGCAGGGACTGCTTGAGCATCGGCGGACCTGAATTTGCGCGGGCGACGCGGCTGGCGTCGCGGGGGCTTCCTAGAGACTGAAGGACTCGCCTAAGTACACCTCACGCACGCGGGGATTGGCAAGGATTTCCGCCGCCGATCCGGACGCGATGACCGTTCCGTCGCCGATGATGTACGAGCGCGCACACACCCCGAGGGTTTCGCGCACGTTGTGATCGGTGATGAGCACGCCGATGCCGCGCGCGGCCAGCTCACGAATGATGTGTTGAATGTCGGCGACCGAGAGCGGATCGACGCCGGCGAAAGGTTCATCGAGCAGCATGAAGCGAGGATCGGCGGCGAGGGCGCGCGCGATCTCGACGCGACGACGTTCACCACCCGAGAGCGCCATGCCCAGCGAGCGCCGCACGTGCTCGATACGCAGATCGGCCAAAATTTGCTCGCAGCGCGCCGCGCGTTGCGCGGCATCGAGCTCGGCGCGCGTTTCGAGGATGGCGCGCACATTGTCCTCGACCGACAGTCGACGAAACACCGAAGCCTCTTGCGGCAGATAGCCGATGCCTGCTTTGGCGCGCTGATGGATCGGCGCGTGGGTGAGATCACGACCGTCGACTTCGATTCGACCGGCGTCGGCCGCGACCAAGCCGACGATCATGTAGAACGCTGTCGTTTTGCCGGCGCCGTTGGGTCCGAGCAGGCCAACAATTTCGCCCGCCTGCACTTCAAGAGTCAGGTCGCGCACGATCTGTCGCGCGCCATAGGCCTTGGCGAGATGGGTCGCGCGCAGTTGGCTCATGACGACAGTCTCATGGCTTTGGCGCCTCGGGGTTGGCAGGTGTGACCGTAGTTTGCGGCCTGATGACGATGCGCACGCGTTCGCTGCTGCCCGCCGGCTTGCCTGCTTGCACACGCTGTTCGCGCACGTTGTAGATGAGCGGGTCGCCGCGGATCTCGCTGCGACCGTTGTCGCTGAGCCAAGCCTCTTCGCGCAGCGTGACCGTAGCTGCCGTCATTTCATAGGTGATGCTGCCGGCGCGGCCGCGCGCCTTGCCGCCATCGCGCAATGTTTGTTCGAACTCGGCCTGCTTGCCGCGAATGGTCGCGCGCACGATGCGATTGCGCTCAAAGACCACGGTGGCCTCGTCCGAGCGCAGCTCGCCACCATCGACGTTCAGCCGCACCACGCCGCTGAAGGTCCAAGTCGAATCGTTGAAATCGAGTCCGGTGGCCCGAGCGCGTTGCGCGGAGACCCGTACGTTGCCTTGGGTGATCACCACATCACGAAAGAGCAGCGTATTGCTGCGGTAATCGACTTCGGACGATGCAGCATCAAGCGTGATGTCGCCGTTGTCCGCATGGCTCGTCAGCGGCCCGCCGATCAACAAAAGACCCGCGCACAGCACCGCGAACGGCGCTGCGCTCCGACTCAATGCCACGGATCTGCTCACCTTCATGGCGTAAAGCGTCCGCGGATCTGCGACTGCAGGCGCACTTGTCCGCTGCGCAGATTGGCTTCGAGACCCTTGGCCGCGAGCTCATGACCTTGCAACGAAACTTTGACCTCACCGGGCGCCCGCATCTGCGACGACTCGAGGTCGTACTGCAGACGGGCAGTCACCATCTGCAAAGATCCACGAGCGCCGTCTGGCGTATTGCCCTGGGTGCTGACCGTCACGCCGCCCGAAAGATCGAGTCGTTGGGCATCGGCGGAGAGCGAACCGTCGGGTGCGCGTACCCGCCAGGGCTCGCCGTCACGGGTGCGGGTTTCGAAGCGCAGCTCGTGCAGGCTGACTTTGAGCGATTGGGGGTCTTGCTCGACGCGCTCGGCCTCGAGTCGGTAACGCGGCAAGCCGTCGGTGCCCGTTTGCACGATCACGGCATCGGTCGCGGAATAGCCCGGGTCACGCTCGCTCTCGGGCAAGCGCGTGGTCGCATCGCGTGCCGTCGGGTTGCAGGCAGCGAGCAGCGCCGCAAGCGGCAAGCTCAGCAAAATTTTTGGTGTCGCGATCTTCGAAGCGAATGTCATGCGCGAATCATCCGCTCACATCACACCACTGCGCAGCAGATCGTGCACGTTGAGTGCGCCGACGAGCACACCGTTCGCATCGACCACCGGCAACGAGGTGATCCGATGGGTCTCCATGAGATGCACGGCCTCGGCCGCGAGCTCGCCCGGTCCAATGCTTTTGCAAGGGTGAGTCATGACGTCGCGAATGCGCGCGCCGTGAATATCGACCCGGCGATCGAGCGAGCGCCGCAAGTCACCATCGGGATACACGCCGATCGCGCGACCCTCGGCATCGACCACCACGGTCATGCCCAGCCCCTTGCTGGAGATTTCGAGCAAACCATCGGCGAGCGCGGTGTCGGGCCCGACGCGCGGCACCGCGGTCCCGCTGCGCATCACATCTTTAACGCGCAGCAGCAGACGGCGCCCGAGCGCACCACCCGGATGCGAGCGTGCAAAATCTTCGGCCGTGAAGCCGCGCGACTCGAGCAGGGCGACCGCGACCGCATCGCCCATGGCGAGCGCTGCCGTGGTGCTCGCGGTCGGCGCCAGATTGAGCGGGCAAGCCTCTTCGGCGACGCCCACATCGAGATGCACTCGCGCCTCGCGTGCGAGCGTCGATTGCGAATTGCCGGTCAGCGCAATGAGCGGCACACCGAGCCGGGTGATCGACGCGAGCAGGGTCAGAAGCTCAGGCGTTTCGCCAGAGTTCGACAGCGCGAGCACGACATCGTCGCGGGTGATCATGCCGAGATCGCCATGACTGGCTTCGGCCGGATGCAGAAAGAAGGCGGGTGTTCCGGTACTGGCAAGCGTCGCAGCGATTTTGCTGCCGACGTGTCCGGATTTGCCCATGCCGGTGACGACCACTCGGCCGCGGCAAGCGAGGCACAGCTGACAGGCCGCCGCAAAGGCGTCACTGATGCGGGCCTCGAGTGCGGCGAGCCCGCGAATTTCGATGCCCAGGGCGCGGCGGCCGGCGGCGATCAGCCGGGTGGCCTCGCCCGTCGGTTCTGTTGGTGCGGCCGGGTGTTCAGCGGCCGATTGCGCAGGAGTCTTCATGAGGTGGCATCATAGCGCCCCTGCATGCACCCCGAAAAAGTAGCTGAACTTATCCGTGCCGGCCTGCCCGGCGCCCTCGTCGTGGTCCAGTCCGAGGATCAGACCCATTTTGCGACCCGAGTGGTCAGCGTGGCCTTCGTCGGCAAGCGCAGCATCGCCCGGCACCAGATGGTCTACCGCACCCTCGGCGAGCTGGTGGGTCGCGAGATCCACGCGCTTTCCATCGAAGCGCTGACGCCTGAGGAGGCCGGGGCGCGCTGATGGACAGACTGCAGATCGACGGCGGTGCAGTGCTCGAGGGCGAGGTTCGCATCTCGGGTGCCAAAAATGCCGCGCTGCCCATTTTGGCGGGTACGTTGCTGGCCTCCGAGCCCGTGGCGATTGGCAACGTGCCGCATCTGCAGGACGTCACCACCATCATCGAGCTGCTCGGTCGCATGGGCGTGACGGTCACCGTCGATGAGCGCATGAATGTCGAGGTCGAGGCGAGCACGCTCGAGCAGCCGATTGCGCCCTACGATCTGGTCAAAACCATGCGTGCCTCGATTTTGGTGCTCGGGCCCTTGCTCGCGCGCTTCGGGCAGGCGGATGTTTCTTTGCCCGGTGGCTGCGCGATCGGTGCGCGCCCGGTGAACATTCACGTGGCCGGGCTGCAGGCCATGGGTGCAGAAGTGTCGATCGAGAACGGCTATATCCGCGCTCGCGCCAAGCGTCTGCGCGGCGCGCGATTGGTGCTCGATACCGTTACCGTCACCGGCACCGAAAATTTGATGATGGCGGCAACCTTGGCCGAGGGTCAGACCGTGCTCGAGAACGCGGCGCGCGAGCCCGAGGTCGTTGATCTCGCAGATTTCCTCAATTCCATCGGCGCCAAGGTTCGCGGTGCCGGCACGGACAAAATCATCATCGACGGTGTACCGCGTTTGCATGGCGGCCAGTTTCGTGTGCTGCCCGATCGCATCGAAAGTGGTACCTATCTGGTTGCCGGTGCGATCACGCGCGGCAAGGTTCGCCTCAAGAACACGCGACCCGAGCATCTCGACGCGGTGCTCGCGAAGCTTCAGGAGGCGGGTGCGACGCTCGTCACGGGGAGCGACTGGATCGAAATCGACATGCGCGGCCGCCGGCCCAAAGCGGTCGATTTGCGTACCGCGCCCTATCCGGCGTTTCCCACCGACATGCAGGCGCAGGGG
>Ga0194124_10002659_pt1 | contig 19827 bp, 35 predicted proteins | sample TA2KigCas0mmetaG_FD_148605 | JGI IMG/M metagenome (GOLD analysis project Ga0194124, IMG submission 148605) | Freshwater microbial communities from Lake Tanganyika, Tanzania - TA2015031 Kigoma Deep Cast 0m | ecosystem: Environmental > Aquatic > Freshwater > Lake | place: Tanzania: Lake...
TATTGTGAAGTTGCAAATAACTTTCTTCCCAATGAGACTCACTCTTTTGTTTCTTTACAGTCTCATTCCAGGCAAGTTTGAACTTCTCATCAAACTCTTCCAGATAATATCCAAGAAACTCATATGCCGCCATCGCAAGAGTTTCTGCCTTATCAGAATCATTCTTTTGAATTGCGTCTGCTGCAGTATCAATGATCTCACGAGCAGATACAATCTTGGATGTTACCATCTCAAGATCGTTCATCACTTCCCAAACTTTGCTGGTCATTTGCGATACTCTCCAAAAATTTCGGGTTATCAATCATTTCCTCTATGATAGTCTTAATTTGGTCATCTGTCAAGTCATTTAACCAAGACCATCGTTCGTCTTTTGGATCCCATTCAAAAGCAAAAGATCCATCAGGATTTTCAATGATATTTAATCCGGATTCGTGAAGTTGTTTTTCCATGTTAACACTTTACTCTATATTATATTGATTGGTTTAATTTTCTTCTATTTTATTGAAAAAATACTCTATACTTTCATTTACTGATAGTAGAGGATTTTTTGAATTTTCCATATATATTTTTTTTGCTGGACACATCCCACAAACAGACTCAGCACCTCTACTAAAAAATTCTATAAATTCCTCATTGTTACAATTTGGATCTAATGGCTTATATTGTAGATATGGATTCCATTTTTCCGACAAATTATATTTTTTTGCCATTAATGGTAAATATGCAATTGGAGGGCATTTCCATATTTTACCTTCATGCAATTGATAACAATTGTTATTATCATCCCATTCCTTCATAAAACAACTTTTCCAACTAGACTCAGGATCATTGTCTTCAAAAGGCATTATATTTTCACCATATCCTTTATAAATTGGTCTCCACTTTTTATGTGACGGATTAATGCTTACTTTTGTATTATAAGTTTTCATCCATTTTTTACATAATATTAAATTTGATTTAATATTATTAAGATATTCTTTAGAAGTATCATGGATTGATATTGCCAATTCTACATCATTATTTTTGAGATCTTTTCCTAGATTTGGATGAAGGTGTAGAAAAAAAGCATTTGAAACCAAAATAAGTTGACTTTGCCTCCACATTTGCCTTGATAAATATAAAAACTCTACTAAATCTTTATTTAACGTTGGTTCTCCACCAAGTAGTACAAATTGTTTAGGTTTTAATTTTTTATTCCAATTTGACATCCACTCTTTTCCATCCTCTAAAGATAACATTCCTGTTAATTTATGATTTGTAAAATCTGAACAACTTTCACAAGTTAAATTACATGTATGTGTTATATGTAGATCTAATATTGGTATTTCTATCATTTTCTTTCAAGGTCTAGTGTAACGCAATGGAATCCTCCACTAAGGGTTCTTTGATGTCTCATTGGCAACATAGCACATTCAATCCCATACTTTTCAAGTTCTCTTCGGGTCGGTTCTTGATGTTCTTCTAAAACAACTAAATTAGGATTGACACTAAAAAGATTCATATTAGCAACCCAACAAGAACCATGATTATATCCAGGATGATAACCAATATCAACGGGTTCCGGACACCAAATTACATCCCAATTTTGAAAAGGCTTTGGAAGAACATCTACAGATTTAATTCTTTCTGAATTCAGTAACATCAAACCTTCACGAAGAAATGCAATTGTACTATCTATATGTATATAAGCATATACATTTTGAAGAAGATGTACTTTTGCACGATCTCTCAGCATTTCTTGAAGTAAATTGGCTCCTGCAACATTTCCACTATTAGAAACGAGATATAGAATATCTTCATTTGCACGAAGAGCATTTGCTGCATCAAAAGCAGGTATTACTTCAGTAAGTGCAAGAGTATCTTTATCACCTACACAATTTTGATTATATAACTGATCTTGATATTTACATGGAACAATTATTGTAGTATCTAAATGATCGATTAAAGGTTTCCACGCATCTGTTCTGCACTTTAATGGCATCGGAGTTGCTACAGTCAGATCTTTATGGGTAAAAATTACATCTCTTGGACAAAAGTTATAATAATTAGTGGGTAGCTTTTGCGATCTTAAAACTTCTACACCTTCCCCAAGTAAAAAATTAACAAAGACTTCAAGATCCTCATTGGCTTCATCTATGACCTGTTGTGGATATGGTCCTACAGGTATGGTAGAAAAGTCTTTTCTATCTGCATAATTAATTGTACGGACACTTAGATCTACTTCTGGGACTCTTGCATAATCTGCGACACCTACTATTACTTTCTTGAGTTTATCCCATTCGTTCTGACTTTTCATTTCAAAACTCCAGTAACTTGAATTGCATATCTATCTCTCATACTAAAGTTGTAAAATGCATGTATTTCATCGTAATTCCAATAAAAACAATCACCAGAGTTCCAAAATCCTATGCACCTATCCTTTATTTGTAAAATTTGACCAGGGGCACTGTCTGTTAACATTACCATACATCTTACTACATTTTCAGAATTAATATCATTTATTTCCACATACTTACCATACAAATCTGTATGAAGAGGTAAATATTGACCAGGTTTAAAGTAATTAACTGCAGGTGCAACCTTATCCAAAAAAGTAAAGTGCGGGACAATATAATCATCAACGCATTTTGGCATTGGATTGGGTAAATGGTACTTATAGATAGATAATTTTTCTTTACTATGTCCAGATAATAGATATTGATTCACTAACTCTTCATCTTTATGAGTAGATAGAGTATAATTAAGAGTTTTAAATTCTTCTATATTCCAGTTAGGTTTTATATGACTGATCATTTGAACACTGACATTTGCCTTAAATCTGGGTAATCCCTGTGGCTCCATTTTTTACCGGGAATTTTTTTCCGCTCATTTAGTAATTCAATCCCGGTTTTTGCCACCTCAGGAGTCATATAATAATGATACCCAATAGTATCTATGTCTTGTTCAGCCCATGGACGACTGAGATCACGACCATCATAAGACATTTTCTTAAGTGTATCATAATCCGTTTTATTTTGCAACAAAATGGCTCCACCTCTTCCTAGATTTAAGTGTTTTTTAAATTGAAAACTTAAACACATGTAAGTGTTAGGAATATATGTATTCTCTCCCCAAAGAACAGCAGCATCAATAATATTAGTAAATCCCAAATAATAATAATCAGACCACTCTTCTTCTTTCCAGTGCCAATTCAATCCAAGCTTCATACACGTCATTGGAACTGAAATATATGTTCTGGTTGGGATTGTAATATGATCTTCTTGTGTGTGTCTCAAACAAAGCTCCAATGCATGAGTACATGAATCGGTAGCTACTGCATAAGGAGCTCCAAAAAACTCTGCGATTTCATTTTCAAATAATTCAACTTGGTTAAACATTTTTTTTTTAAAATAATGGATATTTTTTCATTTTATCAAAAATTACATATTGATCATTAGGTTTTCCATAAGTAAAAAATTCATCTAAAGTAAATTTATCTCTCATTTTAATCCACCAGTATTTACATGCATATTCACATTGTTTAAAACATCTATATTGATCTGATTTTACATTGTTTAATTTATCCGTTTTCCCCCACCCCCCTTCAATCCATATACAAGATTGGACTCCCAAAATCCAGAGTTTCCAAAATTTTCTCTAAAATAATCATACCAATCTTCATATTCATTTATAGTCCATATATAGTTACTTTTTTTGGTTAAAAAATTTTCCTTTATAGATTCATTATTTTTTTTACCTACACAAAGAGCTAAATCAGCATCGTATGGAATCATAAGATTTTGATACATGGTTCTCCATGTTTCTTCTCCTCCTCTACATTCCCCTATTAATACAATTAAAGTTTTTAAATTATTACTAATCATATTTGGAACTCATTATATTAAACGATAATAAAGTAATATACAGAGATGTACTTATTGTTCATATTTCAAATCCAAAATGTTTCTTTTATTTTTTGATTGTATTCCATACCAAACTTCTTTGTCAAGCCAGTACTCTTCAACATATTTAACATATTTTTTGTTTGGATCTTCACCTATAAATTTAAAAATATTTGGATTATCATAATCCACAGGAAAATTTAAAAGTTCACTTACCCATTTTAGATAATACTCTCTATGTAAGAAAAATGCCTCATTATCAAGGAAGTGTAATTTAAATCCTGAAGGAATAAGAGTATTGTAATAATAATCTTGTGCGATGGGAGTTGTAATTTGCCCACGAACTCTCAGTTGTTGCTGACCGTTAATATTTGGATCTCTTACGATAATTGCAATCTGAACATCAATTCCAAATGATTGTGCTTTTTCTGCAACTTCTTTGATCTTTGGAACATACCTAACCCCATCGTAAAAGAAAGGACAACTTACATTTGCCAACCAATAATCGTATCCTTCAAAATCTTTTTCCGTAAGTTCTTCAGGATAAACCCAGTATCTTGCAAAGTATTCTTCATCACTTGGAACCCAATACTTTTCAAGAAGACTTTTCCATCCACCAACTTTTGGATGTGTACTGAATACTCTACTAAAGAAATGATTACCAGATCCTTGTGGTCCTGTAATGATTAAAAGTTTTTTCATTTAATTGAAAATAACACTCATCCACTTATCATAATACAATGAAATAGCTTTTTCATTAAATCCTGTCATGTCAAATAATTCATAAATCTTTTTAATTTCACTAATTGTTTTTTCTTTTGAAAAATACCACTCAGAATTCCATTTATAAGAGGGATTGTCATACAATCCTTCAATTGATTTTAAATTTAATTTGTTTGTTTGTTCAAAATATTTTTTTCTACTTTCACCTTGTATTATATTATTTCTACTCTTTATGAAATTTTCTTCATTTTCAAATAATATAAATTTAGAATTTTTCCAACAATTTAAAAGTTTTTGTATGTACTCATCAAAATGTTCTGATATAAAAATAAATTTATTATTTTTGATACATTGATCTACTATATCATTATATTCAAAATTTTTAATATCATTTTCACTCATTTCATAATAATCATGGTCAGATATACCAAAAAAATTATATTCCACTAAATTTAGATCATTCCAAGATTTTTTTAGTCTACTTTGTTCTAAGGCAAATAACAAACATCTTAACTTTTGTTTAATACTTAAACCATTTTTTAACTGAATTTTAGATAAAATCGGAGATAAAAGTATAGAATCATCACTAAGACCCAAACAATTTAGTAAAAATCTTCCACCTCCACCAGAAGTATATTTTATTATTATTATTTTTTCATAATTAAAATCTATCATTTTAACAAAATTAAATAAATCAACCCAGGTATAATAATCAAAAATTGTGGAAGAAAATTCATAATAATAGATTTTTCTTTCCACTTAAATCCCACATAAGTCCATCCAGCTGCACCAATTAATTGTAGAATGCTATTCCAAGGGGTTAGTCCCAATACATGAAACACCATTGCGATGAGTATTGTACTAGCACTAACCCACTTGATTATACGAGTTTTATCTTTACGTCTTCTCGATTCAATCGTACTCATAATATAAATTGTCTCTATCAGACAGTAATAGCAGTATTTTTATTACTGATCTCAAGAAGATCGTAACGCATTTGTTCTACCATTGCAAGAATACGTTCTTGAACATCTGCAGAACCTTCCACAAGTTTCTCAAGTTTCCAACCACCAATATTGGCGTGGAATCCTTCATCCTTAGCAATTGCAGCGTAACGAGATGAGATGAACTCATCTTCTACACACTCAGCCATTTCGTTCCATACCGCCTCTGCGCGACCCTCAGCGACGAGTTGATATGCGGCAAGAGCAGCAGGGTCAGATGACGCTTCATACTTATCTAGGAGAGTGGCACCCTTAGCCTGAGGCGTTGCAGCTTCAGCAGCAAATGCAGCATCCACATCAACTTTTTCCCCAGATATGTGTTCAATAACTTCCTTTACCATACGGAAGTGTCTTGCTTCATCCTGTGCTTGTTTGGTAAGTAATTCAAGTTCAGTAACATCCATAGATGCAGGAGCAGAAGCAACCTCAGCAGCAATTGCTTTCATGTTCATTGCTTCGTTAACCATACGGCCACGGAAGTGCTCTACCATATGTTCTTTACTTGGATTGGAAGCAAAGAAACGACGAACATTTGCACGAGATTGCATGAAAAGTTCCGCATTCTCTTTTTTAATTTTTTGTACAAACTCTTTTCCTGAAATCATTTTTCTATAAGAATATTTAACTACCAGTATTTATGTAATTAAAGTAATTAAAATATCTGAAAAAGTATTTTCAACTGCAATATCCTGATTAAAATTATCATAAATCCATTTTGAAGTAAAATATTCCCACTTACATTTATTCTTCATTCCAAATTCTAGTATTGAGGAATTTTGTTTCATAATTTCACACATCATAATATTGCTGTTTTGATAGTGTAAATAATTTGGATATTGAATTTGAAATCCTCCCGCCTCATGCCACCAAGCATAACTGGTCATATCTGGACGATAAACCATCATGATCCAATCATCAGGAAACTTTTCTTGTATTTCACCTAGATAATAAGACCACTCATGACTCTTGACGAGTTTACATCCTCCAGGTTCAGTCCATGCTTGATCAATATAACCACCATCAAGAATCGGTTCGAACTCCATCTGCGGCCCAAAGTATGCACCTTTGTGTCCAGTATAACTATGATGATCGTATTCACGCTCAGGTGTGCGGTCAGAGGTATTCATACCAGACATCCTTTCTAATGTCTGGGCGATACCACTCCAACGGGATCCAGGAACTCCAGTAAAAAATATTCTTTTAGGTAATTTCATTTAATGTTTTATTGAAGTATTTTTTTCTTTTAAATCACTCATAGTTTCTATCCATGCATTATAATACTTTGATATTGCATCATCGTTAAATCCAGGCAAAGATAAAAGTTCATACAATTCTCTAATATGATCAATAGTGTCGCCTTCTGAAAAAAACCAATTAGTATCCCACATATAAAAAGTTATTTTTGAATCAATATTACAAAAAGAATATAGTTGAGTTTCATCGTTACAAAGATCAATTATTTTTTTCTTTTTTTCTTGTGATTTTTTAATAAATTGTAGAATAGTTAAGTTTGTAGAGTCATTCGAATCCAAATTCTTATTTAACTTTCTATTAATGCCTAATATATAATCTTTATATTCTCGTAAATATCTAAAAAGTTTTGTATTTTTAAAATAAATAATTGTTTTGCAATTCGGATGCACTCTTTCTGTAAATAATAGTGTTTTTTTTATACTCTGCATATGACACTTAGTAATTAAAATTTTGTGATATTGCTGATGTACATTCAAAAATAGGAAAATATCTAACCATATAGATTGATTTTTTGTTTGTGATATAACATAATTTAATTTCTCTTCAATATTATCAAGTGTTAATGCTAATGTATAAGAAGGCTTTTCTAAAATCAGAGGTGAAGAACGGGTAAGGGATGGGTTCCATGGATTCGGCAAAGACATACATCCTGAAGAATCATTAAAATACAAACAATTTGATAAAAAATTTCCACCAGATCCTGGAAGATAATTTATAATAACTCTTTTGTCACTATCAAAGTCATTGTCGGACATCCAGAGATTGGCGCCGTCATCGGTGGTAGGAAATCGTCCCGTTACACGGCTAAATATCTTCCGATGCAATTGATAATAAGCATTATGTAACTTATCTTTCAAAGAATGCAGATATTTCAGCGCAGTCTTATCGTTTTCATAAATACAATGTATCTCAGAATCTTTAACGTCTAGCATCTCTATGAAATTATTCCATTTTTCAGGATCTTCATCATAATAATCATATGGTATTCCCAAATACCATGACATATCTCTAAATGATAATTGAACTTCCATGTTAATTTCATATAACTACCATATAACTATTATGTAGTATTGTATTTTATTTCATGAATCAAGAAAAACTGAATGAATACTTCGCAACAAAATGGAAAAGTAATCTAGAACAATATCTATACTCTGGATGGAATTTAGTTAATAATATTGCTGACGACGAATGGGTTTTGGATGTTGGTTGTGGTCCAAATCCATTCAAAGGAAAGATACAAAACCTAATTGGAATAGATCCAGCGTTTGATGAAGCAGATTATAAAATAACAATAGATAAATTTAAGACAGATCAAAAATTTGATGTTGCTTTTTGTTTGGGTAGTATAAATTTTGGTCCAGGTGATAAAATTATATCAGAAATAAATTCAGTTGTAAATTTATTACAACCAGAATCAAGAATTTATTGGAGATGTAATCCTGGAAGAAAAGACCATGAGAATAAAGAGTGCGAATCTATAGACTTTTTTCCATGGTCTTTTGATTTACATGAAAAATTTTCATCCTACTTCAAATTTAAATGTGTAGATCTAAAATGGGATAGCAATCACAGAATTTATGCAGAGTGGATTCGTTAAATGGATGACATAAAGACTATGAAAACAATGATAATTCTTACTGGACCCCAGGGGTCTGGCAATCATCTTTGGTCTAAAATATTTTCATTACATCCAGAAGTATTTGGGTGGAAGACTCTTCTTGATAACTATTGGGAAGCTCATAGATTCGCAGAACCATTCTGTGAGTATTGGAAAGATCCATCAAAACTTAAAGACTTTGATTGGTCTACCCATCAGTATTTCTTTACGAGTATTAGTGTTCCTCTTGGTATTCAGGAAAAGAAATGGGAACCAAACATTATGGGATTCGCCAACGAAGTTGAAAAACTTGGCATTAAAACGCAAATATTGGTAATTGGTCGGGATCAAAATATCTTGAGACACCAACAGAATCGTCTGAGAGGAGAGAGTACTTTACCTCTTTTTATGAAACAACTTCCAGAGTTTTCTAACCCGGTATTTTTAAGTTATGAGTTACTTTATCTTTACAAACAGGATTATCTGAAGAGTTTGGATCTTAGTATTCCTATTGCTTGGAATGATCCTAGAGTCCATGAGATATTATCTAATGATCCTAATGATAAGTATATTCATCATGTAGAAGAATACTTCTTAGATAATTGCAATAAAACCGGTGTGTCATTAAAAAAGTAAAATAATTATGGAATGACAACGAATTTTATCAAAAATAATCACTTTTCGTTTCTTTCAGGAAAATAATCTTGCAGGAGGCCTTGTCTACTCAAATCGCTTGTAATACAGTGTAAACCTCCGTCCCAAAAATACCTATGCCTAAAGTTAATAATATGTGGAGTAATTCCATGACGTTCGAAAGCATTAAAAACTTTTTTATTATAATTGTTGCACACTACGTTGTGTTCGTCAATAACTAACATGTTTACATCAAAGACAGTTTCTTCTACATAAAGAACCCAATCTTTTAACCAAGTTTCAACAAAATCTGTAAAGTCATCGTTAAGTTCTTCTCCAGGAACCCACCATTTTCCTGCATTTTTTTTCTTCAAATTAAGAAAAGCTGCCACTTTATTCCAACTTTGATTTGGTAAATATACAACTTCCCATCCAGGGAAAGTTGTTTCATAATTTTGTACGTTAGACAAACTAACTATAAGTCCAGGTTTTACTGGAGTAAAGCAACCGTCAATATGAGTACCAGAATTTGCTATATGCGATCTATAATCTGATGAAATATGTTTTTTTACCTCATGTATATGTTTTTTCATACTTACAACTGATTCATAATTAAAAACTGTACCAAAATATAAGTCTTTTCCAACTCTTGTGGTAGTAGCACCATTAGCATAAGTGTCGTATACTATTTTATTTCCAGAATTTTTAAGATAATTTTCTATAGTGGAAAAAGTATTAAACTTTTTATTATTTGGAAAAGTAGTTAATGGGTTGTGATTTATTGATCTAACAGTCTGTTTTATCCGATTTAAAATTATTGTTCTCTGATGATAAGGAAGATCTTCTATTTTTTTTAGAATTGATGTTGAAATCTGTTCCTTGTTTTCGGGATTTAATTTTCCATCTTTAATAGAGTCAATTTCTTCAGAAAACGATGTTAATAGATCAGAAGGATCCCATCCATAATTGTTACCAGGCATAAAAAAAACATCACCGATCATAATTGTATGATCTCTGGGAGTCATGGGAGGTGGAGAATATGATCCAGCCCAATAATGATCTTCAAAGTTATCCGAAATATCAGTTCTGATTACAGTAACATTAAAAGACTCAAGAAGTTTTATAAGTTTTTGATAATCTTCTTCAGTTTCTATAGCAATTCGTTCCATAACTGAACGAACCTTAGAATTTTCAATAAAACCATAAAATTCCGGTGGATAACTACGACCCACAGCACAAACCTTTAACGGATCCCAGTGTTGATACACGCAATTTTTCATAGAGAACACAACTGATGATAAATTAGTATTTAGAAAGTTAAATTGTCAATGTCATTTTGTCATCATTTGGTTTATTATATCTAAAGAATTCTTCCAGAGTAAACATATCTCTCATTTGTGTCCACCATATTAGATGAGCTCTACGAGATTTTATATGGTGATCTCTTTGAATACGATCTAAATCGGTGTTTTGGGTGAATAAAGGTAATTGATATACTTTACCATGAAATCCCATAAAATTATCCACATCAACCACATAGAAAGAATCTGATACAGTGTTCCCCATAGCCAAAGAAACATCGGAAAGTTTACGTAATAAATTATACTTTCCATCAGAATAATATAAAGAAACTAACTTTTTAGCATAATTTTTATTAATTAATAACGGTCCATTAAAACTATTAGATTGTTTAACATGAAGGAAACAATAAATTTTATAATTAGAATTATACATTAATTGAACACCATCCCAATCTTTAGGAATATTATTCATTAAATATTCCCAATCAAAGTGCCAATAGTGAACCAAACGTAAATCAATATCATCCTCCATGATAATCATATAATCATCATTATTAGTTTCTAACCATATTCTAATAGTTTCTAAATGCGATACAGATACAGATACAGATTTATGATATTTTTTTTTATAAAATTCTGGATGATGAATGATATCTTTACTCCATTCATCAAACTCTTCTTTTAAATATTTGGAAGCATTTATTCTTGTAAAATTTTCAATCCCTAACTTACTAAATTGAGTTTCCATCCACTCTTTGCGAATTATTTCTTTTTCTAAGTTAATATAGTAAATATGAGGTATTCCCCTTAATTTTGGGTGAATCATAGTAAATTTATATTTTTAGGAGTTAAAATAAGATCGTTAGGTTTACCAAAATAGAAAAAATCTTCAAGGGAATATTTATCTCTAAGTTTTTTCCACCATAATTCTTGAGCTCTTAAAGAAAATGATAAATCGGGTCTATCTTTTCTAACAGCCCTGAAAGAAAAACTACCACCATCATTTGGATTAATAGCAATTAATGGTAAAGCATACCCACGGCCGCAGTGAGAAAGGTAATAATCTACAGTAAAATTTGGTTGATGAAGGAGTTTAGCCCATTTGTAATTACGAATATTTTGAGTAAAATTAACTTTATTATCTGTAGTTAGAATTCTGATTAACTTTTCCACATATGGCCTATTAAGTAACATTGCTCCTGTTCCATGATTACTATGGATTGGGTGTAAAAAACAAGGAAAAATTTTATCATTTTCAAATGATAATTGTATACAGTCCCAATCAAAAGGTAATTGGTTCATTAAATATTCCCAATCAAAATGCCAATCGTCTACAAAATTTAAATTATAATCATCCTCAAATAATAAAAGATATTGTTCCGAAGTGTTTTTGAACCATGACAATATTATGTCATAATAAGTTAAAGATATTGCTATTTCTATAATATGATGTTTTGGACTTTTCGCTTGATAAACATCGTTCAAAATTAATCTATGCTTCCATTCATCAAAATTATGTAGTTGATACGAGGATGTTGAGATTCTTTCATATTTAGAAATTTTAAATCTATCAAATTGATTCTCCATGTAAATTTTTCTATCATCTCGTTCATCAAGATTTAAGTAATATATTGTAGGCAATCCTTTGAGTTTATTCATGATATTTGATTGGTATGCATAAGGTTTTTTTACTAGGAGTATATAAAGTAAATAATTCTTCTAAAGAATACTTTTGTGATTCATTTTTCCACCAATTGACAACAATGTAATCAGATTTTCTAGCCATCATGTTAATTTTTCCATCATAACAATCACTACCGAAAGTAGAATTAGTAATAAAAATAGGAAATGAATATGTAATTCCTATTTCATATGGAACAAAATCTGGAGATTGGTAATGATAGATAGGCCAATGTGATGGATATCCATAGTTATTATAGAATTTAAACTTACCATTTACATAATGCATATCAATAAGTTTTTTAGCATATCCTCTATTGATTAGATAACAAGTTGCTCCATGATTATTTTTAGTTCGTGTTGTTAATCCCATAGGGATATACCTTTCCCCAATTATATGAAACTGAACACAATCCCAATTACAGGGTAATCTACTTACGAGATAATCCCAATCAAAAGGCCAGTAGTTAACAGTAGAGAAATTTAAATCGTCTTCTAAAATTAAACAAGTTTCAGATACATTTTCGTTATACCAATCAATTATACTTTGCAATTGATTAACTAAAATTGAAATATAACTTATTTTATTATTTCTTTTTTCAAATATTAATTGTTTCTCCCAATCTTCATAATTATGTGGACCATATCTATTTGCAGATATTCTTACATAATTAGATATACCATATTTTTTAAATTGATTTTCTAAATAATCTCTCCTATCTACTCGTTCATCTAAATTTAAATACCTTACGTGAGGAAGTCCAATTAACTTTGACTTTATGATTTCAACATCAGACATACCAAGTTATAATTGAATACCTAGTTCCAGAAATAACGGGCATTATCTCATGTGGATACATAAAATTAGAAGGAAATACAATTACATCTCCAATCGAATTTCTCATCATGATTTCTCTATTAAAAAATGCGAATTCTCCACCAACAAAGTCTTCATTAAGAGTTATCGAACACGCAATACTTCTTTGTTGTTGAATAAAACTGTCAGTATGTTGTATGTAAAACTGTCCCGGGTTATATCTAAGTAACTGATATCCTGTATCAATACTTGGACTAAAATGTGGAAACTCTTTTGAATACATTTCAACTACTTTTAAAAGTTGTTGATGCAATTCCATATCTATATTTTTTCTTATTTCAAAATTTCTTTGAATAATTTCAGTATCAGAAAGAATAATTGAATCGCAGTTCCTAATAGTAGAATCTACAGATGCTTCTCCTCCTATTAAAGAATGAGTCCAGTCAGATGAATTTTTATATTCATTTAGAATTCTTTCACAAAGTTCTTTTGAAACAATATAATCGTAATTTTTAATAAAAGATTCTATGGGTTGTGTAGATAAATTCCTTGAAATTACAGCCGGAGTTTCTTTAGTTTCAATAACTTCATCAATATTAGAGTATGACTTTTCTTCTATTACCTGATTATTTTTTACATTATCTCTAGTCTTATCAAAGTAAGCATAAGAACATTCTCCACGACTTCTCACATAATGCAAGAAAACCTGTGAGTAATAACTACCTTTATACTCCTCTCTCCAGTGAGATGCAATTCTTCCAAGATAGATCATTGCATCTCCAGGATTTAAACTCACAAACTTTTTTTCTTGTTGTGGAGTTTCGATCCAGATGGGCCAAGGATAATCTCCATCTAAATGCAAAGTAAGGGAAATCTCACATGCATCTCTATCAATATGTTTTTCTAGAACCGAACCCTCTTTATATACTCTTGCATAAGAATACGTAGGAAGAACAGTTTCTTCTAATAAAGTAGATACTTCTGGAGTTTTTTCACATAACAATTCTAAGAAAGAAATGTGGTCATATTTAGAATGTGAATCAGGAGCTTGACTGTCACCGGATAAATTATTTTCTGTGCAAAAAGATTTAAATTCTTCTGATAAATTTTTTGCTCGAATTTCAGAAATAAAATTCGGAATAATTAAATAATTATTTTCAACTAATTGTTTGTTCATAGATAATAAAAAAAAAAAATTTAACGTTAAAACAATTACAGATCCTTCAATAATTCTTCCAGATCAAAATCACCAAACTCGGCAAGGAAACTAAGTTCTTCTTCCTGAAGTCTCAAACGTTCTGCCTCTTCTTTTTCTATTCTCTCCTTTTCCTCAACTTTTGCTTTGTCCCAAAGAGATATAGCTTGTTCAAAGACACCCAATTCTTTAATAATTAAATTCGGCACTGTTTTTTTAAATTCAATTTCTCCATGAGGTTCTTCTAATCCAAAACCATATTCTCCATCTTCATCGGGATCTCCATACCATTGAAGAGCGTGGAATCTCCCCCAAGTTTTTAGGTCATAACCTTCAATCCAACTAAGATCATCGAATACACTCAGATCAGTCGTATATCCTTCACCATCTATAATAATACGCTTATCATCTTTAACTATTGTCATTCTCATTGTTGTTTTCCTCCTCTAATAACTTTTGAGTAGTTAATGGTGTAACGTTAACTGGTAAAACTTTTTGTTCTATAAGACCTTGTATATATAGGTCCCTGTTTTGTTCATTAGCCTTAACAACTTCATTCCTAAATGATTCAACAGCAGCACTAGTATGACGTTGTTGTTGAGAATTTTCAATTGTCAACATTGGCAACCAGGTAACTGAACATCCCCAATGATCAACGTCCTCTCCAGTGTTTGGATTCATACCACGAACATGCATATACCAAGCACATTTGTGTTCAATGCAATTTTTTTTTATTAAAGGGCAATAACTCCCTCCAGTTTCCTTTTTAAACATAGTTTTACAAGTTTAATAGTTTATATTATATCAGAGATCAACCAAAAGTGCAATATATGACAGAAACATACGATACATTAAAATCCATACTAGTGTTTAATGGCCCATTACCTCCTGGAAAAGAAACCGGATGATCGTGGCCACCGCTGTTACCGGTGTTGCCCGTGTTGGAACCATTAGCTACCTTAGTTACGTTGCCTTGGGTAGGGGAGGGTGAGCTATTAGACTGACCGCCTCCATTGTTTGCAGGATGGTTATGCTGGCCCATTGTGGAAGTATTAATCGTAAAGCCACCGATACCTAATCCACTAATAGATACAGGCACGTTAGCACTGATTGGTTTACTAGAGAGTGCGCTTGTAAAGTCAATATTACCGCCGCTGCCGCCACCAGCGGCAGATGCAACAACTCTTAGAGCATGGTTTCCATATTGTGTGGCGGGCGTGTTCCAACCAAGTGGAGCAGCTGCCTGATAAAAAACCACAGGAACATTTTGAGGAAATATTCCGTACTTAGAATTCAAAACGGTATTATTACCAAAGGTTATTCCAGCTGCTGTTAATACTGCCATTTTCTTATTTTAATTGAAAGTACATATAATTACATCAACATAACGTGTGGTGAAATCCAATGTGGCCGATCCTGGTCCATTAGCTGATGAAAAACTAACAGGGTGATTGTGCGAGGCCTGGTCGCCAAAGTTGCCCGTGGCACCACCTCCCGCAGATGCACCAGGGCTTGAGCCTTGGTTTGGGCTCGCGGCACCGCCGCTGCCTCCGCCGCCATTATTCGCTGGATGAGCGTGTTGAGGAATTGTATTTACAGTTAATGTAAACGGCCCAACCCCCAATCCAGAAATAGTTATAGGTACATTGGCACTTAATGATTTATTTGTAAAAGTACTAGTAAATGATTGATTCCCTCCCGAATTAGCGCCATTTGAAGACACAACTCTCAATGCTTTATTACTATGAGTATTTGATTGTGACCATCCAGATGGAACTCCCCCCAAAAATACCATTGCCGCACCTTGAGGGATAATCCCATACCTCGATTCAAGGACACCGCCTGCACCACCAAAAATAATTCCAGCTGCTGTTAATACTGCCATTTCAAATATGCCCTACTTTCATATTTATCAACCGTTCCAATTGCAAAGAAGAATATCTACATATTGAAGGCCCATATTGATTCCTGCACTCCAAGGCCCATTAGCTGATGAATAACCAATGGGGTGAGCGTGCGCTTCACCATTGCCCCTATTGCCCGTGCTGCTACCAGGGGATCGGAGTCCGGCAGAACCCTGGTTTGGGCTCGCGGATCCAGATCCAGTATTACCACCTCCATTGAATGGATGAGTGTGTTGAGGAATTGTATTAGTATCAAGGTTCCGGCCGCCAACACTAAACGTCAGGCTAAAAGGAACATTAGCACTAACAGTTCTATTAGTCGTAAAACAATCAGTAAAACTTACATTACCTCCAGAACCACCGCCAGCACCACTACCAACCGTAACTATTCTCAGCATTTTATTATTATGATCTGTCAATGTTGTCCAACCAGTCGGCGCTGATGTTTGAGAAAATAAACATCTAGTTCCCGATGGTGCAAAAAAACTCGTCCTAGATGATGCGCTAGTTCCATCACTAAAGTTTATTCCAGTTGCTGTTAATACTGCCACTATATTTACTATTATTATTTCAAATATTTATGTTTAAAACTGGTTCAGATATGAAATGGATTAAAGAATAACCACCCTGTAGCAATATATTTAACAGTCCCTTTTGGAGGCGTAACGCCTCTATGCATAAAAGTCCAAGTCGCTGGGAAAAAAATTAGTTTTCCCTCTTCTGGAGTTATTTTAGTCCCATCTTCAAACTCTGTCTGCCCACCAGGGCCTGAAACATCATTTAAATACCAAATAAAAGTCGCTAGTCTATATCCATCAATTGGGCTTACCATGAAATCATGGTGCCAATTATAGAATCCTTCACCTCCTATTGTACGTTGAAGTTGAAATCCAGTATCAGTTAAATCAAGCATTAATGGATTTAGAGGGCAAAATGAACCTATATATTCTCGGTATTCACTGAGAGCTTGCTTTAAAGAATTAGAAAAAATTTTATCCACATTTTCCCAATTTGCCATTTTGGAAATAGAAAGATCTGTTGAGATTTTCGTATCTTTATCAACTCCACCTAGAGTTATACCATCTTTTTTTCTTATATCTCTTTCAAATTTATAAATTACATTTTTACAAAATTCACTGGTTAAAGCGTTTTGTTTTTCCCATATAAACTTATTCATTCTTTTTGTTTTGGTTTGTTACATTCATTGCAGTAATATGAGTATCCAGTTTTAAAGTATTTTACAATTTGGTAGTGATCTGCATTCAGTGGTTTTGTTTCTCCACACTTACTACAAGTCCTTTCCGTAATGCTTTTTGGCTTTTTTGAGTTCTTTAAGCTCTGCTTTAATTTCTTTATATGCTGTTGTCCCATCAATTTTACCGCCCATTTCAAGAGCAATAATGATGTCCACTCTCGTGCCGAAGTGAGCGAGTGCTTTCTCAAAGTCGTCCAGTTCATACATTGTAATTGATTCCACAATGCTCTGCAATAATATCTATACGAGCATCTAAAGAATTCTCCATACGATAAAGTTCATTGGTAGTGCCAACATTCTCCTCTTCAAGAACTTTAATTCTAGTTTCTAATTCAGAAATGCGTTCATAAAGTTCATCAATAGCAACAGGATCTTCAAAACCCCACTTCTTTTTAAACCAATACGGATCAATCATAATACACCTATTTCTTTAAGATACTTTCTATATGCTGTGAATCTGCGAAGAGAGGGTTGACCTGGAATCGGTCCTAAACTTTCACAGATCTCACAATAACATAACCATTCATACCACGGGGTTGTTGAATCGAGTGCTGGATGCGGACTTGTTTGCGTGTAGTTCTTTAAGGAGTCTAACCAATTCTGGAGTTTCATTCCATTCCCATACTTGAGTATGTGTCGGATCTTTCTTCTGAATCGTGTAAGTTCTCTTCGTCATTTTTCAATACCTCTTCTTTACTAACTTTAAGACTCTTAGATAAAATTTGATTTTTTACAAGCAAATAATAAATTTTATAAGCAGGAAAAGAATTTTCAGGATCTAATGACAAAGTAATAGCCTTTTTCCAGAGTTTTTTTATTTTCTCGTCAGAGATATCTGCGGATTTTTTTAAAGTTTCTTCTTCCATGATCATAAAAATAATAATTTTATTCTAATATATATTCGATCTAGTGTCAATTCTCTTTTCTTTAGATTGAATTCCATTTTATTGGAGATGTAATCCTGGAAAATAAGATTTTTCTCCTATGTATATGATTGTGGGAGAATCATTCCAGTGTCGGATGACCCCAGCCACGATAAAACAATTAGTGACCAAGTAAGTAATAAAAATAAAGGTGCGTATGCGAGCAATATTATCAGATTCTCTATCTGATTTAGATGATTTTTCTCCAAGTGCTTTAGCCCACCAACGCCACAGGGTTTTCCGTTTCTTCATACACGGAGTCTCTTGATCTGACATAAGTTAGTTCTTCCCATTGATTGTGATAACATAATACTAATAGTCTATCATTGCGATGAAGTGAACATGCCTCATAGTTTTCCTGATTCTTGGGTTCAACTGAACACTCAATCGTCACATAATCATCATCTTTGAAATACACCCACCCCTCAATATGTGGTTTCCAATAAACATAATCGTTGACTTTTGGAATATACATTCAAGTTTCCTCTACATAACTTTCCTCCTCATATTTAATAGAATTTCAAGCAATCTTTAAAATAAAATTAGTTAAGTCGGTTCTCCATAAAAATTTTGATTAATTGTAAAATTAAACGATATTGATATACGATCCTGAGTTGATTGATTTGAAGAAACATAATGATAGAGTTCAGAGGGAAATATAATTGCAGTTCCTTCTTTTGGTTCCATTCCAAAAAAACCATCAAAATTAAATTGATTTAAAATTTCATTTCTATAAAAAAATAAACTCTCTTGAGTAAAGAGAAGTGGAGATTGTAGTCCTATGTTTCCACTATTTAAATTAGATTGTATCCAAAAAACTCCGGATAACATAGCACCAGGATGATTGTGAAATTCATTTCTATCACCATTACCATTTATATTAATCCACATATTTTGAAGTGTGAATCTTTTTTTATAAGGGAGAGAAGACTTTATTGATTCAATTAAGTAACTATAAAATGGTTTAAAACTTATATCTTTATAAAAATCATCTTTAGATTGCCAGCCCCCACAATTAGATTTTTGAACTCCAAGATTTGTTTTTTTATAATGGTAAATCCAATCGATTAAATCCGACTTAATTAAGTTAAAATTTGAGAATTCTACTTCTGTAAGAATACATGGAAAAATTGGAATATGATTAATTTTTAACTTCATTAGTTAGTCGTAAAGGTTTTGTTCTTGTTGCAATCTATCTAGGTGATGATAAATGGTCTCTTGAGAATACTTAAACTCTTTAAATCGTCGGGGATTATTTTTCTGCATCTTATGAAGCATGTTGATCCAGTCATATCTTTTATCTACCGACCAACCATAACGGCGTTCATCATGGAACATATCAAAGATAGAAACCATCACTCAAACTCTCCTGTTCTATTTTGATAAGGATAGACAGGTATCTGATAAGGTGTCTGACATTGAACTGTGGTGATATTATTCTTAGTTGCTTCTGCCATCTCACGATAACCAGATCCAACATAGAATTGACCACCAACAACTGCTACAGCACACGCACCCCAGAAGATGTAATACCATTGAGATTTGATTTGATGTCTAATGTTTTTCATGTGAATATGGCAGTAACACCTACGACTTTTGCATTTGGATTTCGTGCAAGAGCAACTTCTCTTGCTTCTCTATAGTCTCTGGCTTCAAC
>Ga0194124_10002670_pt1 | contig 19789 bp, 22 predicted proteins | sample TA2KigCas0mmetaG_FD_148605 | JGI IMG/M metagenome (GOLD analysis project Ga0194124, IMG submission 148605) | Freshwater microbial communities from Lake Tanganyika, Tanzania - TA2015031 Kigoma Deep Cast 0m | ecosystem: Environmental > Aquatic > Freshwater > Lake | place: Tanzania: Lake...
ATTTCTATCTTGCGAGCACTTGTCTGCTGGCCGATGCCGCTCTCCCTGTTCCGCCGCGCCCTGCTGGAGGCGATCGGCACTGCCACATTGGCGTTTGCCATTGTGCGTGTGGGCCACAGTGGCTGGACGGCGTTTGACCAGGCCTGGGCCATCGGCTTGACCCTTTGCCTGCTGATCCATCTGTTCGGCCGGCTTTGCGGAGCCCACTTCAATCCTGCGGTGACCCTGCTGCTCAACCAGCAGCGCTTTGGCTGGCCTGGCCTGGTGCAGGGGCAGGGCCTGCGGGAGACAGGCGCCTACTGGTTGGCGCAGGTGCTGGCGGCCGTGGCGGTGTTTGGGCTTGATCCTGTGGCCACCGCTCCGCCGCCGTTCAACACGGCCGGAGTTGTGCCCGAGCTGATCTTGAGCGCGGCGTTGTTCGCTCTGATCCTGGTCTGGAGCCACGAGGGCAAGCTCTGCCCGTTTGCCCAGCCTTTGTCGGGCGTCGTGATCGGCCTGGGCCTGGTGGCCCTGGTGCTGCTGGGCGGCCTGAGTGGGTCTGGTCTTTACAACCCGGCCATCGCCGTCGGCCTGATCAGCCAGGGGGGGCGCGGCGTGCTGCCGATGGTCGGCGCCCAGCTGTTGGCGGCGCTGTTACTCATGCGGTTGCGCTTGGCCTGGCGCTGACGCGCCGAATCGAGAACCACCGGGCAGGGGGGTGTGGGCTCTGAGGCCCGCAGCGGGGATCCAGCGATTGCTCAGTTCGAGCCTGCAGGGGGCTGCACAGTCGGGCAGCTGGCGCCATTGAAGTTGCTGGCGATGCGCTGGGATCCCCGCTGGTAGATCTGCTGGGCCTGGGCTGTGATGCCAGCCTGCACGGCGGCGTTGAGCTTGCTGGCCAAGCGGGCACAGGCATCATCGAGACTCATCGCCTGAGCAGGCAGGGTGAGCCCGCCGAACATCAGGGCTGCTGCGGTCAAGACAAACGGTTTCATGGTGCATCTCTCTGCAGCAGAACCGTAGCCCTGGCCTTCAGTTGTGGCAGCGGCTGATTCTCAATTGCGCTGCCGGCGGGCCTGCTGGATCGCCTTCAGCACCACCCATGCCACGCCGGCCAGCACTGCCAGGGCCAGCACCACCTTGATCCCATCAGCAAACGGTTCGATCCAGCCTGCAACCCGTTTGTAGCCCTCACCCAGGGCCGAGCCCGTCACCGTGAGGATCACCACCCACAGCAGGCTGCCAGCGGTGGTCCAGGCCAGGAACACCCGCTGAGGCATCAGTTCGATGCCGGCCGGCACCGACACCAGGGTGCGGATGCCGGGAATGATGCGCCCCCAGAACACCACAGCCACACCGTGTCGGTTGAACCAGCGGCGGCTTTCAGCCAGGGCCTTCGGATCAATCCCCAACCAGCGGCCTCGGCGCTGCAGCCAGCGCTCGAGCTGCTCTTCATTGACCATTCGGCCCACCCCGTACCAGAACCAGGCCCCCAGCACCGTGCCAATCAGGCCGGCGATCACGGCAGGGACCAGGTCGAGCTTGCCCTGGTGCACGAGAAAACCCGCCAGCGGCATCACCACCTCGGAGGGGATCGGTGGGATCACGTTTTCCAGCAGCATCACCACCCCGATCACCAGGTAGCCCAGCAGCGGATTCGTTTCCACCGCCTGGCTGATCAAGTTGGGCAGGGCATCGATCGCAGCTGACAGCGACATGAAAGGGGTGCAGATGGTCAGGCCGCGATGCGCTGTGATCGCGCTGGTCGCTGAAGGATCCTCTCAGCCTTGGTGGTGTTCACAGGCTTCGACCGAGACTTGGCTTCCAAGGGGCCTGGTTGGAAGGGTCTGGCTCAGCGGTATTGCCCTCTTACTGAGGCTCCCAGTTGCTGAACATGATCCGCGGTTGTTTTTCAGCTTGCTCAAAGAACGGTTCAGCCTTGATGAGGGTGCGCTCAGTGGGCGGGAGATCACAGTATCCGCGAGCATTCTTGACCTCGACCTGCCAGCGGAACGAGGTTCCTGCAGAGCGAACAGCTGCCTCGGCATTGGTTGAGGTTGCCAAGCGAGTGTTCAGCTCGGGATTCACCTCAACGCTGACATCGTTCTTCGAAAACCCGCGCTGGGGCCCAAGAGGTCGGTCGGCGTAATAGCGAAAGACGCCCTTGCGGCAGAGCTCTCTAGCTCGGGCAAACTCAGCTTGGAGCCCCTTCGGTATCGGCTCGTTGCTTGTGGTGCCGGCCGGTGCAGCCAGCACTGCTGCAGGGGTGAGGGCCAGGGCCAAGGCCAGCAGGGTTCTCATGGGAGTGGGGGGGTGGAGGGGGAAGTGAGAAAGATTCAGGCGCAGAGAGGATTCCGCGATGCTCAACTAAAAGCGAAAGCGGATCCCGAGCTTGCCTGAATACTGATCAAATGCATTGAGTGATAATGTGCTAATTGTGACATTGCCAGTGTAATCATAAACGGATTCCATATAAATGCTTGTCCTCAGGTTGACCATATAGGCGATCCCCGCCTTGGCTTGGACTGCCAAAGCTGATCCAGTGCCGCCGGCAAGGCTGAAGGTCGTTGGGCAATTCACAGGGACCCCTGCGCACAGGTCATTCGTTTGCACGCTTGTTGATCCAAGGCTTACAAAAGCTGCGCCAATCCCGGCTCCAAAATAGGGATAAATCCTATATCCGGTGGGGATGTCTAAGGCCACATTTGCCAGCAAGGCTTGTCTCGTGAAATTGATTGCGTTGGCTGTGCTGTTGGCATTGAGTGGAAACTGTGCGTTGATAGCTCCAGTGACTGTGTAGGTATCTGTGCCGGTAACGCTAATGTTATTTGTGTTCCCGGATGAGTAGGCGTAGCTCAGTTCCGTTCGAATGCCGCCAAAGTCATATCCCAAGGCCAAGTCGCCTCCCATCAAAGAGCTGCTGCTCGTGTTTGCTAGATGGGTTGAGGAGCTTATTAAGTTAACTGCGCCTCCAAAGAGGGAGCCGACAGCGGGATAGCTGCTGTTGCTCGAGCTTGTCCCATTCAGGTTGTTGCTGCCTATCGAAAAAGCGAGGCTTGCATAAGGTCCAACAACGCAGTTCTCCATGAAAGGAAGGGCGCATGGGCCAACTTTCAAGACGCGTTTGGCTTTCTGGGGTTGGGTCTCTTTGTTTCTCGTGCTTGCCTGAAAAGGGCTTGTTGGCAGTGATTTATTTGTCTTTAAGACAGGAACAAGATCACGTAGTCGCGGGGTTGGCTGGAATGGTTGGATGGTATTGAGCGGTGATGCCAGGGGTGCGACCAGTCCGCCTGACACTGGAGCCATGGTCTGCCACTGGGCGAAACATGGCTCCACAAACGCAAGCCCGAGCAGGGCTGACCAAACAGGCCTGGTGTCAATCACATGCAGTCCTCAGGTGTTCAACCCTCAGGCTGTGGTCATTTGCTTGTTTTCACCGGCAATGGGCCGGTGACGAACACATTAGTGGTCGGGGCGGTCGGCTGGTCGGTGCATTCGTTGCGCTTGGCGAATGAACCATCAAAGAACGGCTTTGCTGAGGCAGGTGTCATGCGCACCTCGCTCATCACATTGCGCTTGAGATTGAAATTCCCTGAGCTGCCTTCGAGAGACTGACCCGCTGCAGCGCCTATCCCGGCGCCAAGGGCTCCGCCTACGCCTGGGGCAATCACATTGCCCAGGCCGCCGCCAATCAGGGCGCCGATGCCAGTGCCCCTCAGAGAACCGGCTGCTTCGGCAGCTGGCACCGTGCCAGCGCTGGTGCCCGAGCCTGAATCCTTGCCGATGGCCGTGCACTTGGTGGTTGCACCGGCTTGGTCGTGGTTGGGCGCAAGCCCGCTGGTCAGCTCAAGTGCACTGACCAGAGCTTGGGCTGATTTGAAGTTGAAGAATCCAATCTGATTGAGCTGCCTGCGTCCACTCTCGTCAAAGTATTTGATCAGGATTCGATAGTCCTCATTGCGAGGCCGGAACAACACGCCGCCGCGGTTGGCGTCATTCACAAAGCTCCAGCCGATGATGTGGTCGGTCTTGATCTGCAGGCCACGGCTTGTCGAGATGGTGTCACCTTCGACATTGATCACGCAGCGCTGAGGGCCATCACAGGTGCCTTCCAAGACCACGGCTGAAGCGGCCGCAAACAATTGCGAGCCGGTGATTAGGGCAACGGCTGCAGCTTTAGTGACGGCGTGGTGACTCAAGGGTCTGCAACAACTTGGCGTTTTCTAGCAGATGTCGCTCAAGCGCTGGGGTGGCAAGGATTCAAATCCAGCCCAAACCCCGTGGCCGAATTGCGTTATGCGGTGTTTGCATGGCCCTGTTTGTTGCCTGAGCGACTATCGCCCGCCGCTTCGGGCGTCGTATCCACTCCAGCGCTTGAGCTCGTCAAGGGACTGAACGCCCACCAGGCGCTCCTTTCCTTGGAGCACCCAGGTGGGGAAGGCCTTGATCTCGGCGGCGATGCACACGTCGCGATCGCTGGGCACCCGGTCGCATTCCACGTAGGGGAGCGCGGTCGCGGCTTGCTTGCCAAACAAGGCTTTCTGGCGTGAGCAGGCCGGGCACCACCAGGCTCCGTAAAACAGTGCCCCGATTTGCTTAAGGTGGCGGCTCAGTCCCAGCTGCTCGGGGCTGGAGGGTGGCAGCTTGCTCAGGTCGAGCTCGGGCTTGGCGTCGCCAGGAGCGGAGGCCAGCACAGCAATCGGAGCGCCACTGCCGCGGCCACTGCTGCTACCGCTGTGGACATCGGCGCTGGCGGTGGTGATTGCCCCCAGGCCAAGCACGGTCAGTGCGATCAAAATGCCTGAACGGGCCTGGGCTGGATCCTGCATGGTGCCGTCAATGTGCAGCGAAAGATACGGGCGCTGGGGGGGATCCGGCATCAGCTTGTGAGGAAAGGCAAGCGTTCGGGCTTCCGCCCTGGGCTGCCGCTGTCAACATCCCTCGACGGCTGAGACACTGGCCCCATGGGTGTGAACGGCTTCCGCGACTACTTCCAGGTGCTGGGCGTTGAACGCGGCGCCGATGCTGACGCCGTGAAACGGGCCTTCCGCAAGCTGGCTCGCCAGTACCACCCCGACGTCAATCCCAACGACAAGGGCGCTGAGGCCAAGTTCAAGGAGATCAGTGAGGCCTATGAGGTGCTCTCTGATCCCCAGAAGCGGCAGCGCTACGAACAGTTCGGGCAGTATTGGAACCAGGCCGGTGGTGGTGGGGCCCCGGGATACGACGTCGATTTTGGTCGCTACGGCAACTTCGACGATTTCATCAACGATCTGCTGGGCCGCTTCGGCGGGCCGGCCGCCGGTGGCTTTGGCGCGGCTCCCGGGGGCTTCGGGTTCGCTTCTGGGTTTCCGGGGGGCTTTGGTGCCGGTTTTCCCGCTGGAGCAGCCCAAGCGGCGCGATCAGGTGCGGTCAACCTCGATGCTAAAGCCACCATCAGCCTCAGTTTTGCCGAAGCCTTTCGTGGCTGCGAGCGCACCCTGGCTGTCAATGAGGAGCGGGTGCAGGTGCGCATCCCTGCCGGCGTCAAGAACGGCAGCCGGCTGCGCCTCAAAGACAAGGGCAACCTGCAGCCGGGAACGGGCCGCCGTGGGGACCTCTACCTGAACCTGCAGCTGCAGGAGCACCCGATCTGGACCTTGGATGGCAATCAGTTGCGGGCGGAGCTCCCCCTCAGCATCGACGAACTCGCCCTCGGAGGCGAAGTGCAGGTGGCCACGCCCGATGGCGCCGCCACGGTGCAGGTGCCGCCCGGTATGACTCCGGGCCGCAGTCTGCGGCTCAAGGGCAAGGGCTGGCCGATCAAGGGGGGCCGGGGTGATTTGCTGCTGACCCCGGTGCTGAAACTGCCCGATCAGATGACGGCACAGGAGCGCCAATTGCTCGAACAGCTGCGCGCCTTGCGCAGCCAGGATCCCCGTGCCGATTGGTTGAATGCGGCCAGACTCTGAGCACACCACAACGGCTTGGGTGATGCAGCCACAACCTCTCAGGCTGGCCTGGCGACAGGCCGGCCGGCAGCTGCGTCGCTTTGCGGTGCTGCTGTTGTTTGTGGTGGCCCTGATCGCTCCCACCCTGGCCTCCGGCTCAGTGCTGCCCTCCGCCACCAGCGCCAGTGGGCAGGTCAACGCCCATTCGGCGGTGCGCATTGAACCGGCTCCTGCCGAGAATGCGCCAGGCCCGGTGGTGAAGGTGGGCTTGCATGTGCGCAATATCTATGACCTGTCACTCGTCGATCAAAGCTTTCTGGCTGAAGGCTGGTATTGGCTAGATTGGGGCCCTGATGTGGAGGTGATTCTCAAGCGCCAGCGCATTGAGCCCCGTGACATTGTTGAGCTGGCCAATGAAATTGAGTTGGGACAATATTCGAGCCAGGAAATCTCGCCGGCCTCTCAGGTGCTCAGTAAGCCGGGTCGCTATGGAATCACCGTTCGCTTTTCTGGCAAATTTTATCTGAATGATATTCCTCAGCGCTATGCACCATTCGACCCCCAGCGCCTGAGCATTCAGGTTGAAGTCAAGGCTGAAAGCCTGGCCATTGGGCGGCAAGCACTGCGCCTCGAGCCGGCGATACCAGCCGATCAGATTGCTGGCGAGCAGGTCGATCTCGGTGGCTATGAGCTCGATCGCGTGAGCTGGGAGCGCTCGCAGTTGGTCTATCCGGAAGCCTTTCTGCCTCAGGGGAAATTCAGCAGAGTCAGCGCCGTTTTTTTGTATGGCAAGAACGAATGGGCGATGTTTCTGAAATGGATTTTCCCGGTGCTCATTGTGATGGCCATCGTCATCGTGTCGCCTTCGATTGAAGGCGTTTTGGGTGATATCCGCCTGGCCATTCCGCCTTCGGCATTGCTGACCTTGGTGGTCATGCAAGACACCTTCAAGAACAGTTTCCCGCCGGCTCCCTATCTTACCTATCTGGATGAGCTGTACGTCTACTCTTATATTATTTGCCTGGCCATCTTTTTGTTGTTTCTGGTCGGTACCAACCTCATTGCGAGGGCTGGCGAGGATCAGCGTGAGGCGATCACCCACCGCGTCAACCGAATCGACGCGGTGGTTCAGGTGAGCACGCTGATGGGGTTTGTGGTGGTGGGCTTGGTGGGGTGGTTCACCTGAGCCGTGAAACAGGTGCTCCGTAGGATCCGCCAAGCATTTCGGGCCCCATGGAGCTCACCTACCGTCCACGGCGGCTGCGCCGCACCCCGGCCCTGCGGGCCATGGTGCGTGAAACCTCGTTGGCGACCACCGACTTCATTTATCCCCTGTTTGTGCACGAGGGGGCGGGCAATGAGCCGATCGGCGCAATGCCCGGGGCTCAGCGCTGGAGCCTTGAAGGCCTGGTCGATGAGGTGGGCCGTGCCTGGGAGCTGGGCATCCGCTGCGTGGTGCTGTTCCCCAAGGTGGCCGATGGGCTCAAAACCGAAGACGGGGCCGAGTGCTTCAACGAGCACGGCCTGATCCCGCGGGCGATCCGCCGCCTCAAGGAGGTGCATCCCGGCATGGCGATCATGACCGACGTGGCCCTCGATCCCTACAGCTGCGATGGCCACGATGGCATCGTCAGCAGCGAGGGGGTGGTGCTCAACGACGAGACCGTGGCGGTCCTCTGCAAGCAGGCCGTGGCGCAGGCGCGGGCCGGTGCTGATCTGATCGGCCCCAGCGACATGATGGACGGCCGCGTCGGTGCCATCCGCGAAGCCCTCGATGAGGAGGGCTTCGAGCACGTGGGCATCATCAGCTACACGGCCAAATACGCCAGTGCCTATTACGGGCCCTTCCGCGAGGCCCTGGATTCGGCCCCCCGGGCCGCTGCCGCCAAGCCGATCCCCAAAGACAAGAGCACCTACCAGATGGATCCCGCCAATGCCCGCGAGGCCATCACCGAGGCTCAGCTCGATGAGCAGGAAGGCGCCGACATCATGATGGTCAAGCCGGGGCTGGCCTACCTCGACATCATTCACCGCCTGCGGGGTGAGACCGAGCTGCCCATCGCCGCCTACAACGTCAGTGGTGAATACGCGATGGTCAAGGCGGCCGCCCAGAACGGCTGGATCGACGAACGCGCCGTGGTGCTCGAGACCCTGCTCAGCTTCAGGCGGGCTGGTGCTGATCTGATCCTCACCTACCACGCCTGCGATGCGGCCCAGTGGTTGCGGCAGGGCTGACGACCCGGCCTGGCTTCGGCAGCGGCGCTGACGTAGGCGTTCGCAGCCGCTCCGATGGCCGCCCCCCCCGGCTTAGATGGGAGCAGATCAAGGAGAACCGATGCCCGTGAGCCGTCTGGGCCATGTGGCCCTGCGCGTCCAGGACATGGGCCGTGCCAAGGCCTTCTATGAGGCCCTTGGCTTGCGCCTCACCTGGGATGCCAGCGACTGGGCCTACCTGCAGTCACCGCAGAGCGGTGATGGGATCGCCCTGCTGAGTCCTGAGTACAAGGCCGCGGGCCCCCACTTCGCCTTTCACCTCAGCGAACGCAGCGAGGTGGATGCCGTGCACGCTGAACTGGAAGCCGCCGGTCACCGCTGCGGGCCGGTCCATGACCACCGCGACGGCACCGCCTCGTTCTACCTCCAGGATCCAGAGGGCAACTGGCTTGAGGTGCTGTATGAGCCGCCGGCGGGCATCCCTTCGAATGTGCCCGGTCAGGCGGCGATTGCCGCGCCGGCAGTGGTTGGCGGGTGACTCCTCAGGCCGAAACCCTCGAGCTGCTCGAGTGGCCGCGGCTGGCCGAGCAGCTCGCTGGCTTTGCCAGCACGGCGGCTGGTCGCCGCCGTTGTTTGGCATTGCCACTGGCCCCTGATCTTGAGGCCAGCCGCGCCCTGGTGGCCGAGACCGGCGAGTTGCATGGCCTCGATGGGGTGCTCGACGGGGGCCTCAGTTTTCAGGGGGTTGCCGATATCGCCCCGGTGGTGGCGCTCTGCGCCAAGGGGGGGATCGCTGCCGGTGAAGCCCTGTTGGAGCTGGCCACCACCCTGGCGGCGGCGCGGCGGCTGCGGCGGCAGATCGAGGATGCCGAGCTCAGGCCCCACACCACAGCCCTGGTGGTGCAGCTGCGCACCCTGCCCGAGCTGGAGCAGCGCCTCAAGGTCTGCCTCGAGGAGGGCGGCCGTGTGGCCGATCGGGCCAGCCCGGCTCTCGAGGGGGTGCGCCGCCAGCTGCAGGGCCAGCGCGCCGAACGGCGTGAGCGGCTGCAGGAGTTGCTGCGTCGCTATGCGCCGCTGGTGCAGGACGGCGTGATTGCCGAGCGCAGCGGTCGCCCGGTGCTGGCCGTCAAGGCTGCCGCCGCGGCACAGCTGCCGGGGCTGGTGCACGACAGCTCGGCGTCGGGCAGCACGGTGTTCATCGAGCCGCAGGCTGTGGTTGCCCAGGGCAACCGCATTCGTGAGCTCGAAGGCCAGGAGCGCGAGCTCGAAGAGCAGTTGCTGCAGCAGCTCAGCGCCCTGGTGGCGGAGCAGGCCGAGGTGCTTGAACCCCTGCAGCGGGTGCTGGCGGCCCTGGACTTCGCCCTGGCCCGTGCGCGCTATGGCGCCGCGTTGGGCGCGGTGCGGCCCGAGCTGCAGGCGGATCCTGGCGCTCCTTTTGAGCTGCGCGAGCTGCGCCATCCGCTGCTGCTGTGGCAGCAGCGCCAGGGTGGCGGGGCGCCAGTGGTGCCGGTGAGCATCAACGTTGCGAGCAGCTTGCGGGTGGTGGCGATCACCGGCCCAAACACCGGCGGCAAGACCGTCACCCTCAAGAGCCTGGGGCTGGCGGCACTGATGGCCCGCGCCGGCCTCTGGCTGCCCTGCAGCGGCAGCCCGCGGCTGCCCTGGTGCGCTCTGGTGCTCGCCGACATCGGTGATGAGCAGTCGCTGCAGCAGAACCTGTCGACGTTCAGCGGTCACATCCGCCGCATCGCCCGGATTCTTGAGGCTCTGGCCCAACCGTTGGCCGGGGCTGCCCTTGTGCTGCTCGATGAGGTGGGTGCCGGCACCGATCCGCAGGAGGGATCGGCGCTGGCGGCAGCCTTGCTGCGCCACCTGGCCGATAGCGCCCGGCTCACCGTGGCCACCACCCATTTCGGTGAGCTCAAGGCGCTCAAATACAGCGATCCGCGCTTTGAGAACGCCTCGGTGGGCTTTGACGCCGAGACACTGGCGCCCACCTACCGCCTGCAGTGGGGGATCCCCGGCCGCAGCAATGCCCTGGCGATTGCGCGCCGGCTGGGGTTGCGTGAGCCGGTGCTGCAGCAGGCCGAAGCCCTGCTCGCCCCCTTGGGCCAGGGGGATGTGAACGCGGTGATCGCCGGCCTTGAGGATGAGCGGCAGCGGCAGCAGGAGGCTGCCGAAGAGGCGGCCGCCCTGCTGGCCCGCACCGAATTGCTGCACGAGGAGCTGCTGTTGCGCTGGGAGCAGCAGCAGCTGCAGAGCGTGGAGCTGCAGGAGCAGCGCCGTCTGCAGCTCGAGCGCTCGATTCGCCAGGGGCAGAAGGAGGTGCGGCGCATCATCCGGCGCCTGCGCCAGGGCGGCTCGGCCGCCATCGCCAGCAGTGCCGAGCTGGGTGAAACCGCCCGCCGCGCCGGCCAGCGGTTGCGGCAGCTGGAGCAGCAGCACCGGCCGGCCCCCGAGCAGCGCGAGCACCGGGGCTGGATGCCCGCCGTGGGTGATCGCGTGCGGGTGCTGTCGCTGGGCAAGGCGGGCGAGGTGTTGGCCATCGCCGCCGATGGCCAGGAGCTCACCGTGCGCTGCGGCCCGATGCGCCTGAATCTCGCTCTGGCGGGCATCGAGGGGCTCCAGGGTGAAAAGCCCGAGCCGCCGCCCCCGCCTCAGGTCACCGTGCGGGCCCCGGGGATCCACCGCGGCCGCGGCGCCGAGGTGCGCACTGAGCGCAACACCGTCGATGTGCGCGGTTTGCGGGTGCATGAGGCCGAAGCGGCGGTCGAAGAGCACCTGCGCTCGGCCAACGGTCCGGTCTGGGTGATCCACGGCATCGGCACCGGCAAGCTCAAACGCGGCCTGCGCCAGTGGCTGACCACCGTTCCCTATGTGGAGCGGGTGGCGGATGCCGAGCAGGGCGATGGCGGCCCGGGATGCAGCGTGATCTACCTGCGTTAGTCGATCGCCTAGAAGATCGGCAGTTTGGGTCCGGGTGTGGGCGAGCCAGTGCTGGCGACCGGTTTCGGCAGCGCGACACCGGCTTCATCAAAGAACCGCCAGCCCTGGGCATCGATCTCTAGGTGCACACGTTCGCCGGGGTGCAGCAGCGGGCTGGGGCCCACCCGCACCTGCAGCAGATGATCGCCGTCGGCCAGGCGGCAGGTGAGCAGCTGTTCGTTGCCCAGGGCCTCCACGTGGCACACCTCGGCGGCCAGATTGCGGTTGGTCGGCGGCGCCAGCCGCAGGCTCTCGGGCCGCAACCCGGCCGTGAGTGTGGCCGCCCCCCCCCACTGGGCCAGTGCCGCAGCGCTGCTCCCCTCGGGGCTGAAGCGGCGGCTGCCCAGTTGAACCTGCCCCTGGCCGCTCACGCTCACCGGCAGCAGGTTCATCGGTGGGCTGCCGATGAACTGGGCCACAAACAGGTTGGCGGGCCATTGGTACAGCTCCATCGGCGTGCCCAGCTGCTGCAGCCGACCGGCATTGAGCACGGCGATGCGGTGCCCCATCGTCATCGCTTCGACCTGATCGTGCGTCACGTAGAGCGTGGTGGTGCCCAGGCGCCGTTGCAGCTCCACGATCTGGGCGCGGGTGCCGGTGCGCAGCTTGGCGTCGAGGTTGCTGAGCGGTTCATCCATCAGGAACACCGCCGGTTCGCGGGCGATCGCCCGGCCCAGGGCCACCCGTTGCTTCTGGCCGCCGGAGAGCTCCTTGGGCCGCCGGGCCAGCAATGGTTCCAGTTCGAGCATGGCCGCCACCTGGGCGATGCGCCGGGCGATGCGCTCTTCGCGCTGCGACGGCAGCTGCAGGGGCTTCGGCAGACCCAGGCCGAGGCGATGCAGGTTGTCCTGCAGCTCCTGCAGGGTTGTACGGCGCTGGCTGCGGCGCAGGCCGAAACCGATGTTGTCGGCCACGCTCAGGTGCGGGTAGAGCGCATAGCTCTGAAACACCATGGCCACATCGCGCTGTGAGGGGCGCAAACGCGTCACGGCTTTGCCACCCACGGCAATCTCGCCGCTGCTCGGGTGCTCCAGTCCGGCCAGCAGGCGCAGCAGCGTGCTTTTGCCGCAACCTGAAGGTCCGACCAGCACCAAGAACTCGCCGTCGTCGATCTGCAGATCGAGGTGTTCGAGCACCGGCGCCGGCCGCGATTGGTCGCCACCGCCGCTGCGCGGGGGGTAGGTCTTGCAGACCTGCTGGAAGCAAACGTCAGCCAAGGAGGCGCCCCAACGGGTCTGCGGCCGCCGCGATCCTAGGTTTCTTGATCATGCAGTTCATTGATCAGGCGCGCATCGCGGTCCATGCCGGTCGCGGTGGCGATGGCATCGTCGCGTTTCGGCGCGAGAAGTATGTGCCTGCGGGCGGTCCCTCCGGTGGCGACGGTGGCCGCGGCGGCGATGTGCTGCTGCGGGCCGACGCCAACCTGCAGACCTTGCTCGACTTCAAGTACAAGCGCCAGTTCGTCGCCCCCGATGGCCGCCGCGGCGGCCCCAACCGCGCCACCGGAGCGAGTGGGGATCACCTGATCATCAAGGTGCCCTGCGGCTCCGAGGTGCGCGATGCCCGCACCGGCATCCTGCTGGGTGACCTCACCGACGCCGGCCAGGAGTTGCCCGTGGCCTTCGGTGGCCGCGGTGGGCTGGGCAATGCCCACTACCTCAGCAACCGAAACCGGGCCCCCGAAAAGTGCACCGAAGGTCGCGAGGGCGAGGCCTGGTTGCTGCAGCTGGAGCTCAAGCTGTTGGCCGAGGTCGGCATCATCGGCCTACCGAATGCCGGCAAAAGCACTCTGATCGCTGTGCTCTCGGCCGCCAGGCCGAAGATCGCCGATTACCCCTTCACCACCCTGGTGCCAAATCTCGGGGTGGTGCGGCGGCCCAGCGGCGATGGCACCGTCTTTGCCGACATTCCTGGATTGATCGCAGGGGCATCCCAGGGCGCCGGCCTTGGATACGATTTTCTGCGTCACATCGAGCGCACCCGGCTGCTCATCCATCTGCTGGATGCCGGCAGTGAAACGCTGCTCGCCGACTATGGCGTGGTGGAAGGGGAGCTCAGGGCCTACGGCCATGAGCTTGACCAGCGACCGCGGCTGGTGGTGCTGAACAAAATTGAGCTGCTGGAGCCTGAAGCCCTCAAGGCCCAGGCCCAGCAGCTGTCAAGCCTCAGTGGCCGAGAGGTGCTGTTGATCTCAGCAGCGGCTGCCAAGGGCCTGGAGGCCCTGCTGGCAGCCGTCTGGCGTGAGCTGGGGATTCAGTCGTCGTAGACGAGGCACTCAGGTGCATCAGGATTTAGATCGCAGAACACCTCCATCGGGGTCGGGTCATGGTTGTCGCCGGGGTGGTGCTCCTTGTACTCCTGAAGCTCCTTGAGCTCCTGTTCGAGGTGGCGCACCTTGCCCATGTCTCCGGCTGCACGGGCCGCTTTGATCTCACTCTGATCCTGCTGGATGTGCTCGTCGATGGAATTCATGGATGAACAGCCTCGTAGGCCTTCATTTCAGCGCGCTCACCTTACGGGTGTTGGGGCCGGCCAGGCTGATTTTGTGTCGCGCTGCGAATCGGTCCAGTCATGGCTATGCCGTGGGTAGACGCCGTCCGCACTGCAGCCATGCCCAGGATCAAAGCCCGACGTGGCCGCCACTTCATTGATGAGGGCGGACGTCTGTTCTGGATCAACGGCCCTGAAGAGCACTGCTATCTCTCGGAGCAGCGCCAGTGGCGGGTGGGCCTCAGCTTCGATGATGTGTTGGATTGGAAACAATGTGCCCCCAGTGGCCTGGTGAGTCAGCGCTTCGGCTCGCTGCAGGCGGCCTGTGAGGCCTACGAGCACAGCCAGATCCAGTGGTATCAGGACCTCTATCTGCAGCGCATGGGGGCCCAGATGGCTGCTCACCGCGGTGATGACGACTACAAGCCCACCGCCATGAAGCAGGCCGAAGCCCAGGGGGCCAGGCCAAGACGGCAGCCCTGGAAGCTGCCGGAGCCCTTGGGACCGGTTTGCGGGTTGCCGCCGCGGCACGAGGTGGCAACCGCTTCTGCTTCCGGGTCGCCAGCCGAGGTGGCCCATCCCCGCCGCCGCCGCCGCTCAGCCAGGCGGCTCGCTGAGCTCTAGCCAACGCTCCTCGCCCTGTTCGATCCGCTCGTTGAGCTGGGCCAGCTCCTGGCTCAGGGCCTCCAGCGCGCCGTAATCGCTGCCACTGGCGGCCAGGCGCTGCTGCAGGCTGTGGCGCTGCGCTTCCCATGCCGGTAGCTCCTGCTCCAGGGTCTGCAGCTCTCGCGATTCCTTGAAGCTGCGGCGCCGGAGTTGCTGCCTTGGGCGCGCCGCCGGCTCGCCGGCGCTGGTGGCCGGTTTGGCTCGGGCCTCCTCGCGGCCGCTGCACAGGCGCGCCTCGAGATAGGCGCTGTAGTTGCCTTCAAAGCGGTTCAGCTGGCCGTTCTCAAGGCTGAACAGGCGATCCACGCAGCGATCGAGGAAATAGCGGTCGTGGGAGACCACCACCACACAGCCGCGAAAGTCTTCCAAGAAGTCTTCCAACACGCTCAGGGTCTGCACGTCCAGGTCGTTGGTGGGCTCATCGAGCAGCAGCACGTTGGGCGCCTCGATCAGCAACCGGCAGAGGTGCAGCCGCCTGCGTTCGCCGCCGGAGAGCTGGCTCAGCGGTTGGTGCTGCTGGGCGGGTGGGAACAGAAACCGCTCCAGCAGCTGGGAGGCGCTGAGCACACTGCCGCCCACGCTGATCTGTCCGGCGGCCTCCAGCACCACATCGATCACTTTGCGGTTGCGGCCGGCGGCATCGGTGGCCGCCAGCACCCCATCGCTGTGCTGGTCGAAGTAGGCCAGCTTCACCGTGCTGCCTCGCTCCAGCTGCCCCGCCTGCACGGCTCGGCGCCCCGCGAGCAGATCGAGCAGGGTCGATTTGCCGCAGCCATTGGGGCCGATGATGCCCACCCGGTCTTCCGGGTTGAAGCTGTAACTGAAGCCATCAATCAGAGGCTCAGCGCCGTTGGCCTGGGCTGCATCGCTGGCCCAGATCTGCAGGTCCACGGCTTCGATCACCTGCTTGCCCAGGCGCCGACGGTTGCTGGCCAGGCTGAGGTCGCCCTTGGCCTGGCGCTTGGGCGTCTCCTGCAGGGCTTCGATGCGTTGGATGCGCGCTTTCTGTTTGGTGCTGCGGGCTTTGGGGCCCCGCCTCAGCCACTCCAGCTCGCGGCGCAAGACCCCCTTGAGCTTGGCTTCGCTGGCCGCTGCTGCCGCTTCCGCCTCGGCCTTGTGGGTCAGGTAGGAGGCGTAGTTGCCTTCGCTGCAACGGGCTTCGCCGCGGTCGACCTCGACGATGCGGCGGGTCACCTGATCGAGCACGTAGCGGTCGTGGGTGATCAGCACCAGCGCTCCGCTGAAGCGTTGCAGGTAGCCCTGCAGCCACTGCACCCCATCGGCATCCAGGTGGTTGGTCGGTTCATCCAGCAGCAGCACCTCCGGGTCGGCCACCAGGGCGGCCGCCAGGGCCAGGCGTTTGCGATACCCCCCTGAGAGCTCACCCACCTGGCGCTGGCCGTCGCTGATGCCCAGCCGCTGCAGCACCTCGCGGATCTGTTGCTCCAGGCCCCAGGCCTGGCTCTGGTCCATGCGGCTGTTGAGCTCGCCGAGCTGGCCCATCAGGGCGCTGTCGTCGTCGCCGCGGGCATGGGCGGCCGCCAGCGCCTCGCTCACCTCGGTGTAGCGGCGCAGCAGCTGCATCTTGGTGCCGCTGGCGCTGAACACCTGATCCAGCACGGTGCGCTCGGGATCGAGCTGGGGGTCCTGATCCACCAGCACGATGCGGGTGCGCGGCGCGCAGCGGCGTTCCCCGCCCCCCAGGGGTTCCAGCCCGGCGAGCACCCGCAGCAACGTCGATTTGCCGGCCCCGTTGGGGCCGATCAGGCCCAGCCGGTCGCCGGCGCTGATGTGCAGGTCGAGATGGGCAAACAGGGTGCGCAGGCCGAAGGGGTTGCCGGCATCGACGAGGCTGATCAGGCTCAAACCGCCGGCCCCGAGACGCTGCCCCCGCGCTGCTGCAGGCGCAGGGCTTCGAGGTGGGCAAACACGCTCTTGTCGCCCACGTCGGCCGCGGCGGGCATCGGCAGTTTGCGCAGGCACAGCACCAGCAGCAGAGCGCTCTCAAGGCCCAGCAGCTGCAACGTCACAGGTCCGCTCAGCAGGCCAGCCAGATAGCCCAGCAGCGCCACCGGCAGCAGCAGGGTCACCCCGATCGCTTCCAGCCGCCTGAAGCAGAAGAATTCCTTGAAGCCGATCCCGGCCAGGGCGGCAAACAGGGGACCGATCGCCAGCATCCACAGCCGCTGCTGCTCCAGGGCCTGGGCCATGGCTCCAGGGCCGGCCCGCCAGGCCAATAGCACTGCCCCCAGGCAGCCCAGCAGCCACAGCAGTTGCAGGGCGCGGTGCAGGGGCCGCAGATAGATGTGGATCCACTGCAGTGCCATGCCGATACCCGCCGCCAGCAGCAGCAGCCAGGGCCCCAGCCAGGCCGCGTTGCTCCACTGCCACTGCACCAGCAGCGCCAGCTGGGCCACGGCGGCCAGCAGCAGGGCGAGCCGGTAGCTGAGCACCTCGCGCCGATCCCTGGCATCGATGCTGAAGGGTCCGTAGACCCCTTCAAACACTGGATCGCTCATGGTTGTGTCTCTGGTCCCATCACCAGTGTGCTCAGCGGCGGCGCGGCGGGCACGATGCCGCTGGGATGCAGGGGAAACAGGGCGCCGAAGTAGTCGCGGCGCCAGGCCTCGGGCCAGCAGCTGCCTTGCACCCCCGGCAGGGCAAAGAAGCGCTGACGCCAGCGCGCCAGGGCTGGCAGCTGCCACAGGGCGATGCGGCTGCAGCCAAACAACGGTGCATAGACCAGTTCCAGCCGGATCAGGGTGGGAAACAGCACCACATCGGCCAGGCTGAGTTGCGCTCCGCTCAGCCACGCACCCGGCTGGGCAGCCACGCTCGCGTCGGCCATCTCCAGGGTCTCGAACAATGCGGCCTCGGCAGCGTCATAGGCCGCCTGGTTGCGGGCGAACCCGCAGCGGTAGACCCCGTCATTGACGCTGCCCTGCAGGCGATCCCGCCAGTGGCTGGTGGCTTCGGCCTGTGTCGCTGGATCCAGGTCGATGCCGGCAGCGGGCCAGCGGTTGAGCAGCTCGATCAGGCGCGCGCTTTCGTTGAGCACGATTCGCCCCTGGCTGATCGAATAGAGCGCTGGCACGGTGGCCCGTGTTCCCGCTGCGGCCCCACTGCGGCGGTAGAGCTCGGCCAGGGTCTGGCACCCCTCAAAGGGGACGGCAAAGCGCCATCGACCGGCCTGGGGATCCGGATCCACCACCAGCAGGCTGATGCTGGGTTCGAGCTGGCGCAGGGTCCACACCAGCCAGGCCCGATGGGCCCACGGGCAGCTGCGCCCCACGATCAGCACATGGCTTCCCGGCTGGGTGGCATTGGCCGGCAGTTCGGGCAGGGCGGTGAACGCCCCGGCCGGCCGGCGGTAATGGCCACCGCTGTCGGCCGGCCCCAGGCCATTCATTAACTGTTGCCATTGCCAGTGCCACAGGCAGCGGGCGCTGCGAACCAGGCTGGAGGGAGGAGCCATGAAGTGCGTCAGGCTGTGGGCGCGTGATCCGGCGATGCCCATGCACGACCCCACGGGCGGTTCAATCCTGGTGGTGGCGGGCACCCATGGCAATGAGCGCCATGCTCCCTGGCTGCTGCAGCAGTGGCAGAGCCAGCCGCAGGCCCTGCAGCGCCATGGCCTGGAGTTGCAGCTGGTGTTGGGCAACGCCGAGGCCCATCGCCAAAACCGTCGCTACATCGACCGCGACCTCAACCGCTGTTTCGATCCCGGCCTGCTTGAGGATCCGAACGCCCAGGCTCTGGAGGTGCAGCGTGCCCGTGAGCTGTTGAAGCTGTACGGGCCCCAGGGGGAGCAGCCCGCCCTGGTGGTTGTCGATCTGCACAGCACCACCGCGGCGATGGGCAACAGCCTGGTGGTCTATGGCCGCCGACCCGCCGATCTGGCGCTGGCGGCAGGCCTGCAGCAGTGCCTCGGGTTGCCCGTCTATCTGCACGAGGCCGACCAGGCTCAGCACGGTTTTCTGGTGGAGTGCTGGCCCTGCGGTCTGGTGATCGAGGTGGGACCGGTGCCCCAGGGGGTGCTGCAGGCCGCCATCTGCCGTCAGACCCAGCTGGCTCTTGAAGCGGTGTTTGCGGTGCTTGCCGCGGCGGCCAGCGGCCAGCTATGCCTGCCGCCCGAGCTGGTGGTGCACCGCCACCTGGGCAGCATCGATCTTCCCCGCCACCCCGATGGCACCCCTGCGGCGCTGCTGCACCCAGGGCTGCAGGGGTGCGACTGGCAGCCGCTGCAGCCGCGTGATCCGGTCATGGTCGATGGCGCCGGCCAGGTGATCGCGCTGGAGGCGGTTCTGCCTCCAGCGCTTGCCGGCCGTCAGCGCTACTGGCCGCTGTTCATCAATGAAGCCGCCTATGGCGAGAAAGGCATCGCCTTCAGCCTCACCGCCCGGGAGTGCTGGGCGCTGCCAGCTGGGGCGGCGGCAGGGCTGGAGCAGCTTGCCGCGCAGTTGCGGCGCTGCTGAATCAGCGTGCCGGTGCCGGAGGACACACGCAGGGGCAGGTCCCGGTTCCGGGTTGACCCGGCTGTGCACTTGTGCGTTGCTGATTAATGTAGATGCTGCGCAGCACGCTGCGGCCATCGGCGGCAATGCTGATCTCGCTTTCCACGGTGGCGGCCTTTTGCTCGGCCACCCAGCCCGGAGGGCCGCCGGGGAAGCGGAACACGAAACCATTGGGCCCGCGGCTGATCAGGCACTCCTGGATGCGTCTGGCTTCCACCATGCACAGGCCGGGTTGGTACCGCCCCAGGCCGCCGTTGAGCTCCACGGCGGTGTTTCGGGCCAGATTGACGGCCCGCTGCAGGCTTTGGGATTCCTGCTCCAGCTGGCCCAGCCGCTCAATGATCGATTGTCGTTGTTGGGGCTGCGCTGCTGGAGGGCTGTTCTGGGCCATGGCGGCAGGCGTGAACAGAAGCAGCAGGAATGGCGTCAGGCGCATGGCGGTCAACCGCAGGCGGTGGTGTTTTGTTCCTTGGTACACGGCAGATCGCTCACGCTGCCGTCGGCCCAGTAGATCCGCAGCCGGTCATCGCTGGTGCCGCTGCGGTAGGTGAGGGATTTCACCACCCCGGCGGGGGCTTTGCCGCTGCCGCCCCTGGCTGGGGCCGGGGTCAGTTGGTTGAGCCGCCGTTCGAGTTGCTGAACCTGCAATTGCATCTGTTCCTGGCGCTGCAGCAACTGCTCCACCCTGGTGCCGCTGCCGCCGGAGCAGCCGCCAACCCCCAGGCCCAGCGCCAGGGCTGTCAGCGCCGGCACCATCGGCTTGGAGGCGTTGGATAAGGCCCTCAAGGCTCGAGGCCGCGGCGCTGAAGGCAATGGAAAGGAACGGCGAGCCATGGCCGACGCGAGGATGCAGCCGTCTTAGCAGCGTTGACGCAACCCGACGCCGCTGGGGCACCGTCATCAGCGGAGCTGATCGGTCTGATAGGCAGCGCTGATGCACTCCTGGGCCGGCGAGCCCGCTCAGATCCGCAAACTTCCGTTACAGTCGTTAACGACGGTTCACCGTCTTTC
>Ga0194124_10002673_pt1 | contig 19783 bp, 16 predicted proteins | sample TA2KigCas0mmetaG_FD_148605 | JGI IMG/M metagenome (GOLD analysis project Ga0194124, IMG submission 148605) | Freshwater microbial communities from Lake Tanganyika, Tanzania - TA2015031 Kigoma Deep Cast 0m | ecosystem: Environmental > Aquatic > Freshwater > Lake | place: Tanzania: Lake...
TTTTGCGTGAAGACCGGCGCCACATCCAGGACCGCGACGTGGAGCTGCTGCGCCAGACCGTGCGCAGCCGGCTCAACCTGGAGATGGCCGCCACGCCCGAGATGGAGGCCATCGCCCTGCGCCTGCGGCCCCACATGGTGACCCTGGTGCCGGAGAAGCGCCAGGAGGTCACCACCGAGGGCGGCCTGGATGTGGCCGGCCAGCTCTCCAGCCTTCAGGGGCTGGTGGGGCGGCTGCAGGAGGCGGGCATCGGCGTCAGCCTGTTCGTCGATGCCGATGGCCCCCAGCTCGAGGCCAGCGCCGCCAGCGGTGCCCGCTGGGTCGAGCTGCACACGGGCACCTACGCCGAGGCGCCCTGGCCGGCCCAGCCCCAGGAGCTGGCACGCCTCACCGAGGGCGCCTTCCGGGCCCGAAGCCTGGGCCTGCGGGTCAACGCCGGCCATGGCCTCACCTACCAGAACGTGGAGCCAGTGGCGGCGATTGAGGGCATGGAGGAGCTCAACATCGGCCACACGATCGTGGCCCGGGCCCTGGCGGTGGGTCTGCAGCAGGCCGTGCGCGAGATGAAGGCCCTGGTTCAGAATCCCCGCCGCGACCCCATGTTCGGCGACCTGCACCCATGAGCACCTACCACTTCGTTGCCGCCAGCGAGGCCTTCCTCACCGAGGAGGAGCCCCTGGAGGAAGTGCTGCGCGAGCGGGTGCGGCACTACGGCGATCAGGGTAAGGCGATCGATTTCTGGCTGTTGAAACGGCCCGCCTTTCTGGAGGCGCCCGAGCTGGCCGCCCAGGTGGCGGCTGTGCCCAGGCCTGCGGCGGCGGTGGTCTCCAGCGATGAGACGTTCATCACCTTCCTGAAGCTGCGGCTCGAATACGTCTGCAAGGGCAGTTTCGAGGCCCCCAGCAGCAGCATTCCCGACGCCCTGGCCGCTGGGGCCTGAGCCCTGGCCTGGGGTTGCCGCGGGTTCAGCGCTCGCCCTGGCCACCGTCCTGCTGGTAGCGGGGTTTGTTGTCGCCGATGGTGAGCAGGGCCTGTTTGTTCTTCCACCAGATCCAGTCGCGGATCGGTGGTGTGTTGGCCAGCTCGTTGCGGCTCAGCCCCAGCCCCAGCTTGGCGGAGGCATCGAGCAGCACATCGAGCATCGCCTCGCCGTCGCTGCACTGCGCCAGGGCCTCATTGGTGCGTTTGGCACCATCGAGAGCCTTCACCAGCAGGCGGATCCGCTGAACCGCGGGCAGCGCGCGCAGCTCAGACCGGTCGGCGTCGCTCATCGGCTCGGCGTTTGCTGCGAGCGACCGTAGTCGCCGCTTGCCCTGGCAGGGGGGGCTGACAAGGATCGCCTTCTGCAGGCAGACTGGCGCCAACGCATCGGTTTGATGACGCCCAGCAGCCCAACCCAGCACCACTGGGTCATCGGGGATGTGCATGGCTGTGCCCAGTCCCTGAGGGATCTGGTGGAGCGGCTTCCCACCGGCGATCGGCTTGTGCTCTGCGGTGACGTCATCAACCGCGGCCCGCGCATTCTCGAGGCGATGGAGCTGGCCTGGGAGCTGGTGGCAAGCGGTCGCGCCATCTGGCTTCAGGGCAACCACGAGGCCGATCTGGCCATGGCGCTGCGCCAGGGCACCTGGCAGGCGCGCAGCGGCCTGGCCGGTTGTGACACCTACCGGCAGCTCGGTGATCGGCTCTGCCGCACCTGGCTCGAGCGGCTCGAGCAGCTGCCCCGCGTGCACATGGGCCAGGGCTGGGCGGCCACCCATGCCGGCTTTGACCCACTCAGCTGGCAGCCGCACCTCAACATTCGCGCTCCCTTCTGGCAGGCCTACGACGGTCGCTTCGGCACCGTGATCGTGGGGCACACGCCTGGGCCGGCCGTGCGGCGCTTCGGTTCGATCGTGATGGTCGACACCGGTGCCTGCTATGGCGGCGAGCTGAGCGCCTACTGCCCGGAAACCGGCCAGGTCGTGGCGGTTCCAGGTCTGCGAGGCTGGAGTGCGGGGCTGGGTCTCGTACCCCCGGAGCTGTCGGCTCCCATGGCCTGAGCCACGGCCTTGCTGACGGTCTACCGCGGCAACCGGGCCGAGTTTCTGGCCAATCTGCTGGCTGCCCAGCTGCGGCTCGATCCTCCCGACCCGTTGGAGGTGGTGGAGGTGGTGGTCAACACCTGGCCCACCAGCCGCTGGCTGGGCGAACAGCTCGCCATCGGCCTGGGAGGGATCGCCGCCAACCTGCGGTTCCCCTTTCCGGGCAGCCAGCTGCGCCGTCTGGTGGGTGCTGTGCTGGCCGACAGCGATCAGGGCGCTGCCGATCCCTGGCGTGCCAGTGCCCTGGTGTGGCCCGTGCTGGAGCTGTTGGATGCGGTGGTGGAGCACCCCGAGGGGGCACCCCTGCGCCGTTGGCTGCAGGCGCGTGGGGCGCCGCGAACCCAGCTCGATCTGGCCCGCTGGCAGCTGGGCCGCACCATCGCTGATGCCTTCGACGATTACGCCCTGTACCGGCCCGAGGTGCTGGCAGCCTGGTGGCGGGGTCAGGGTGAGGGTTGGCAGCCGCTGCTGCTGGCCCTGTTGCGCGAGCAGCTTGGCCAGGAGCCCTTCGGCCTGCGGGTGGCGCGGGCGATCGAGCAGCTGCGCCGGGGCCCGCTTGCGGCCGGGGTGCTGCCGCCGCGGCTGCGGCTGTTTGGCCTCAGCGCCATGGCGCCGGTGCAGGTGCAGCTGCTGCAGGCCCTGAGCGGCCACATCCCGGTGGATCTCTATCTGCTCACCCCCTGCCGGGATCTGTGGCAGCGCTGCAGCGATCGCCGCCGCCAGCTCAGCGACGCGATCGCCCTGAGGCAGCCCCTGGCGGGTGACTGGCTGCTTGAGGCGCCAGGGCTGGAGGCACGCTTCGGGCGCCTGGGGGCCGAGTTTCAGCAGCTGCTCGAGGGCAGCGGCGACACCCAGCTGGGTCTGCGCCGCGAGGGTGATCTGTTCTTTGCGCCTGCGCAGGCAGCCCGCGGCCAGGGGCGCTCACCCTCCCTGCTAGAGCAGCTGCAGGAGCGCCTGGTCGGCGATGCGCCCCAGCCAGGGGACGCCAGCGAGCCGCTGCAGCGCGCGCCCAACGACAGCTCCCTGGAGTTCCATGCCTGCCCAGGGCGGCTGCGCCAGCTGCAGATCGTGCGCGATCGGCTGCTGCAGCTGCTGGCCGCCGACGAGAGCCTTGAGCCCCGCGACATCCTGCTGATGACGCCGCAGGTCGAAGCGTTTGCGCCCTTGGTGGGTGCGGTGTTTGGCGACAGCGAGGCCACCGGTGTGCCGCTGCCCTGGCGGCTCACCGACCGCAGCCAGCAGAGCGAAGCCGGCATCGCCCAGGCGCTGCTGCAGCTGCTGAGCCTGGGTGGTGAGCGGCTCACCGCCAGCGCCCTGGAGCAGTTGCTCACCTGCGCGCCGTTGCTGGCGGCCCACGGCATCGCTGCCGATGAGGCCGGTGCGATCACGGCCTTGCTGCAGCGGGCAGGGTTCCGCTGGGGCATCGATGCTGCCGCGCGGGGTGGCAACCCCTGCCACAGCCTCAGCTGGGCCCTGGATCGCCTGCTGCTGGGCCTGGTGCTGCCGGAGCGGCCGGGCCTGGCCCCAGCCGACACAGCGCCCCTGGCCATGGCGGGCAGCTTTGAGCAGCAGAGCCGCTGGCTGCAACTGCTGCGCCAGTTGCTGGCGAGCCTGCGCTGGCTGGGGCAGGCTCGCACGCCGGCCGCCTGGGTGGAGGGCCTGCGCGAGCAGCTCGGCGCCCTGTTTGGCGATGGCGGCGGCTTGGCCTGGGAGCTGCAGGCGATTCATGCCGCCCTGGCCGACTGGTTGGCAGCGGCTGGTTCGTGCCCTCTGCAGTTGGCCGCCCCCGTGGTGGCCGAGGTGCTGGGCGAACGCCTCAGCGAAGGCAGCGGCCGTTTCGGCCACCGCTCCGGCGCGCTCACGATCAGCGCCCTGGAGCCGATGCGCGCCATTCCCCACAGGGTGGTGGTGCTGTTTGGCCTGGATGCCGGCATGTTCCCGCGGCGGCGGGAGCGCGCCGGCTTTCACCTGCTGGAGCAGGAGCGGCGGCTGGGGGATCCCAACAGCGGCGACCAGGACCGCTACGTGCTGCTCGAGAGCCTGCTGTCGGCGCGGCAGCACCTGCTGCTGGCCTGGAGCTGCCGCGATGAGCGCAGCGGCGAGCGGCTGGAGCCCGCCACGCCCGTGCGCCAGTGGCTGGAGCTGCTGAACCAGCAGCTGCCTGTGGTGCCGCTGCGGGAGCATGCCGCCAACCCTCTGGAGCGCAGCAACTTTGAGCCCCAGGGCCCCTGGCCGCCGGCCAGCTGTGACCGGCGCCAGCTGCAGGCCCGCCAGCAGCTGGAGCAGGCCCTGGCGGGCGCTGCTGCCGGCCCCGAGCGCGGCCTGGCCTTCAGCTCCCCGCCCGAGCCGGCGTCTGATGCCCCCGAGCCCGAGCCCGTGCTCTGGAGCGAGCTGCACGCGTGGATCGCCGCACCCCAGCGCTGCTGGCTGGAGCGGCTGGGCCTGCGACCGCGCGAATTCGACCAGCCGCTGTTGGATCTGGAGGCCCTGGAGCTGCCGGAGCGGCAGCGGGCCAGCCTGCTGCGCGGCCAGCTCGAGGCTGCCGAGCCGCCCGATTGGCAGCAGCTGGAGCGCGGCCGCGGCCTGTTGCCGCCGCTGGCGGCCGGAGCCCTCGAGGTGCGTCAGCTGGAGCAGCGCTGGAGCTCGCTGGCCGGCTGCCTCGCCCAGCTCGGTGAAGCCCGTGCGCCGCTGGCGCAGTGGCAGCAGCTCGAGGCAACGCTGAGCTGGCGCGGCGATCAGCTGGTGCTGGTGCACACCGCCAAGGCCCGCGCCCCCCAGCGACTGGCCCTTTGGCTGCAGCTGCTGCTGGCCTGCAGCGGCGGGCTGGCGCCCCGCGGCGCGGCCCTGGTCGCCCGCGATCAGCACCGCTTCCGTGTGGTGGAGCAGCTGCAGCCGCTGCCGCCTGCTGCAGCGCAGGAGCAGCTGGGCCAACTGCGGCAGTGGTGCGCCGCGCACCGCCAGTGCTGCTGGCCGCTGCCGCCCGAGAGCGGCTGGACCTTTGCCCGCGCCGAGCTGGCCCAGAGCGGCCAGGGGCTCAGCAAGGCCCGCCCCTGCTGGGAGGGTGGATATCGCCTGCGGGCCGAGCGCAGCGATGCGGCGCAGGCGTTGTGTTTTGGGGCGGATCTGCCCCTGGCTGAGCTATTGACGCCGCGGGTGCAGCAGCTGGCCCTTGATCTCTATGGGCCGCTGTTGCAGGTGTGGCAGGAGCGGCGCCCATGAGCACCCCATTGCCGCCCTTCGAGGCCAATGGCCTGCCGCTCAGCCCCGGCATCCGGCTGCTCGAGGCCAGCGCCGGCACCGGCAAGACCTTTGCCCTGGCCCATCTGGTGCTGCGGCTGTTGAGTGAGGGGCCCCAGCCGCTGGCGCTCAGTGAGTTGCTGGTGGTCACCTACACCGAGGCGGCGGCGGCCGAGCTGCGCGATCGCATCGCCCGGCGGTTGCAGCAGGCCCTGGGGCTGCTGGAGACCCAGGAGCAGGGCGGCGCCCCTGCGCCTGAGCCTGCCGATGCGGTGCTGGAGCACTGGCAGCGGGCCCAGGCCCAAACGCCGGATCCGCTGTTGCGCGCTCGCCTGCTGCTGGCCCTGGAGCAGCTGGATCAGGCCGACATCACCACCATCCACGGCTTCTGCCGCCGCACCCTGCAGCGCCAGGCGCTCGAGGCCGGCCTGGGGCCGGCGGTGGCGCTCGAAACCGAAGCGAGCGAGCGGCGCGAGCAGCTGGTGCACGACTACTGGCAGCAGCAGGTGCTGCCGCTGCCGCCAGGGCTGCTGGCCGGGGTGCTACGGCAGCAGGTCACCCCCCAGCAGCTGGCCGGGGTGCTGGCCAGCCTCGACAGCGACCCGGTCCTGAGCATCGATCCCCTGCCGGCTGGCATCGAGGCCGAACAGCCCCTGGCCGCCCAGCTGGAGCGGCTCTGGCCACAGCTGTGGCAGACCTTTGCGGCACTTTGGCCCCAGCGCGGCCAGGCCCTGGAGCAGGACCTGGCTGCCGCCGCCGCCGAACTCAGGAGCCTGGGGCTCGACTACAAGCCCTACCGGCTCAAGCCCAAGCCCGATCGCCTCGAGCGGGTGCAGGTCTGGCTGGCCGGCCTTGCTGGTGAGCTGCCCTCCTACGAAGAGGTGCTGGCGCAGGTCGATCTGCGCGAGTACTTCCATCCGGGCCCCTTCACCAAGGCTGCGGCCCGGGCCCATGGCGAGGCGGTGTCGCTGCCCCAGGCGCCGCTGCTGGAGGCGATCGCGGCGCTGGTGGATGGCCCGGCCGAGCTGGTGCTCCTGCATTTCGCGCACTGGGGGCGCGTCGAGCTGGCCCGCCGGCGCGAGCGCAGCGGCCAGATGGGCTTTGCCCAGCTTCTCGAGCAGCTCGACCCGGGAGCGGCCGCCACCACCCCGCTGCTCGAGGCCGTGGCCCGGCGCTACCGCGCTGCCCTGGTGGATGAGTTTCAGGACACCGACCCAATCCAGTGGCGCATCCTGCGCACCGCCTTCGCGACCCAGCCGGCGCGCCATCTGCTGGTGATGGTGGGCGATCCCAAGCAGGCCATCTATCGCTTTCGCGGCAGCGAGCTGGCCACCTACCGCCAGGCGGCGCTGCAGGCCGAGCAGCGCTATGGGCTCACCGCCAACCGCCGCGCCAGCGCGGCGTTGGTGGAGGGCCTCAACGCCCTGATGCAGCCCGGCCTCGTCCTCTCGCAGCTGCCCGTGCCGGCGGTGCAGGCCAGGGCCGACAAGGGCAGCCTGCAGCTGCCCGCTGGTGAAGCGCCCCTGCAGCTGCTGGCCTGCGATCCGGCCCAGCTCGAGCAGCAGCTGGCTGGCTTTTGCCTGGCGCTGCTGCAGCGCGGCCTGCGCCTGCGCCAGGGTGATCAGCAGCGGCCTCTGCGGCCGGGCGATCTCTGCCTGCTGGTGAACCGGCACGACCAGGCCGAAGCCCTGCGGCTGGCGCTGGAGCAGCGCCAGCTGCCCAGCCGCCTGGTGAGCAAGGGGGATGTGTTTGAGAGCGCCGGGGCGGGCGCGTTGCAGCGCCTGCTCGATGCCCTGGCCAGCCCGGGTGACCCTGCACGCCTGCGGCTGCTGGCGGCCTCGCCCTTGCTGGGTTGGAGCGCTGCAGCGGTGGCTGCGGCCAGCCCCGACAGCTGGGATCGCCTGGCGGCGCTGCTCGATCGGCTCGCGGCGCAGCTGCCCCACCTGGGCCTGACGGCGGCGGTGGGCCAACTGCTGGCGGCCGAGGGGCTGGCGCGGCTGTCGCTGCAGGGCCGGGCCCTGGCCGACCTGCAGCAGGCGGCCGAGCTGGTGCAGGAGCAGATTCACCGCCAGGGCCTGGGGCTCGCGGCCACCGCCGACTGGCTGCGGCGGCTGCGCCTGCAGGAGGAGCGCGATCCGCCCGAGGCCCACCTCTGCCGCAGCGATGCGGCCGAATCGGCCATCGCCGTGGTGACGGTGCACCGCAGCAAGGGGCTCGACTACCCGGTGGTGATCTGCCCCCACCTCTGGCGCGGCGTCAAGCCGCCAAGCCGCAGCGCCGGCCAGCGCCTGGGGCGGCGCTGGATGCCTGCCGACCAGGACCGCCCCAGGCTCGATCTGCACCTCAGCCCCGACTGGGGTACGGGCCGCAGCGCGGCCCAGCAGCATCTGTTGGCCCAGCAGCAGGAGGCTGAGCGCCTGGCCTATGTGGCCTGCACCCGCGCCCAGCACCTGCTGGTACTGGCCTGGCCCGGGGTGGATCAGGCCGAGAGCGCCAATCCGCTCTCGCCCTGGCTGCTGCAGGGCGATGGGCTGCGCCCGCTGCCCCTGCACCGCCTCGACGCTGCGGCCCTGCTGCTGCGGCACGAGCGCTGGCAGGCGCCGCTGAGCAGCGCCCCGTTGCAGCTAGGGCCGCGGCCTGAGCGGCCGCTCGAGCGCAACTGGGGCCGGGCCAGCTATTCGGCCTGGGCCCACAGCCAGGTGGCCCTGCCTCCGGATGCCCGCGATGAGGGCCGCGACAGCGATGCCGTGCTGGTGGATGGGCTCGACGAACCCACCGCTTCGCCGCCGCCAGGCGCCTGGCCGGCGCTGGGCCCCTTGGCTCTCCTGCCCCGCGGTGCTGGCCCCGGCGATGCGCTGCACCGCATGCTGGAAGCGATCGATTACCCGGCCCTGGCGGCGGGAATGCAGGATCCGGCCCGCCAGGTGGTGGCGGCGGAGCTGGCCCGTGCCGGCCTGGCGGCCGAGCTGCTGGAGCCCCTGCTGGCGGGCTTGCTGCTGCTGGTGCAGAGCCCCCTCGGTGGCCCCCTGGGAGCGTTGCGGCTGGCCGATCTGCCGGCCGGCAGCTGGCTCAATGAGATGAATTTCGATCTGCCCCTGGCCCAGGGGCAGCGCCGTCTGGTGCGCAGCAGCGGCCTGGCGGGGGTGTTTGCGCGCCACCCCGGCGGCTGCTTCGGTGCGGCCTACGCCGAGCAGCTGCGGCAGCTCGATGTGGCCAGCCGCGGCTTCCTCACCGGTTCGATCGATCTGGTGTTCTGCGCCGCTGAGCGCTGGTGGATCGTCGACTGGAAGAGCAACTGGTTGGGCCAGCTCGGCAGCCAGGGGCAGGTGCTGTCGTGCGGTGCCAACGACTACTCCCAGGAGGCGATGGCGGCCTTGATGGCTAGCAACCATTACGCATTGCAGGCCCATCTCTACCTGGTGGCACTGCACCGCTACCTGCAATGGCGGTTGCCCGGCTATGCGCCTGAGCGCCATCTCGGTGGCTATGCCTACGTGTTTGTGCGTGGCGTCGCCGGCCCCGAGGCAGACGAGCGGCTCGAGCCCGGGGCTCCCGCCCCGGGGGTGTTTGTGGACACGCCGCCGCTGCCCCGGCTGCTGGCCCTTGATGCGCTGCTGCGGGAGGGTCAGCCATGACCAGCCTGGCCCCGGCCCTGTTCGAGACCCTGCTGCGCCTGCTGCCGCCTCCAGCAGGATCTGGTGAGCGGCCGCTGCTGGCGCCGCTGCTGGGCGCCCTGGTTGAGGCTCTCGACAGCGGCGAGCTGGGGTTGCATCTGGCCGCAGACCCGCCGCCGGGGCTGGAGCCCCAGCACTGGCCCGAGGAGTATCTGCGGGCGCTACAGGCGAGCGGCTGGCTGGTGCAGGCCGAGGCGTTGGCCGCCAGCAGCGCCGCGGTGCCCCTGGAGGCGCCGATCGTGCAGGACGGCGCCTGGCTGCGCTGGCGCCGTTGGCATGAGCAGCTGCAGCATTGCCTCGAGCAGTTGCTCGCCCTGGCCGGCGCGCCGCTGGAGTCCGCCGTGGCTGCAGCCAGCATTCAGCAGGCCTGTGCGCAGGCCGAGGCGGCCGGGCTCGACAGCGGCCAGAGCGCCGCGGTGGCGGCGTTGCTGAGGTACCGGCTGGTGCTGCTACGGGGTGGCCCCGGCACGGGCAAGACCTCCACCGTGGTGCAGATGCTTGCGGCGGCCCTGCAGCAGCAGGCCAGCCTGCGGGTGCATCTGGCCGCCCCCACCGGCAAGGCGGCAGCACGGCTCGGAGCCGCGGTAGCCGCCGGCGCCGCCCGGCTCGATCCGACCCTCGCTGGCCCCTTGCAGGCGCTCCCCTGCACCACCCTGCACCGGCTGCTCGATGCGCGGGGAGGCGAGCGCTTTGGCCGGCATGCCCAGCATCCGCTCGAGCTTGATCTGCTGGTGGTCGACGAGCTGTCAATGGTGGATCTGCCACTGATGGCTGCCCTGCTGGAGGCCCTACCGCCCCAGTCCCGACTGCTGCTGGTGGGGGATGCCGGCCAACTGCCTCCGGTTGGAACCGGCGCCGTGCTCGAGGAGCTCTGCCGCCCGACGCGGCTGCAGGCGTTGGGCGATGCCGTGGTGGAACTGCGCACCACCTACCGCAACAACGGCGCGATCGCTGCCTTGGCGAACGGCCTGCGTCAGCCGCCGTTGCCGTCGGGGCTCGATCCGTTGCAGCAGCTGCGTGCCCAGCTGGAGTGCCTGGACAGCGACGCCAATGTGCAGTGGTGGCCCAGCGATCCCTCGCGCCTGCCGCCGCCGTTGCTGGCCCGGTTGCGGCGACAGCAGCAGGCGCTGAGCCGGCTGGCCGCCGCCCTGCCCTGGCCCGCCGATCCCGATGCCCTCGATGGGCCGGCCTGTCAGGCCCTGCTCCAGGAGCTCGAGCGTTGCATCGCGCTCAGCCCGGTGCGCCAGGGCCGCTGGGGTGTTGAGGCCCTGCATCGTGCGCTGCTGGGAGAGACCGAAGGCGTGCCGCTGCAGCGCTGGCCGCTGGGCACCCCTGTGCTGAACCGGCTCAACCGGCCCGAGCAGGGCCTGGCCAATGGCGACATCGGCGTGCTGGTGCAGCGGGGCGGCGAGCGTTGGGTGTTGCTGAGCGGCCCGCGGCTGTTGCATCCGGCCCGGCTGGGCGCCGCCGAGCCGGCGTTGGCGCTCACGGTTCACAAGGCGCAGGGCAGCCAGTACAACGAGGTGTTGCTGCTGCTGCCGCCGATGCGGCACTGGGATCCACGGCTGCTGTACACGGGCCTCACCCGGGCCCGGCAGCGTGCCGTGCTGATCACGCCCGCTGACCACCCAGACCTGACCTGACCTGGCCATGCCTGACCCCTCCCCTCCCCCTGCGGCTTCGGTTCCGGGCGCGGTTCGCGTGGAGCGTCCCTGGGGTTGGTTTGAAGACCTTGGCAGCGGCGAGGGATACAAGGTCAAACGCCTCTGCATCCAGGCCGGCGCGCGCCTCAGCCTGCAGCGCCATCGCCATCGCCTCGAGCACTGGGTGGTGGTGAGCGGCCAGGGGCAGCTGGAATGTGACGGCAGGGTGATCGAGGCCCAGGCGGGCACCACCCTGCTGGTGCCCTGTGGTGCCGTACACCGGGCCCGGGCCACCACCGCCGACCTGGTGATCGTCGAAGTGCAGCGCGGCGCCTGGCTCAGCGAAGACGACATCGAGCGGCTGGCCGATGATTTCGGCCGCTGCGGGGGCGAGTGTTAAGCTTTTCAAAACCCTTTTTCAAGGGCAGGGCAGTCGTTTCGGACCTGGTTTCCAGCCAGCTCCATGGGGTTTCTGCCGGGCCTGCGTTCAAGGATTCCTCAGGCCCTCCAACCCGTGAATCAACAGTCCCTGGACGGCGGCTTCGGCTGCTCCGTCGACCTCGATGTGTGCGTCGATGCGGTGCAGACCGCACCGTGCCCCGAGCAACCCGTTGCGGCCGACCTGCCGCAGGCGCCGAGTGATAGCGGCTTTGCCCGCTTCGGCTTCAGTGACGCCTTGCTGAAAGCCCTCGAAGCGGTCGGCTACGCGCAGCCGTCGCCGATCCAGAGCGCCGCGATCCCCGAGCTGCTGCTCGGCCGCGATCTGGTGGGCCAGGCCCAAACCGGCACCGGCAAAACCGCTGCCTTCGCCCTGCCCATGCTGGCGGCGCTGGATCCAGAGCTGCGCAAGCCGCAGGTGCTCGTGCTCGCCCCCACCCGCGAGCTGGCGATGCAGGTGGCTGAAGCCTTCAACAGCTACAGCGTTCACCTCGATGGGGTGCGCACCCTCGCCATCTATGGCGGCGCCGACTTCCGCGATCAGATCCACCATCTGCGCCGCGGTGTGCAGATCGTGGTTGGCACCCCGGGCCGCGTCATGGATCACATGCGTCAGGGCACCCTCGACCTCTCGGGGCTGCGGGCGCTGGTGCTCGATGAGGCCGACGAGATGCTGCGCATGGGCTTCATCGACGATGTCGAGTGGGTGCTCGAGCAGCTCCCGGCCCAGCGTCAGGTGGTGCTGTTCTCAGCCACCATGCCCACCGAGATCCGCCGCATTTCGCAGAAGTACCTCAACAATCCGGCCGAGATCACGATCAAGACCAAGGCGGCTGATTCAGGTCGCATCCGCCAGCGCTATCTCACCGTCAACGGGCCCCAGAAACTGGCGGCCCTGGAGCGGGTGCTGGAAGCGGAGCGCGCCGAGGCCACGATCATCTTTGCCCGCACCAAGGCGATCACCCTCACGGTGGCTGAATCCCTGGAGCAGCACGGGTACGACGTGGCCGTGCTCAACGGCGACGTGCCCCAGGCCCAGCGCGAGCGCACGATCGAGCGGCTCAAGAGCGGCAAGGTCGATGTGCTGGTGGCCACCGATGTGGCCGCCCGCGGGCTGGATGTGGAGCGGATCAGCCTGGTGATCAACTACGACATCCCCTTTGACAGCGAGGCCTACGTGCACCGCATCGGTCGCACCGGGCGTGCCGGCCGCAGTGGTGAGGCGATTCTGTTTCTGACGCCGCGCGAGCGCCGCTTTCTCTCCGGCCTCGAACGGGCCGTGGGGCGGCCGATCGAAGCGATGGAGGTGCCCAGCAACGCCACCATCAACCAGAACCGTCTGGATCGCCTGCGCAGCCGGCTCACGGCAGCGGTGCAGGGGTCCAGCTGCAGCGAGCAGGACCGGGCCCTGCTCAGCGAGATCGTGCAACGGGTGGCCCAGGAGGTGGGCTGCAGCGGCGAGGCTCTCGCCCTGGCTGCGCTGGAGCTGAGCCTGTCTGGTCATCCGCTGCTGCTGCAGGGGGATGACGTCTCGTTTGCAACCCCGCGCCAGAACGGCAGTTTTGAGCGGGAGCGACCGGGTCAGGGCCAGTTTGGTGGCGGCGGCCGTCAGGCCCGGGGCGAGAGGCCCGCACGCGGGCCCGAAACCAACATGGAGCGCTTCCGCATCGAGCTGGGTTGGCGCGACCGCATCAAGCCCGGCAACATCGTTGGCGCCATTGCCGGTGAAACGGGTCTCAATGGCAAGGCCATTGGCCGCATCCAGATCTTCGACACCCACAGCGTGGTGGATCTGCCCAAGGGCATGCCCGCCGATGTGTTTGATGGCCTGCGCCAGCTGCGGGTGCTCAACAAACCCCTGCAGATCTCCCGGCTGCAGGGCTGATTCAGGCGCAGAGACCGGTGACGTCGCGGCTGGCCAACGTGGTGAAGTCCACACTCGCCAGCCGCTCTACCGCGGCCACCAGAGCGATCTGCACCTCCTGGGTCTCGCAGCAGACCAGCGTCTGCAGCAGATCAAAGCGATCCTGAGCGGCAAGCTCGCCGTCCTCGCTCCAGGCGAGGCTCCAGGTCACGGGGGCCGTCATCACGGGCGTGCACATCAGGATTTGCTGACAATGGGACACTACTGGGGAGCGCCCCGGGATCGACAGATTCCCTTCGGTTCTGCTTCACGCTTCTCCACATGACTGCCGGCCCCATGCAGCAGTAAGGTGGGAGGGATTCCAAAGGTCACAAGGCTCCCTTCGGCCCACCCAGCTTTCACTGGCCAATCCCTAGGAACCCAGCATCAGACGAATCAGTTCCAGGATTGCTCCAGTTTTTCATTCAATGACCATTTACGTCGGTAACCTCTCGTTCCAAGCTGAGCGCGAGGATCTGCTTGATCTTTTCGGCCAGTACGGCGAAGTGCGCCAGTGCAGCCTGCCCCTCGATCGCGAGACCGGCCGCAAGCGCGGCTTTGCCTTCGTTGAGCTCGCCGACGACGCCGCCGAGCAAAAGGCCATCGACGACCTTCAGGACGTCGAGTGGATGGGCCGCATGATTCGCGTCAACAAGGCCACCCCCCGTGAAGGCGGCGGTGGTGGTGGCGGCGGCCGCGGCGGTTACGGCGGTGGCGGCGGCAACCGTGGTGGCGGTGGCGGTGGCGGTGGCGGCTATGGCGGTGGCGGTGGCAACCGCTGGTGAGCCCACGGCGGTTTACGCCTTCTTCGGCTGAACCGCTGCAGATCCTCAACGGAAGAGCAGCGTTTCAGCAGCCGATCCGCACCTGATCAGCAGCAGGACAGCAGCCGATCAACGGCTTGAATAGCAGTCGGCTGCTCACGACTCAGCAACCCTGTTCAGCTCCCTTGATGCAATTGCCTGAGCCCGCTGCACAGCTGCTGCAGCAGGCTCTCGGCACGGGTGTCACGGTGGGCCATCGATTCGCCGCTGCGGGTTTCAATCGCCATTTCGCCGGTGTTGCGCAGGTTGCTCCAGTCGCACAGCACCACCACATGGTCTTTGGCCTGAAGACCTCTACGGGGCCGATCCGTGGCAATCAGCCAGCGGTGGTTGCGGTCGGGATCCTCAACCTGCAACCCCAGCTCTCCGACCAGATCGATGAGCAGCGCGGTGAGCTCCTGGGCCGCCAGGTCAACCGGGAGGAAAGCACGGCAGTGGGCCATCGAACGGCAGCAGTGTCATTCTCCACTGCTAATCACTGTGCGCGGATCTGCCAACGCGTTGGCGTTTCACCGTCTGGCTGATGGCCCCTGAGCATCCGACGAACCCGCCCCGGCCGCTGCCCCTGCAGCGCCTGCTGAAGGCCCTGCGCCCCCACCGCCGCCAGCTCTGGCTGGCAGCGCTGTGCTCGGTGCTCAACAAGCTGTTCGACCTGGCGCCGCCGGTGCTGATCGGTTTGGCAGTCGATGTGATCGTGCGCCAGGACACCGCCTGGCTGGCGCGCTTCGGTGCCACCACGGTGCCCGCCCAGCTCACCCTGCTGGCGGTGCTCTCGTTTGTGATCTGGAGCGCCGAGTCGCTGTTTGAGTACCTCTACGGGCTGCTCTGGCGCAACCTGGCCCAGACCGTGCAGCACGAGCTGCGGCTGGAGGCCTATGGCCATCTGCAGCAGCTGGAGATGGCCTTCTTCGAGGCCGGCAGCAGCGGCCGCCTGATGACGATCCTCAACGACGACATCAACCAGCTCGAGCGTTTTCTTGACCACGGCGCCAACGAGATCCTGCAACTGATCACCACCGTGCTGGCCGTCGGTAGTGCCATGGCCGTGCTCTCCCCCACGGTGGCCGGGGTCTCGTTTCTGCCGATTCCCGTCATCCTCTGGGGTTCGCTGCGCTTTCAGCGGCGGCTGGCGCCGCGCTACGCCCAGGTGCGCGAAAAGGCCGGCGACCTGGCCGCCCGCCTGGCCAACAACCTGGGCGGCATGCTCACGATCAAGAGCTACACCGCCGAGGCCTGGGAGTTGGCCCGACTGGGCGAGCAGAGCGAGGCCTACCGCGCCGCCAACCGGAGGGCGATCCGCCTGTCGGCCGCCTTTGTGCCGTTGATTCGCTTCGCGATCCTGTTCGCCTTTCTGGCGATCCTGGTGATCGGCGGTCTGCAGGCCTGGCGCGGCACGATCGCCGTGGGCACCTACTCGTTTCTGGTGTACATCACCCAACGGCTGCTGTGGCCGTTGACCACCCTCGGCCGCACCCTGGATGACTACCAGCGGGCCATGGCCTCGGCGGCGCGGGTGCTCGATCTGCTCGACACTCCGGTGGCCCTGCCCGGCGGCAGCACGCCATTGCCCCTCGGCATGGTGGAGGGGGAGATCCGCTTTGACGACGTCAGCTTTGCCTACCAGGGCCGGGAGCCCTTGCTGCGGCACTTTGATCTGACCATCCCGGCCGGCAGCACGATCGGCATCGTGGGCTCCACCGGCTCGGGCACGAGCACCCTGGTGAAGCTGCTGCTGCGCCTGTATGGCCTTCAGGGCGGGCGCATTTTGCTCGATGGCACACCGCTCGAGCAGCTGCGCCTCGACGACCTGCGCGCCGCCATCGGCCTGGTGAGCCAGGAGGTGTTTCTGTTCCACGGCACCGTGGCCGAAAACATCGCCTATGGCAGCTTTGACGCGTCGCTGCAGGCGATCGAACGGGCGGCGGCCCTGGCCGAGGCGGCCGGGTTCATCGAGCAGTTGCCCGAGGGGTACAACACCGTGGTGGGCGAGCGCGGTCAGCGCCTGAGCGGTGGACAGCGGCAGCGCATCGCCCTGGCCCGGGCGATTCTCAAGGATCCGCCGGTGCTGATCCTCGACGAGGCCACCGCCGCCGTCGACAACGAGACCGAGGCCGCGATCCAGCGCTCGCTGGATCGGCTCACGGCCGATCGCACCACCCTGGTGATCGCCCATCGGCTCTCGACCGTGCGCCACGCCGATCGCATCGTGGTGCTCGAGCACGGCCAGCTGGTGGAGAGCGGCCGCCATGAGGCGCTGATGGCCGCCGGCGGCGCCTATGCCAACCTCTGGCGCGTGCAGGTGGGGCTCAGACCCGACGAGCTGCTGCAGCTGTGAGGGCCTGGTGCGCGTTGCAATAGCGTTGTGCGGATGAAACGCCCTGCAAGCACCAAGGCTGGCCGCACCCCCAGGCGGCGAGGGCGGGCGCGCAAGGTCGTGGTGGCGATGGCCGTGGGCCTCTCGGCAGGCCTGGTGCTGGCGGTGCCCCTGTTCGACCTGATCGGGGGCAGCAGCGGCGCCAACAACAACGCGGTCACCAATCCTTTTGCCGCCTGGACCGGCGTCGGCGATCAAGACATTCTGCTGGTGGGCACCGATGTGGGCGGTGGCAACACCGACGTGATCGCCAGCGTGCGGGTCGATGGCGGCGTCACCCGCATCACCCAGGTGCCCAGGGATTCGTACATCGAAGCCGAGGGCTACGGACCCAACAAGATCAATGCTCTCTACGCGATTGGCGGCATCGATCTGCTGAAGCGCGAGCTGGCGCGCAAGCTGGGCCGGCCGATCACCCACCATGTGATGGTGAACCTCGGTGCGGTGCGGCGCATGGCCGATGCCCTCGGCGGCATCGAGGTCAACGTGTCCAAACGCTTGTATTACACCGACCGCAGCCAGGGTCTCTACATCGACCTGCAGCCCGGTGTGCAGACCCTCAAGGGCCGCGAGCTCGAGGGTTTTCTGCGCTTCCGCCACGATGAGCTGGGCGACATCGGCCGCCTGGAGCGGCAGCAGCTGGCCTGGCAGGCCCTGTTTCGCAAGCTCACCCGCCCCGAGCACCTGGTGCGCCTGCCGGCGCTGCTCTCGGCCGCGGGCAAAGACATCAAGACCGACCTGGGGCCGATGGAGCTGGGCGGTCTGATCACCGCCATGGGCACCACTGAGCTCGACACCAAGCGCCTGGGTGGGCGCCCGTTCATGCGCAATGGCATCAGCTACTGGGACGCCGACTGGCCGCAGGCGCCAGCGGGGTCATCGGATGCGGCCGCTGCCGACGATCGCTACCGGTTTCTTTACTGAGCGGGCCCTGCCCCACGATCGATGGCGGCCCGATCCAGTCCCTGCAACCGGTCGCAGGTCCCACAGGGCGCGCCCGCAACGGTTGAAAGGTTCAAGCACCATCGGTCCCCTTGTTGCCGCCGTTGCCGTGGTTCGACAGGGTGATCAGGGCCAGCACCAGGGCGGCACCGGCGAGCAACGGTGTGGAGGCCGCCACCGTCACCCCCAGGGCGGCGGTGAACCAGATCGAGGCGGCACTGGTGAGTCCCCGCACCTGGGGTGGCTGGTGCTTGGGCCGTTGGTGCGGCACCAGAATCTCGCCGGCCCCCAGAAAACCGATGCCGGTAGCGACCCCTTGAATCGCGCGGCTGCGGGCATCGGCATGGTCGCCGGCAGCGAGCACCATCAGGCAGGCGCTCAAGCCCACCAGCACATGCACCCGCAGCCGGTTCGGCTGGGGCACATTGCCGTGGTGGGAGCGGTTGAGACCCACCGCCAGGCCGCACAAGACAGCCAGCCCCATCCGCAGCAGACTCTCGATGGCTGGAAGGGTCTCCATTGCCGTGCTCCATCGCTGCGCCCATGGTGACGCCCGTGACCAGTCCTGCCCTGGACCGTTGCTGAGGCGATGAGAGCAGAGCTGCTGCGCAAGAGCGTCAAGCTGGCGATCGCAGCGTTTCTCACCGCGGCGATTGCGGTGTTCTTTCAGCGGATCGAATTTGTCTGGTATCCCCTGCTGGCGGTGGTGGTGGTCGTTGACGACAACGACGAGAAAACGGTGGCGGCGGCGCGCGCCCGCATCCTCGGCACGGTGGTGGGCGGTCTGGTCACGTTCCTGGTGCACACGATCCTGGCCGGCTGGATCGGCGTGCTGGTGTCGATCCTGCTGATGGTGCCGGTGCTGCGGCTGCTGGGTTGGCAGGCGGGGCTGAGCACCGCCGCTCTGGTGAGCGTGATGTTTTTGATGATCCCTGGCCATGCTGAGCTCAACTGGTCGTATGTGTTCAACCGCGCCCTCGACACCAGCGTTGGCTGTGCGGTGGCTCTGGCGGTGGGGCTGCTGCTGTGGCCGCGGAATCGCCTGAACCTGCTCTGCCGCGGCGATGCCGAACTGCGCAGCCGGTTGCTGGCCCAGTTGCAGGCCTATCGCGACTGGCTCGGTGGCCTGAGCCCACGCCCAGACCCCTTGCCGATGGCCGAACTGGGGGCGCGGCTGGATGCCATGCAGCGTTGGATCGCACTCGAGGCCTCGGGCCCCCAAGGGGCCACGATCCGACGCCAGCGCTGGCGGCAGCGCATGATGCTGTGGCGCATGGTGATCAACCATTGGCTCCAATGGGAGCGGTTGCTGGTGGAGGTGGAGCCGTCTGCCCCGCTTCAAACGAGCCTGGATCCCCTGATCAGCCAGCTGTTGATCAGGCGGCAGCCTGGAGTCACCCCGTTGCCGCAGCAGGGGCTGGCAGGAACCGCCGTTCCCTGGCGGCGCGCCGCGGCCGCGGCCCCGCGACCGCTGCCCTACCTGGCGGTGACGGCTGAACTGGTGCCCCTGCAGGCCGGAATCCGGGGGCTGGCACTGCTGCCGTCCCTGCCGCAGGCGGGGGCGGCATGAGCAAGCCGCTGCAACTCTTTCAGCGGGCCGAGGTGCGCCTGGCCCTGGCCGCCGGGATCAGCAACGGCTTTGCGGTGATCAGTGGTCTTCCCTTCGCCTATTACGCCCCCCTGTCGGTGCTGGCGGCGATGGGCACCAACTACGGCAGCACCCTGGAGCTTGGCCGCCAGCGGTTGCTGGGCACCCTTCTGGGGGCGGTGGTGCTACTGGTCTGTTTTGAAGGTCTCAGGGATGTGCCGCTTCCCCTGGGCATCGCCATCGCCCTGGGCAGTCAGCGGTTGCTGGGGGGGCTGCTGCGGCTGGAGGTGGGCTACAAGGTGGGCGGGCTGGTGATCGTGATGGGCTGGCTGGCCCACAACGAGCAGTTCGGTGCCTGGATCCCCCTGCGGTTGTTCTGGAGTGTGGTGGGCATCCTGGTCAGCCTGCTGAGCATGGAGCTGCTGTGGCCCTCGTCGGCGGTGCTCGAGGGCTGGCAGCAGTGGTCGACGCTGTGCGGCCAGCTGGCGCAGGCGCTGCGCCGGGTCGCTGCACGCACGGCGGGCCAGCAGCCCCAGGCGCTGGCGGCTGCCAGGTCGCTGCGGGCGGCCTTGATGGCGCTCCGCACTGACCTGCCGGCCGTGCGCCGCGAGCTGGGCGGCAGTGCCAATGACCATCCGGTGTTGGCGCTGGTGGCCTGCCTCGATGAGAGCTGCTCACGGCTGATCGGGCTGCTGTTGGGCCTGCAGCGGGCCCATGCCGAGGGCACCAGCCCTGCGCTGCAGTCGCTGCGCCATGCCGAAGCGACTCTGATGGATGCGGTGGCTGGGCGGCTTGAGCTCTGGTCGGAGGCCTTGGCGCGCACTCCCGCCCGGCGCAGTCGGGCGGTGCCCAGGCTGCCGGCAGCGCCGTTTGTGCCGCCGGATGCCTGGCTGAAAGCCGAAGCGCTGCTGGCCGATCCGGCGATCAACCAGGCCGGGCTGGAGCAGCTGGAACGGCTGGCCGGGCGGCAGCAGCTCTGCCGACAGCTGATCGATGCGCTGCATCGCAGCGAGCGCCAGTGGCAGCGCTGTAGCCAATGAGTCCTGGGTCCGGAATACTGGGGCCGAACAAGGTCG
>Ga0194124_10002694_pt1 | contig 19714 bp, 22 predicted proteins | sample TA2KigCas0mmetaG_FD_148605 | JGI IMG/M metagenome (GOLD analysis project Ga0194124, IMG submission 148605) | Freshwater microbial communities from Lake Tanganyika, Tanzania - TA2015031 Kigoma Deep Cast 0m | ecosystem: Environmental > Aquatic > Freshwater > Lake | place: Tanzania: Lake...
TGCCGCAAGTGATGCCCCAGGCAGCGGATCTGGACGACGCCGAACTGATCAACGTGCTCGAGCGGGCGCGTTTCCTCTACTGCGATGGCATCGGTTGCGACAAAACGGGGCAGCGATCTGGGTTGGCATAGGTCGGTCGCTGGTCATGCCATGCCCTACGAGCCCGGATCCACCCAGTGCCGCGTGCTGATCGACTGCAAGGGGCAGATCGAATCGATGCTGCTCACGCTCTCGCGCCTCGACGACACGGCCACCATTCGCGAGCAGCTGATCGACGTGCATCACCAGCTTGAGGCGCTCCACAACCAGGCACGCCGCGCGGCCTCCCAGGTCTGAACCGCCGCAGCGAAGCAGCCAACGCTGGTCAGGCGTTCCGCTGGTCAGCCCGCAGGTCCATCTCGAACACCTGACAGGCGGCATAGGCGCTGGCCAAGGTGGCGGCATGGGTGCGGCCGCGGGGGTGCTGCTGATGGTCGACCACATAGCGCCCGCTGGTCTCGCGATAAATCAAGCAGCCACGGCCGGTTTCACCCACGTAGGAGAGGTCACCCATGGATCCAAGCGGAGCGTCTTGTCTTTCTCTAGCCGCGGTTGCGAGCAGCGTCCATGTGTGTGGGTCCACACAACATGGAACGTGATCTAGCTCCCGAGCTGATCGCCCGGCCGAGCCCCCAGCTGCTGCAGCAGGCTGGTGCCGGCGCTCGCCGCCTTGCCCTCCAGTTGAGCCTGGCGAAGCAACAGCGGGCAGCCGCCGGTGCTCACCACCAACCCCAGCCCGCTCTCGGCCGCCAGCACCTGACCCGGCGGGTGTACGGCGCTGGGCCAACGGCCCACCAACGCGGCCGCCTCGGGGCTCAGCTGCGGGCTGAGGCGCTCCACCAGCGGCTCGGTGGCCAGCAGCTTCAGGCGCTGGCCACGCCAGCTGGTGCTGGCCCCGGGGTAGAGACCCATCACCTGGCGGTGCAGCGCCAGGGCCGGTCGCTGCCAATCGATCGGCAGATCGTCCTTGCTGATCAGGCGGGCATAGCGCACCCCCTCCTCGCTCTGGGGCTGCAGGCCCAGGCGCGCCAGCCGTTGCTGCCGTGATCCGGGGCCAGCGGCCGCAATCTGCGGCAACGCCTCCACCAGCAGCTCGGCGGTGAGCTGGCTGAGGCGCTGCCCCAGGGTGTGGGCGTTGTCGAGCAGGTGGATCGGGGTGCTGCGCTGCAGCAACACGGCGCCGGTGTCGAGGCCTTCCTCCATGGCCATGATGCCGACGCCGGTCTTGGCGTCGCCCTCGATCAGGGCCCACTGGATCGGAGCGGCGCCGCGCCAGCGGGGCAGCAGCGAGCCATGGCCGTTCCAGCAGCCCAGCGGCGGCTGATCCAGCACCGCCGTTGGCAGGATCTGGCCAAAGGCCACCACCACGGAGGCGTCGGCCCCCAGGCCAGCGAGCTGCTGCTGCAGCTCAGGCTCGCGGCGGATGCGCGCGGGTGTGAACACCGGGATGCCCAGCTCGAGCGCCCGCGCCTTGACCGCCGAGGGCTGCAGCGCCTTGCCCCGGCCGCGGCGCCGATCGGGCTGACTGACCACGCCGACCAGCTCGTGCCCCACCCCCACCAGCGCGTCGAGACTGGGCACGGCATAGGCCGGCGTGCCCCAGAACAGCAGCTTCACGCCTCGCCGGTGACCGACAGACCCTCGACCCACACAAACGGACAGACGCCATCGGGGGTCACCTTGGCGGGGCCTTCGAAGCCGATCAGGGCCTTGAGCACGGTGCGGATGTCACCGGCCACCGTGGCGGCCTCGATCGACACCCGCTCCCCGCCCCGCACCAACCAACCGTCAAACGGCAGGGAGAACGAACCCTGGCTGGCCTTGACCCCGGCATGCAGGGCCGAGAGCGAATCGATCACCACCAGCGGCCCCGGATGGGTGCCGTGATCCAGGCCGGCCTGACCCGCCAGCTGCGGATCACCCGCGCCGGCCGGTCCGACCTCGAAGTAATCAGGGCCCACCGACACCTTGGCCCCCATGCCGGCATGGCCGGTGGGCGCCACGCCAAAGCTGCGGGCGGTGGCTTCGGAATGCAGGAAATTCCTGATCACCCCGGCCTCCACCAGGGCCAGCCGCTGGGTGGGGGTGCCTTCGCCATCAAAGCTCGAGGCCCCGATGTTGCCGGGGTGCAGGCCGTTGTCATGCAGGTTGAAGAAGGGGCAGGCCAGCGGCTCACCCAGCGACTCGCGGGTGCTGAGGCTGACCCCATCGAGCACCGCGCGGGCATTGAACAGGCTGCTGAAGGCCCCGATCAGATCCAGAAACGCCTCCGGGCTGAACACGCAGGTGTAGTGGCCCGTGGTGATCGGGGCGTAGTCCAGATGGCTGATGGTGCGCTCGGCCGCCTCGTCGATGCAGCCGGCGATGTCGAGCCCTGTGGCGCCGTAGGCCAGGCGCACCGCTCCGGCACTGCGGGGTTTGCGGCCCGTTTCCTCAGCCCGGGCATAGAGGTAGAGGCTGGCGGTGGTCTGCGCCTGTTGGCGGCAGGCGCCGGCGCTGTTGAGGTAGATGCGCTCGCTGCTGCGCTGGGCCAGGCCGTTGTAGGGAACGGTGCTGATGGCCGTATGACGGCCCAACAGTTGACGCTCCGCCTCCTTGAGGGTCTCAAGCAGGTTGAGGATGTTGCGCGGCTGATGCAGGGGCTGATCCAGCGGCTGCAGCGGCGACGTGGCCAGCGGTGAAAAGGCGGGGGTGTCGTCGGGATTGCCGAAGGCGCTGGCCTCACGGGCGCCGCTGAGGGCCCGCTCCAGCCCCTCGTCCGAGAGATCCGAGGTGCTGGTGATGCCCACCAGGCCATCGCCGTTCCACACCCGTACGGTGAGGGCACTGCGCTGGGCCGCCTTCATCTGCTTGGCGTCGCCCCGATCAACCTGCACCGAAGTGTCACTGCTGCAGGAGGCACCCAGGTCCCACTGGCTGATGCCGTGGCGATGGGCCAGCTGCTCCACCCGGTCGCGCAGCTGCGCCGCCTCGAGCCCGGGTGCGTTCATCAACGCCCCCCCACGGTGATCGAGTCGACCTTGATATGGGGTTGGCCCACGGTCACGAAGATGCTGCCGCTCACCGAGCCGCAGAAGCCGGCGGCCAGCTCGAGATCGTTGGCGCACATGGAGATGCGCGGCATCACCTCCTTGGCCTCGCCGATCAGGGTGGCGCCCTTGACCGGTTTGGTCAGCTTGCCGTTCTCGATCAGGAACCCCTCCTCCACCGCAAAGTTGAACTGGCCGGTGGGGCCCACGCTGCCGCCACCCATGGATTTGCAGTACAACCCCCGGTCGACCGAGGCGATCAGCGCCTCGGGGCTGTGGGGGCCTGCGGCGATGAAGGTGTTGCGCATGCGGCTGGCGGCCGCGAAGCCATGGCCCTGGCGGCGTCCGCTGCCGGTGCGCGGATGGCCGGTGCGCTGCTCGCCGGCCCGATCGCTCAGGAACCGGCGCAGCACGCCGTTTTCGATCAGCACGGTGCGCTGCGGCTCCATGCCTTCGTCATCCATCGCGAGGGAGCCGAAGGCGCCCTCGGTGCCCCCTTCATCGATGGCCGTGAGCGACGGATGGGCGATCGACTGGCCCACCATCTCGGCGAACGGGGTGGTGCCCCGTTCGACCTGGGTGGTTTCCAGCAGGTGCCCGCAGGCTTCGTGGAAGATCACGCCACCGAAGCGGTTGGCCAGCACCGCCGGCATCTGACCGGCTTCGACGTAATCGGCATACAGCATCGTGCCGACGCTGTCGCACACATCCAGGGCTGAGGCCTCCGGATCCCAGTCGCGCAGGGCATCGGGACGGTCGCTGGTGCCGTAGCGACGGCCCAGGCTGGCGCGGTGCTCGCCGTCGGCGGCCAGCACGTTGAGGCCCAGCGATTGGTGCAGGCGGATGTCGCGGGCAAAGGTGCCGTCGCTGGCCGCCACCAGCACCTCCTGCCAGTCGCGGCTGTAACTGCCGCGGCGCACCTGCAGATGGCGACCGTGCTGCTCGAGCCGGGCTGTGCCCTCCAGCAGACGGTCGGAGGCCTCGGCCAGGGTGGGGCAGCGCAGCAACCACTCACCCTTGACGGCGAGGCCGTGATCGCGCAGCTCTGTCAGGCCGGCAAAGGCATTCGCGGCCGAGGGGCTGGGCACAAGGCCCAGCATCCCCAGGGCCTGCTCCAGGGCAGCCTGAAGGCCCTGATCGCTGAGATCATTGGTGCTCACAAAACCGTCGCGGCGGCCCAGAAACACGCGGATTCCGGCACCCAGGCCAAAGGCGGGGCTGACGCTGGTGATGCTGTCCTGCTCAGCGAGCAGCGACAGGTGATCGGTGCGTTCGAGAAACACCTCCACCAGGTCGGCGCCGCTGCGGCGACCCAGGCTGAGCAGAGCGTCGAGGCGCTCACGCCAGTGGGCCCCGAAGCCCGAACTCTGGAGAGGGGGAGCGCTGGCCGGGATGGAGGGGGCAATCAAGGCAACGGGCCTCGCTCAGCGCACGGCTGGCTGGAACCGCTCGCTGCGGATCGGCGCCATCAGGAACAGCTTGGACATCTCCGCCGCATTGGCCAGCCAGTAGGGCAGCTTGCGCACGGCCTTCAGCGGGGCAGGGCCTGCACTGTCGTCAGCACTGCTGAGGGCCTTGTTGTTGCTGACGATGCGCTCGAGCCTTGTGTAGAACTTCGGATGCTCGACGTTCAGCACCACCGGGAACACACGGGCTGAGGTCTCGTTGGTCTTGGCGATCACGTATTTGTCGTACTCGCGCGCATCGAGGCCGAGGGCTTCATAGAACTCCTTGCGGGCCACATCGCGCACATACATGGTGGCGAAGACAGCCAGCAGGAAGAAACGGCACCACAGGCTGGCCCGCAGACCACGTACGGTGTCGGGCTGGGCCTTCATCAGGGCATCAAAGAAATCGCCGTGGCGGTTCTCGTCCTGACACCAGTTCTCAAAGAAGTTGAAGATCGGGAAGATCTTGCTTTCGGGGTGCTTCTCAAGATGGCGATAGATGGCTATGTAACGCCAGTAGCCAATCTTCTCCGACAGATAGGTGGCGTAGAAGATGAACTTGGGCTTGAAGAAGGTGTAGGCCTTGTTGGCGGTGAGGAAGCCCAGATCCAGCTGCAGGCCGAAATCGGCCATCGACTTGTTGAGGAACCCGGCATGGCGGGCTTCATCGCGGGCCATGTGGGCAAAGCATTCGGCCAGCAGGGGGTTCTGCTGCTTGATGCGACGGCTGAGCTCCTTGTAGAGCAGGAAGCCGGAAAACTCCGAGGTGCAGCTCTGCTCCAGGAACTCGACGAACACGCGACGGGTGTCCGGATCGAGCTTTTCGGCAGCGCCGTCAAACTCGGCGTTTTGCACGAAGTGGTGGCGGTTGTAGTCCTTGCGGAACTCCTCGCAGATGGCCTCCAGTTCCTGCTCGTTGGGGCGCAGATCCATCGCCGCCATGGCGTCGAAATCCGTGGTGTAGAACCGTGGCGTCAGGATTGTGTCCTTGACCGGATCCTTGATCGCCGGAGCATCCGGCGTTCCAACCGGGGCTCCGCCGGTGGCGGCGGTGGGATCGGCGAGCGCGGTAGGCGGCACCATCGAACGGGTTACGGCAGTGCCTGCATCGTAAGGGCCCCACTGTCAGAGCCGGGGTGCCTGCAAGGGTCTGTTGGGTAGAGACCGGTTGTGGAAGCGGCCCGTTGAGACCCAGAGCTCCGTCAGTTCGGCCCCAGCCACTTCTGGCCGTTGAGCCGCTGAACCAGGCGCGAGACGAGCAGGGCCAGGGTCATCTTCTTCTCATCGATCAGAAACGACTCCAGCAGGCTGGGCTCGCTGCCGGCCTCAGCCAGGGCAATGGTCTTGGGGCTGTTGATGTCGTCGCTGGTGAAGCACAGCCAGAAGCGGCGCTCGTCGGCCAGGGTGCCGCGCACCATGGTGCAGGCCAGGCCCACCACCGGCATCGGCCCCTGCTCAACGGCGAGCTCACAGTCGCCACCCCCGTAGCTGTTGATCTCCTGGGCCAGGGCCGGCACCAGCAGCTGGGGCAGAAAGTCTGCGAAGGGCTTGTCCTCTGGCGCAGGGGGTTTGGCCTTGGCGGCAGGTGCGGCGGATGCAGCAGCAGCAGCAGGCGCGGCGGATGCAGGCTCAGCTGAAGTGTCAGCTGCGGTGTTAGCTGCGGTGTTAGCTGCGGTGTTAGCTGCCGTGTCGTTGGTGGCTGGATCGCTCTCCGGCACTGGCCTGCTGGTCAACTGACGCGACTTTAGGTGCGCTGCTTCGGCATCGGTTTCATCGGTGGCTTCGCGTTCATCGCGTTAATAGCGCCGATCACCCGGCTCAGGTGAGCAGGGGCGTGCGCATCAATCCCAGTCGCTGCCGAGCGGCTGATCCCAGCCATCCCCCACGGCCCTGGCCGCTGTGGGGGCCGCTGTGGGGGCAGCAGCCGCTGCAGCCGCAGCCGCGGGTGCTTTGCGGATCACCCGGAACGGCACCTCAACCGTGGGGGCGGGCTCCCCCGGGCTGCGGCTCGGAGCCGTTGCCCGCCCCGGCGCCGCGGCCGCCGGGGAAGAGGCGGCCGCTGCGGCGGGGCGCGGGTCGGCGGTCCATGGCCGCCGCCGGCGCTGGACGCTCAACGCGGGTCCGGCCTGACGCAGGGCCAGCCCTGTGGCGAGCGCACTCAGGCCTGCCCCCGAGGCGGCCGCCGCCGCCATCCAGGCGCCCAGAGGCAGGGCCGGCGACGTCCAGATCAGCACCCGCAACGCCACAGGGGGTCTGGGGTTGACCGCCGCCAGCAGCAGCACCGCCAGCAGGGGGGCGAGCAGGGGGAGCAGCAGCAGCTGTTGCAGGGCGGTCACACCGGTTCAGCGGGGACCGCTCCAGCGGTTGAGTGGCGCAAGCTCATCGCCGAGCACATCAAAGATCCGCACCACCAGAAAATCCACCATGTCCTCAATGGTCTGGGGCTGGTGATACCAGGCCGGCACCGGCGGTGCAATGCGGGCCCCGGCCTCGGCCAGGCGGGTGAGGTTGCGCAGATGGATGAGGTTCCAGGGGGTTTCGCGGGGACAGATCACCAGCGGACGGGCCTCCTTGAGGTGAACGTCAGCGGCGCGCTCGAGCAGGTCGGTGGCGACGCCGGCGGCGATCCGGCCCACGCAGCCCATGCTCGCCGGCAGGATCACCATGCCGCGGGTGCGGTAGCTGCCACTGGCGATGCTGGCAGCCTGGTCATTCCAGCGGTGGATGCGCAACAGACCGCCTTGGCTGCCGGTGCGCTCACGCCAGAAGCGCTCCTGGGCATCGGGTTCGCCCGGCAGGCGCAGGCCCAGTTCGGCCTGCCACACCGCCATGGCCCCGCGGCTGGTGACCAGATCGACCGTCTCTTCGGCATCGAGCAGCCACTTCAGGGCCCGCTCGGCAAGCGGCTGGGCCGAAGCGCCCGACACGGCCAGCACCAGCGGACGCCGTTCAGCCGTCACCGTCAATCCTCGTCGCGGCCGGTGTCGTCATCGGCTGCCATGGAGTCCAGGAGCTCAGCCTCGCCCTCGGGCAGCAGCACCGTCAGATCGATCTGATGGCGCAGGGGGTCGACCTTGTCGATGACCACCTCCACGCTGTCGCCAAGCTTGTAGGTGCGGCGGTTCTTGCGACCCACCAGGCGGTTCTGGCGGGAGCGGTACTCATACCAGTCGTCTTTGAGCGAGCTCACATGCACCAGCCCCTCCACCTGGGAGGGCGGCACCTCCACGAAGAACCCGTAGCTCTGCACGCCGCTGATCACCCCGGTCAGGGTCTGTCCGACCAGGGGTTCGGCCTGGCGTGCCTGGGCCATCGCCACCAGATCGTTACCGAGCTCCTGCAACGCACGCGCCCGTTCGTTGAGCCGCTGCGGCAATCCATGCTGGAGATCCTCGCTGTAGGGCACCAACACCCCGGGGGCCAGCAGCGGCCAGTCGATCGCCCCATGGCAACTGTCGGCCGCCAGATCGACACTCGTCTTGTGGCGGATGCTGGGCCGGTCTTTGCCCTCCTGCAGCAGGGTGAGCAGCAGCTGTTGGTTCCAGATGTCGGCGTAGTCCATCGCCGGACTGCACCAGGGCGCCAGGGCCTTGGGCTCAGCCGCCAGGTTGTGGAGGCCTGCGGTGTCGCTGAGCTGCACCGGCTGCAGGGTGGTGCTGAGCTGTTGCTGCAGCGGACGCTTGCGGTCGGTCGCGCCAAACCGCTGGGCGAGTTCTGCGGCGGTGGCATCACCCTCCTCACTGAGCTCAAGAGGAATCTCCAGGGCCAGCGCCGCCTTGACGACCTCATGCAGATCCGTGGCGCTTGGGGCCGGATTGACCGCATAGAGGGCCGGCAGCTCCAGCGCCAGCATGTGCTGCCCCAGGGCCCGCTCGGCCAGCAGCACACACTCACGCAGCAGGGCGTGGGGATGGTGAGCCGGCAGCTCGACCAGCCAACCGTCGGGGCCGGCCTTGGGCGCCGGCACGGTGAGGTCGGCCAGTCGCTCGATGGGGGGCAGGGGCAGGTCGAGATCGATGGATCCACCCGCAAGTCGCTGCTGCCGCAGACCGCTGCAAACGCTGATCAACTGCTCGAGCAGGGGAACCAGATCCTTGAGGCCTTTGAGTGCTGCAGGCAGGGTGCGGCTCTTGGGCTTGCGCTCAGCCAGGGCCTCAAGGGCCGCCAGGGTGGCGGTGCCATCCACCGTGATGCGGCTGCGCACGAAGCGGAAGTGCCGCAACGCGCCGCTGGCATCCAGGTCAAGCGCCGCCGAGAGCCCCTCCTGTGCCTCCCCGGCCTTGAAGCTGCAGGCTTTGCTGAGGGTGGCGCTGAGCAGGGGCTGCCAGTGATCCCCCAGGCAGAGGGCCTGGCCCTGCTCACGAAGCCAAAGATCGGTGCTGCTGCCGGGGGCCACGCGCTCGGCAACGCTGGGGGCATGGACCCACAGACGCACCCCGTCCTCAAGCGTCTCCAGCGACACCGCGGCGAGGGGCGGAGCCTCCTTGCCCTGCCAGGCCTCCAGCAGCAGGGTGGGCAGCGCGGTGAGATCGCTGCGGCCGTCGGCAGCGACGGGCTTCGGGGTCACACGCGGGGCTGCAGCTCGGCTCTGCAGGCGGTGCTTGGTGAGCAGCAGATCCAGATCGGCCGCCACACCACCGTTGATCGGCAGGGTGCGCGCCACATGCCCCACGGCCGCGTGCTGGGCCACAGGGAAACGGTCGACCACCACCTCCACCACACTGGTGGGCTGGGCCTTGAGGTGTTTGCTGTCAGCAGCGGGAAGCTCAATGCTGGTCAGCAGGCGGTCGTCGAGGGGTTGGGCGGTGAGGCGCTCGCCCTGCTGGTCGAGCTGGGCCAGCAGGCTGGTGGTGTGCCGGGCGAGGATGCATTGCACACCGCCCTCGGGGGAGCGCCGGCGGCCACCCTCGCGGGTGATGCGCACCAGCACGCGGTCGCCGTTCCAGGCGTGGTTGAGCTGGTGATCGCGGATGTAGATGTCATCGCCGCCGTCTTCGCGCAGGGCAAAGCAGAAGCCCTTGCTGGAGCAGCGCAGGCGGGCCGGGATCAGGGTGTCGTTGCTGAGCCGCTGCAGGCCGTCGTCCTGCTGGGCCACCAGGCCCAGGCGTGACAACGCCTCGATGCCGATGCGCAACAGGTCCTTGTCGCCCTTGACGCTGAGCCCGAGGGCCTTTTCCAGCTTGCTGAGGGGCAACGGCTCGCTGGCGGGAAGCTGGTCGAGCAGGTCAGCGACCGTGAACTTCATGGTGGTGGCAGTCGGGATGCGGGCAGTGCTGCGCGGGCCGCCCGTGCAGGGATGAAATCAGCGGAGGTCGTGGGGCTCAGGACCCGGGCTCGAAGCGATGCCCACAGGGCCAGAGCGGTTCCGCTGTTGAGCGCACTCTAATCAGCTGAGTGGTTCGGCGCCGGCACCTCGCCCGCCTCGGGCCCCATGGCGGCGGCCGAAGGGTCCTGCTCTGTGGCACCCAGGCTTTTGCGGATCAGCTGGGCTCCGATCAACAGAAAACCAAGCGAGGCCGCCAACTGCAGCAGGTTGGTGGGGATCAGGCTGGAGAGCGAGCCACCGGCTGCCGCACCCACCAGGCTGGCCAGCACCAGGGCCGAGGCACTGCCGGCAAACACGGCCCCGGGGCGGCTTGACGTGCCGCTGATGGTCACGATCGCCAGCTGGGTCTTGTCGCCCAGCTCGGCCAGAAAGACGGTGACAAAGGTCGAGGCCAGCAATCCGAGAATCGGGCTCATGGCTCAGCCTGCTGCTGCGGTGAACATCGGCAGCGTCAGCATCGCCTGGCGGCCGAGCCACAGCCCCAGCACCACCATCAGGATGCCGGCCAGCCGCTCCAGCAGCTCCGGCGCCAGCAGCCGGGCCAGCCAGCGACCGAGCACCACCCCGACCAGGCTCGAACTGATCAGGGCCAGGGAAGCGCCGGCAAACACCACCAGCGGTCGTCCCGATTGGGCAGATAGCAACAGCGCCGCCAGCTGGGTCTTGTCACCCAGCTCAGCCAGGAAGACCGTGGTGGCCGTGGTGGCGAACACGGCCCCCCAGCTTCCCGGGGCCGCATCCAGGGCCTGTCGCTCGTCGGAGTCGCCCATCAGCGCGGCCGGATCGCCAGCAGAAACCGCTTCATCACCTTGCCACGGCCTCCGTACTCGCTGCGGATCTGCTGGCTGCAGCAGGCGATGGCGAAGGCATCCGCCGCATCGCTGCCGGGTTCTGCCCCACCGAACAGGCTCACCAGGTTGGTCACTTGGCAGAAATCGGGACGGTCGTCGTAGATGCGGCAGCGCCGGCCGCCGGTGTCGTAGTGACGGCACCAGCCATCGTCTCCGACCATCGCCAGATAACGCTCCCGCTGCTGGGGATTCAAGGCGTCGACAGCGTCCTGGCGCAGGGCCGGATCAAGGCGGCAACAGGCACCGCAGCCCTGGATGCACTGCCATTGGGGTGACGACCGCATGAAGGGCACCGCTGCCTGATCCAGGCTCAGCATGACAAGCCGTCACAGCCCCAGCCGCAGCATGGGGGGAAGCCCGGATCAGCTTCTAGGCTTAACCGGACTGAACCGGTGCGCAGGATCACCCATCCATGAACTTTCATCTGATCGCCAACTTCGCCGCCCTAGCCCTGATCACCCTGGCCGGTCCTGCTGTCATCTTCATCCTCTTCTACCGCCGCGGCGCCCTCTGAGCCGAGGCCGGCAGCCCCCTTCAGGCCGCCAGACCCAGCGCCACTGCTGCTTCGTTGAGCAGGCTGCGCAGGTAGGGGTGGTCCAATTCGGCCGAGTCGAGATCCTCCAGGGACTGACGCAGCTCCTGGCCTGCTGCGTTGCGCACCACCACCATCTCGCCCTGTTGCTGGCACCAGTAGGTGCGCTGCTGACGCTTCAGCTGCACGGGCGCCTGAGGCTCCGCCGACGGCCTGAGGCCCACCAGTTCGAGCTGAAGCCGATCGCGGCCCTGCCAGTGGTCGCGCACCAGGCGGTAGGCCACATCCACCCACTTGGGCAGCTGGGCACCGCCCTGCCAGCGCCAGCCGATGGCCCTGATCCTGGCCTCACCCTGCTCCAACAGCAGCTGCAGATGGCCACCGCGCAGGCAGCTCTGCTGCAGCACCCGGCAGTGGCGGCTCCAGAAGATCGGGGCCGGGTGAGCGCTGCCGTAGGGGCCCAGGCGTTCGAGCGCGCGCCAAAGGTCCAGATCGATGCTCTCAAGGGGCAGCAACGCCTCTGGCTCCACCGGCAGCCCCTTGCCCTGCTGCTCCAGCCAGCGTGCGGCCTGCTCGTTGAGGCCCTGATGCAGCGCGCTCAGCTGCTCAGCCTTGATGGTGAACCCGCCGGCAGCCGGATGGCCGCCAAAGCGTTCCAGATGCTGGCGACAGGCCTGAAGGGCCTGATCGACGGCAAAGCCCCGTGGGGCCCGCACCGAGGCGCGCAGACGCCCGTTGCCTTCGGAGGCTGCCAGGGCTACGGGCTGACCGAAGCGCTCCACCAGGCAAGCCGCCACGATGCCGATCACCCCATGGTGCCAGTGGTTCTGGGCAATCAACAGAAACGGACTGCGCTGCTCCCCATCGGCGTCGAGCAGAGCGAGGGCTTCCGCCTCAATGGCGGCACAGAGTTCGCGCCGCTGACGGTTGAGCTGTTCACACTGGCGCGCCAGTTCGAGGGCCCGGTGCTCGTCGTCGGTGGTCAACAGGTCAACCACCAGGGACGGATCCCCCAGGCGTCCGACGGCGTTGATGCGTGGGGCGAGCTGAAAGCCTACCGTCTGCGCATCAACCGGTTCGCCGTCGTGACCAGCCAGTTGCAGCAGGGCCTGCAACCCGGGCAAGGGACTGGCACCCAGCCGCGGCAGCCCATCGCACAGCCAGCGGCGGTTGACCCCCAGCAGCGGCGCCATGTCAGCAATCGTGCCGATGCAGAACAGGTTGAGGGCGATCTCCAGGCCCTCCTGGGCTTGCAGGGTCTCGCACAGCGCCCGGGCCAGCACATAGGCCAGCCCCACCCCAGCCAGGCCGCGGTAGGGGGAGCCCTCCGGCGTCACGGCCGGATGCAGCAGGGCCAGATGGGGAGGCAGCTGCGGCGGCAGGGTGTGGTGGTCCGTGAGGATCACAGCCACCCCCAGCTCCTGGGCCCTGTGCAGCGCAGCCTCGGCACTGACGCCGTTGTCGACGGTGATCAACAGGCGGATTCCGCAGGCAGCCAGGTCCTCCACCATCGCCGGGTTGAGGCCATAGCCGTCGTCCATGCGACTGGGAATCGCCGCCACCGGCCTGGCCCCAAGCCGCTGCAGCACCCCCACCAGCAGGGCGGTGCTGGTCATGCCATCGGCGTCGTAATCACCGCACACAGCCAGGGGCTCGCCGTCGTGGCAGGCCTGGCGCAAACGCGCCACAGCCTTGCCCAGATCCTTGAAATGCTTCTTGGCTGGTGGGGGCTGAGGGGGCTGCAGCAAGGTCTCGATCGCCGCCACCGAGCCATGGCCACGGCGCACCAGCATCGCGATCAGTGCGGGGCAGAGACCCGTGGCTGCGGCCAGCTCGCCGATTCCTTGTCGGCCCACGTCAGCAAGGGGCATGGGCAGCTGCCAGCGTTGCTCGTCAATCGGAGGCAGCAACGGGCCGGTGCAAATCCCGCCCATTGTGGGGGCTGCGGGCGGCGTGGCCAGCAACCGGCACCGACATGGGAACCTGATGCCCCCGACTGCTGCCTGGCGTGGTGCTGAAAGCCTTGCTCTGGGACGTGGATGGCACCCTCGCCGAAACCGAGCGGGATGGCCACCGGCCCGCCTTCAACCGGGCCTTTGCCGAAGCCGGCCTGCCACTGCACTGGAGCAGCGAGAGCTATGGCAGCTGGCTCACGATCAGCGGCGGTCAGGAACGGATCGCCAGCCAACTGCGGCAGCTCCATGGCCGTGAACCAGATCCCGAGCAGCTGCGTGCCTTGCAGAGCGCCAAACAACACCACTACCGCCAGCTGGTGCAGCAGGGGGCGGTGCAGCTGCGCCCAGGGGTGAAGCACCTGTTGCTCGAGGCGCACCAGGCGGGCCTCACCCAGGTGATCGTCACCACCAGTGGCCGCCCGGCGGTCGCGGCGTTGCTGGATCAGCTTCTCGGACCGCTGCAGCACGTGTTTGCCTTCTGGGTGTGCGGCGAGGATGTGGCACGCAAGAAGCCCGATCCCGAGGCGTACCGGCTGGCCAGCCAGCAGCTGCTCGAGCGGGGGCTGGTCAGCTCTGATGCGGAGCTGTTGGTGATCGAGGATTCCCGCAACGGGCTTGCCGCTGCTCGGGCCGCCGCCCTGCGCTGCCTGGTGAGCCTGAGCCATTACGGCAGTGCTGAGGTGCTGAGCGATCCGCAAGGCGCTGCCGCCGTGGTGAGCCAGCTCGGCAGCGGCGCCACCGTGGTGCTGGGGCCCCCTTGCCAGACGCCGGAGCTCACGTTGTCGTACCTGCAGGCCCTGATGGTCTGACCGCTGCTTTGATCGCCCGCATGCGACCCCTGCCCCTGCAGCAGACCCGTTTCAACAGCCTGCTGGCGCGGCTGGGCCGGGGGATCGCCGCGACGCTGGGGTCGAGCTGGCGTCGCTTCAGCCTCCAGGTTCTGGCGCTGCTGGTGGGCTTTTACCTGGGATTGAACCTGACCTCGTTTGTGATGGTGCGCATCCCCGGTGGACGTCCCAGCACCGTGCTGCTGATGGTGCTGTTGGTGGAACTGGTGATCCGCGCCCGCACCCGGGCGGTGCGCGATCAGGCCTCCCTGGCCTGGGTGATGGCCGACAACCTGCGCATCGGCGCGGTCTACGCCGTGGTGCTTGAGGCGTTCAAGCTCGGCACCTGAGCGCATGCTGCCCAACAGCCTGGGCGTGGCCGACGCTGAAGCCTGGCGGCAGGGATGGCGGCAGCGCCTGCAGCACCTGCCGTTTGCCGCTGAGCTCGATGCGCAGCTGCTGTGGGGGCTGGCGCTGCCGATGCTGCGCAGCATCGAACACAGCCTGGAGCAAAACCCTTCCCAGCGCCCGGTCGTGGCGCTCACGGCACCCGTGGGCGCCGGCAAGAGCCCCCTGGCTGCCCAGGTGCAGGCTCTGGCCGCCGCCCTGGGTCTGTCGCTGGCCGTCGCCTCCATCGACGACGCCTACCGGAGCTGGCCCGAGCGCGAGCAACGGCTGGCCGGCAACCCCTTTGGGGTCACGCGGGTGCCACCCGGAAGCCATGACCCTGCGCTGCTGCAGCAGGCCATCCAGCGCTGGCGATCGGGCGACGTGCTGCAGCTGCCGCGCTTTGACAAGACCCTGCGCGGCGGGCTGGGCGATCGCGCGGGAATCACGCCACTGCAGGCCGATGCGCTGCTGCTGGAGGGCTGGCTGGTGGGCTATGCGCCCGTGGGGGCGACCGCCTTGGCCCATTGGTTGGCCGATCCAAGCCGAGAGCACGACGCAGTCCTGCGGTTGAGCCAGGAGGAACGCGCCTGGTTGCCCCATTGGGATCAGGAGCTGGCGGCCTATCAAGACCTGTGGGCGTGTTGTGACAGCTTCTGGGTGCTGCAGCCGAGCCAGTGGCCTTCGGTGCTGCGCTGGCGCCTCCAGGCTGAGGCGCGCCAGCGGCGCCGCAGTGGCAAGGCCCTGGGCGCGGCAGCGATCCGGCAGATGGTGCGGGCCACCCTGGCCTCGCTCCCGCCGGCGCTCTACCAACCGGCCTTGCTGGCCCGGGCCTCGGCGGTGGCCACCCTGGGACGCCAGCGGCAATGTCTGGCGGTCAACCCCAACCTGGAAGCCACCGAGGCAGATCCCGATCAGCAAGGACTCTGATCGGATGGTTGAAGTAGTTCAGGTTGTGGGGTGATCAGGGGTTGCGTGATCAGGCCCCAGCGCAGTGATCTTGGTGCCGGCGCGATCCCGGTTCCCGGGCGCTCACTGCGGCACCCAGCCGATCAGGCTTCGCTCTCGTCGTCGTTAATGGGGTACACAAAGCCCTGGGCGCGGCCACTCAACACGGCCTTGCCGATCGAAAGGGCCTTCTGGGCGGCCACCGATGCCTTGGCCTTCCACTGGGCATGGCGCTGGTTGCGCTTGCCTTTGGAGGTTTTCTTCTTGGGAACAGCCATCCCGCCACACTTGATGCCAGACGACAATCTTCAGCTGCCGCCTGGCCTTTCGTCAAATCGCTAAGCTCAGGCGAAAGCCTGAACCCTGTGGGCGCAAGCCTTTCCGCCGCTGCAACACCCCCCGATCATGTTCAGCGCAGCGCTCCTGAGCGCCCCGCAGTCGCCCCAGCGCAGCTGCCATCCCCGTCTCGCCGCCCTTCCCTGTGGGGAGCGCGCGTGGCGCAGCCCTCGTACAGCGCGCTGCTCAAGGATCTGCGCAACGGCAAGATTCGCGATCTGGAGCTCTCCCCCAGCCGCCGCGAAGTGACGGCCGTGTATCGCGACGGCCAGAAGGCCCAGGTGAGCGTGTTCAACAACGACCAGCTGCTGCTGCGCACCGCCCAGCAACAACGGGTGCCGCTCAGCGTTCGCGATGACCGCCAGGAGACCGCCACCGCCTCCCTCGTGGCCAACGGTCTGCTGGTGGTGGTGGTGCTGCTGGGGCTGGGCCTGTTGCTGCGCCGCTCGGCCCAGGTGGCCAACAAGGCGCTGGGGTTTGGTCGCTCCCAGGCCCGCGTGCAGGACGACACGGCTGCCCCTGTGCATTTTGAAGATGTGGCCGGCATCGCCGAGGCCAAGGAGGAGCTGGCCGAAGTGGTCACCTTTCTCAAGTCGCCCGAGCGCTACACCGCCGTGGGCGCCAAGATTCCCAAGGGTGTGCTGCTGGTGGGGCCGCCCGGCACCGGCAAGACCCTGCTGGCCCGGGCCATCGCCGGTGAGGCAGGTGTGCCGTTCTTCTCGATAGCGGCCTCCGAGTTTGTGGAGCTGTTCGTGGGCGTGGGCGCCAGCCGCGTGCGCGACCTGTTCCACAAGGCCAAGGCCAAGGCACCCTGCATCATCTTCATCGACGAGATCGATGCGGTGGGGCGCCAGCGCGGCGCCGGCATCGGCGGCGGCAATGACGAGCGTGAGCAGACCCTCAACCAGCTGCTCACCGAGATGGACGGCTTTGAAGACAACTCCGGGGTGATCCTGCTGGCCGCCACCAACCGGCCCGACGTGCTCGATGCAGCCCTGATGCGGCCCGGCCGTTTCGACCGGCGCATCAGCGTCGATCTGCCCGACCGCCGCGGCCGCGAGGAGATCCTGGCGGTGCATGCCCGCACCAGGCCCCTGGCCCCGCAGGTCAATCTGGCCGACTGGGCCTCACGCACCCCGGGGTTCTCGGGGGCCGATTTGGCCAACCTGCTCAACGAAGCGGCAATCCTCACCGCCCGCCGCGAGCAGCAACAGATCGATGAAGCGGCGCTCACCGATGCGCTCGAGCGCATCACCATGGGTCTGAGCGCGGCCCCCCTTCAAGACAGCGCCAAAAAGCGCCTGATCGCTTACCACGAAATCGGCCACGCCCTCGTGACCACCCTGCTGCCAGCGGCCGACAAGCTCGACAAGGTGACCCTGCTGCCCAGGGCCGGCGGCGTGGGTGGTTTTGCCCGCACCCTGCCCGATGAGGAGGTGCTCGATTCAGGCCTCATCACCCGGGCCTTTCTCAAGGCGCGGCTGGTGGTGGCGCTGGCGGGCCGGGCGGCCGAGCTGGTGGTCTTCGGCCCCAGTGAGGTGACCCAGGGGGCGGCGGGAGATCTCGATCTGGTGGCCCGCATCTGCCGTGAGATGGTGACCCGCTACGGCTTCTCGAGTCTGGGGCCGGTGGCGTTGAACAGCGAACACGGGGAGGTGTTCCTGGGCCGCGACTGGCTGCGCGGGGAGTCCCAGTATTCGCAGCAGACCGGCCGCCGCATCGATGCCCAGGTGCGGCAGCTGGCGACCCAGGCCCTCGACCAGGCCGTGGCACTGCTGCGCCCGCGCCGGGCCCTGATGGATCGCCTGGTGGAGCGGTTGATCCTCGAGGAAATGATCGAAGGCGACGCTTTCCGTGCCCTGGTGGACCAGCACGAGCAGACGGCTGCCATCGGCAGGCCCGCAGCTGTGCTGCCGGCCGTGCGCTGAGCGCTGCGGTAGGGGCGCCGCAGATTCCCGGCTGCAGCCGCCGTTTGGCGCAGCGACCACTCAGGGTTGATCGTGGCCAGCACTCCGGGATGGGGCTCAGCGGGCGTCGCGGAGATTGTTCGACCGTGGCGCTGAACTTTCAGCCCCTGGCAAATCAACCCCCGGCAAAGCGGATGTCGAGGCTGCGCAGGTAGGTCTGCAGGCCCGCATCCTGAACGGGGAGCAGGGTGGCATCGCGTCCACTGGTGTTCACGTGGGCGTGCCATAGGCCCGGAGGGGTGATGAACGCTCCGCCGCGTTGCCAATCGATGCGGGTGGGGTTGTGGATGCGGCCATCGGCATTCAGCTCACTGCCCACCAGGGTGTAGACCCCCGGGTCGCAGTCGATGATCAGGTCCAGGGCCACCGATTGGTGGCGGTGCGGCGGCTGCGACGCGCCAGCCGGCACCCGCCCATACATCGCCCACATCACATGGGTGACGGTGCGCGTGGCCGGCAGATCGCGGTTGGCCAGCAACAGGCTGAGGCGGTTGCTGCGGGCGCTGCTGGGGTCTTCGGCCAGGGCGTTGAGCTCGGACTCCAGCCAGCTGCCGGGGTAGTGGGTGGCCTCGAAGCGGGGCTCACTGGGGGTGACGCCGAGATAGCCGAGCAGCGGCGCGTCATGCACCCAGTAGAGAACGCTGGTGCTGCTGGCCTGCAGCAGGGGGGCTTCTCCGGCGGGGAGCACAAACAGGTCACCCGCACTCCAGTCGATGCTGAGCGCATCAGCACCGAGGGCCGCAGCCCGCTGACACCGGCCTGAACCCTCGAGCACAAAAAACAGGGAGCTGGTGGCCGCCGCCGCGGCCTTCACCCCCTCGCCCCCCTGGATGCGGATGAAATGGGCAGCAAGCCCCGGACTGGTCAAGGGAGCCGGCGCTCCGGGAGCAGCGCCCAGCGCAGCGCTGAGATCCAGCGGAATCACCGCACTGGGGCCGCTCCGGTACAGCTCTGGCCCCCAGGTGCGCAAGGGAATGGGTTCGGTCAGGCCCTTGCGCACCGGGTTGGCGGCGGCCCGGTAGTCAAACAGCTGCGCCTTGGTCTGCACTGCGCTGCCAGGGATGGAGAGAGTCATGCGCGTCAATGCAGCTGCGGTGCCAGGCGGGCCTGCAGGCCCGGCCCGAGAGAAGCGGTCGGATCAAAACCTTATTGAGCCACGGCGGTGGTTGACGAAAGGCCGGCAGGGCCACGCAGCGATCACGCCATGCCCGAAGCGGCTGATCCCTCAACCACCGGCAACCGCCGGCACGATGCTGACCTCGTCACCATCGGCCAGAGCGGTGGCCTGGTTGTCGAGGAAGCGGATGTCTTCGCTGTTCACATAGATGTTGAGGAAGCGGCGCAGCTTGCCGCTCTCATCGCACAGACGGCCCTTCAAGCCGGGGAAACGGGCGTCGAGCGCGTCAATCAGGGCATCGATGCTGGCCGCGTCGAGGGCCACGCTGGCCTCGTCGTTGGTGAACTTCTGCAGCGGGGTCGGGATCAGAACCTGAACGGCCATGGGGTGTTGGGTGGAGGCGGAGTGTCAGTTGCTGGGCACGGGGCCCAGCACGGCTCAAACCTGAGGGCTGTGAGCGGCCTGCGCCTGCTGCCAGGCGGCCTTGAAGCTGTCGAGCTGGGCATCGATCAGGTAGGGCTCTCCGATCGCTGAGGCGACCGCCTCCGTCGTTTTGAGGCCATTGCCGGTGATGTAGGCCACGGTCGTTTCCTCGGGGTTGATCTTGCTTTCCTCAACCAGCTTCTTGAGCACGGCGATGGTGGTGCCACCGGCGGTTTCGGTGAACACGCCCTCGGTTTCAGCCAGCAGCTTGATGCCGTCGATGATCTCCGCGTCGCTGACGGCGGCAATGCTGCCGGCGGTGCGGTTGGCGATGTCGATGGCGTAGGGGCCATCGGCCGGGTTGCCGATGGCAATCGATTTGGCGATCGTGTTGGGCTTCACCGGCGTGATGAAGTCACGGCCCTCGGCGAAGGCCTGGGCGATGGGGCTGCAGCCCTGGGCCTGGGCGCCGCTGAAGCGCACCGGCTTCTCGTCGACCAGGCCCACCTTGATGAACTCATCAAAGCCC
>Ga0194124_10002695_pt1 | contig 19700 bp, 13 predicted proteins | sample TA2KigCas0mmetaG_FD_148605 | JGI IMG/M metagenome (GOLD analysis project Ga0194124, IMG submission 148605) | Freshwater microbial communities from Lake Tanganyika, Tanzania - TA2015031 Kigoma Deep Cast 0m | ecosystem: Environmental > Aquatic > Freshwater > Lake | place: Tanzania: Lake...
TGTGGAGCGTTATGAGTTTGAATCGATTTATCACGCTCAGATGATCTTTAACCGGTATTACGATTGGTACAACAATCATCGAAAACATGGCGCATTGGGTAGAAAATCCCCCGAACAGTACCTCCGCAAAAATGACCTTATATCCGGTCCCTATAAAACTGAAAAAATATCCGATATTAACTCAAATTTTAACCCCATTTTGTCCAAGAATTAAGGGGTCGATACAAACTTGGTCTAAATCAACAGATTAACAGAAATAAAATAAATAAAATTTAAATATGTCTGTACGCCCCACACCACTTCAAAAAATGATAAACCCTTGTAAATTAAATACTTACAAGGGTTTCTTATTTATGGTGCACAGAAAGGTGCACAGTTTTTTGAATGCTCCCTGAAATCTTCTCGGTCGACTTATCCATGTTATAAGATAAGTGAGGAGAGGGAGAAAGTAAAGAGTAATTTGATATACATAGATTAACTCGCTTCAATATTCTATGTTTTTAATATCTGCGTGGGGGATTTTTATCTCAACCAGTGTTCCCTGATTGACTTTCGAAAAAACATTTAATACTCCTTTATGTATCCTAACAATATTTCTGCATAAGGGCAAACCTATCCCATAGCCATCAAAAATCTTTGTATTGGAGGCTCTAAAAAAGGGATCGTATATAAAGTCCATTTCAGATTCAGGAATTCCAATACCCTGGTCTTTCACTGCTATTAATACATTGTTATCGCTTGATGCGATGCTAATACTTACCGGCTTGTTGTTTGAATATTTACATGCATTGTTTAAAATATTAGTAATGGCGATTATAAGCAATGTTTTAATTCCATTGATTTTCAATTTCATAGGGTTTTCAGGCAGCAAGCTCATATCAATTTGAATATGATTATTTGGATTTAATTTATTGACAATTTTCTTTGCTTCCCATACCAGTTCGTCAGATCTTATTATTTCTGTTTCAATAATTTTATTACTATATCCAGTTTCTGCTAAATAGAGCAGTGTTTTTGTAATTTCATTTAATCTTTCAGTTTGCTCCAAAATACTTTTTAAAGAAATTTGGTATTCACTTGTAGTTCTTTCTTTCATTAATACTACTTCAGCTTCTCCCATGATTGCAGTAAGTGGTGTGCTGAATTCATGTGATGCATTGCTTATAAAATTATTTTGTATGGCAAATGCTGTTTCGAGACGATTTAGAAGATCATTAAACGAAGTTACCAACTGGCTAATTTCTTTGTCTTCATAGGACTCTTCTATTCTCAGATGAATATTTTCAGAACTAATATTTTTTACACGGTTGGATAAGTTTCTTATTGGGGAGAATATTTTATTAGAAAAATAAAATGACAGAAATGTTATAATACTTGCTGCAAATAGAATGCTTATTAGGATAATATTTCTTGTATAATTGAGGTGATGGTTTGCATAATAATTATTTGCTGAAACGATTATTATATAAATTTCATTATTGGTTTCATATTTTATGCCAGCATAAAAAGTTTCATTGATATTAAGATATTCAATATTTTTCGAGATAATTTTATTCAAAAATGAAATTGGAATTCCTGATGATTTTGAAAAGACACTTATTTCGGTTTGATTGTTCGCCTTAATTATATATTCTTTTTCTTGATCAAGTTTTTCAAGATGTTTTTCTCTAATAATTTTAAATGATTCTGCATTAGTCTTATTTGACTCGAATGTATATTGAGCTGCAATAGTTGCCCTTGTTTTGAGTCTTTTGTAAAAATCCTCAAATGAATATTTCTGAACCAGTATATATACTCCTATACCAAATGTTAAGATGATGGTGAGACTCGTAGAAATCAGTATTATAGCAACTTTATATTGAGCTTTCATTTCTCTTTTATTACATATCCCATGCCAATAACCGTTTGTATTATTTTTGAATCAAATTTATTATCAATTTTTTTCCTTAGATAATTTATATAAACGTCAACAACATTTGTTTCTAAATTGAAATTTATATCCCAAACATTTTCCAGGAGTTCCATTCTTGACATCACCTTCCCTTTGTTTTTTAAAAGAGCTAAAAGGAGTCTATATTCAGTTGCAGTTAGTGTAATTAGATTTCCTGCTCTCATAACTGTTTTTGCATCATCATCTACAACCAAATCAGCAATATAAATTTTATTTTTACTTACTTGCTTGTCATTTTGGCTGATGAAATTACTTCTTCTTAGAATAGCATTTATTCTTGCAATAAGTTCAATGAATTTGAAAGGTTTAATAAGATAGTCATCTCCTCCTGCGTTTAAACCGAGAGCAATGTTATCTGCTGTATTCAATGCAGTTAAAAATAAAACTGGAGTTTGGATATTATAATTTCTAAGGTGCTTACACACATAAATTCCATTTTTGTCTGGTAACATGATATCAAGTAGAATAAGGTCAAATTTGCTTGAGCCTGCCATTTCAAGACCCATTTCTCCATTAAGAGCTACAGAAACATCAAAATTTTCTTCAGTAAGTCCTTTTTGAATAAAACTTATAACATGTGAGTCGTCTTCAATTAATAATATCTTACTCATCTAACTGAGTTAAAAAGAATTTAGATTATTAATTAAAGTTAATTTGAAAATAAATCAATTATGTTTTTTATTTCAAAATTATGAAGTTTTCTTCATACGATTATTGAATACAAATTTTACAATAGCATATATAAACAAAGCTGAAAGAACACCCGTTAAAAAATCGGTTAATGGTACCATAAGCGCAGTATACATCATCATTGCAAATTCAAATTTTCCGTGCTTTTTAATTTCTTTTATTTCGGAAGGTTTTATCATATTACTTGCAACCCATACTAAAATTCCACCAATACAAGCCATGGGAACGAGCTCTAAGTATTGAGCTAGATAGAATGCCAGTACTAATTTTAAAATTGACTTGAAATATCCTGCTAATGGTGTTTTTGCCCCTGCTTTAATACTTGTTGCTGTTCTTGCCAATGCACCAGTGCACGGGAATCCGTGAACCAACGGTGTAATGATTTGAACAAGACCTTGTCCAAAGAATTCCTTATCGGGATTAAAGGGAGTTCGGTCATTTTTTGCGAGCCGATCTGCCATGGAAGAACACAAAACACTTTCAACCCCTGAAACAAATACAATTCCTGTAACGAAATAAACAATATCAAGTAAAACTCCACCATCAACCATTGGTAAAACTGGAAGTTGGAGCTTAAAAAAATTATTTGGAATAGAACCATAGAGATCACGAACAAGTAGAATGTTTTTATCTGCGAGCCATGTCGCAGAAAGTAAGGTTGCTGTTCCCATGGCAATTACGGGGCCTGGAATATATATCGAAATTTTGAGTAAATATTTTGCAAGAACAAATGTTAGGATACCAAGAAAGATGGTCCAACCATTTATTATATTTAGGTGATTGTATAGATAATTTACTTTTTCCAGTATACCCTTATTTTTTTCGCCAATAAGTGAAGCGTATGAATTAAGCCCAAGAATATCTTTGAGATTGGTCATTGCAATTGCTACCGCTATCCCGATGGTAAATCCAACAATAATAGAATTTGGTACCAGTTTTGCATATTTCCCAATACCAAAAATCCCCATGATGATTAAAATCAATCCTGCGATAATAGAAATTAAAACAAGAAAACCATGAGCAGTTTCAAATTGTCCACCACCAGCTGGTCCGTATTTTGTAATTAAGCCGGCTATGACTGGTATAAAAGCAGCTGTCGGTCCATACACTTGGTATTTTGATCCACCAAAAGTTCTACCAACAATACAGGCAATTGCACCTGCAATGATTCCATGTTCAGGTCTCATACCGCTCGCCATTGCAAATCCCATAGCCATGGGAATCGCAGTCATTGCTACAATCAAACCAGCACTGAAATCCTGGTAAACAGTTTTGGCCCAGTTTTCTTTGGTCAAATCCTCCCATCTTGAATCGAAGAATGTAAAAAATAATCTTAAGCGACCTTTTACTGTTGTGGGAAATTTTGCACTATTCATAAATAATATTAATGATGTTAAATAAATAGATTACTAAGGGATTCAGCATTGGAGAGATTTAGTTCTCTAGTCCAACTAATTTCCTGAAATGGAATTTGTGATTTTCGGATTATCGGTAATGGATCAAAGGCGTTTTTAGTAAGTTTTAAATTATAATCTGATGGTATGTATATTATGTCTATTTTATTACCCTCTAATAGGTTATTGAATGCATTTTTACCATAGCCATGAAAGAATTCAATAGATACTGAAATCAGATTTTTTTCATATCTGTTTTTGAGGATGGTTAATGCCTCATTAAATAAATCAGGTATAAGTTTTGATTTTTTCTCTTTTGGGGAATAAAGAAGCAGTTCTGAAATAGAGTCTGTTAGGTATTCTGAATACAGCAATACTGCTTCTATCTTTTCATCTCCAAGTCCATCAATTGCTTTTTTTAATGTTATGAGGGATTCAACATTAAAGTCTACAGGTATAAGAATTCTTTTAGCCACAGTAATAATTTCTACAGCAAAAGTTGACTACCCTAATAAAAATGACTTAAAAATCAGATTAGAGAATTATTAGAATTTTCCGTGGTTTAGAATTAACTGCTTCTATACTAGCATGTATGTCGTCAAAGAAAGTGGACGGTTTAGTTGTAGAGGGTTTCGTTGTTTAAATGTAGGATTTTTTCTTTTAAAAATAGTTGTTTTCGTCTTTTTAGGGACTGTTGTTTAATGAGTGCTCTTTTCTGTAGGATTTGTTCTTGCCTTCCATAATATACATCCGAAGGGGTGACATTTTGTAGTGATTCATGGTAACGTTCATGATTATAGTATTCTACAAAATCCTGTATGGCATCTACTAACTGCTCTGGATGATAATAGTTATCCAGTTTTACTATGTTTTTCATGGAGCGGTGATACCTCTCTATTTTTCCTTGTGTCTGTGGGTGCATTACCTTCCCGTGGATGGATTTAATATTCACGGTTGATAAATAATCCTTTAATTCAGAGGATACATAGCAGGATCCATTATCACTTAGTAAAACGGGTCTTTGGCTAGGTTTAAGTTTTGCTTTTATTAAGGCTTGAGCAATGTTAGATTGAACATTTTCAGCTTTCATCGTGCTGCATAACTCCCAGTGGACAATGTACCTGCTGTAATCATCAATAATGGTGCTTAGGTAGTACCATCCCCAACCAATGATTTTAAAGTAAGTAAAATCTGTTTGCCACATCTCATGTACAAACTGGGTTTTCTTTTCAAAGGAGTCACTAGCACATAGCAAGATATGTTTAGGTGTGGTGATCAATCCCCATGACTTTAATATCCTATAAACACTTGACTCAGAGATGAATACACCCCTTGTATCACTGAGCTTACATGCTAGTTCCCTAGGAGATAAGTCACTGTATTCTAAATCTAGTTTCACTACAAGTGTTCTTTCCCCTTCAGGGATGGTATTGTACTGCCTACGATTACCTGATGGCTACGGTGCTAGCACCACCATTCCTTGGTCTACATAAACCTTATACCATTTGTAAAAAGTACTTTTAGCAATACCTAGCTTCTGTAGCATTTTGATGAACCCCTAGTTCAAACCCTCGACTAGTTTCATTACTTCCTGCTTTTCTTGTACTGTTAGTTTCAAATACTTAACATACTTTTCGTTTAAGCCAGCCTGTCGGTACTTTTTTTTGTATGTCGTTCTCAAGCAGTAAATCAGCTACAAGTTCCTTAAGCTCTTTATTTTTATTTCGTAGTTCAGCTATTTCATCACTGGTCACCTCTCTTGTAGTATCGCCAGATAGACGTTTTTTACCCGCATCCATAAACCCTTTATTCCATTTATAAAAGGTGGCTTTGGATATACCATGTTTGCGACAAAGCTCTGCAATGGGGTATTCCGCTCGTTGAGCTTCCATTACGATTACTAACTTTTGTTCTGAGAAAAAGAGTGTCCTTGTCTTGCGGCAGATCTCTTTAATGAAGTTCTCTGTAGTTCGTTTTGGCTTCTGTTCCATGTCATTATTGGTTCAATTGTTAATGATGGAAACACTCTTCTATTTTAGACAATATTTTGTCCCATTTATGCTGACGATTTACAGGATGAACTCAAATGCGATCAATGTATCGCTAACTTTTACTTTCTAATGACAATTCTGAAGAAGTATAAAAGACTATTCACAACGCTTATATTCTCTGACTTATTTGTTTCCCCTTTAAAATTTGTATTTTCATTTTTAAATTCAGTTTAAACCCCAATTTGAATCTATTTCAGATTATAACTGTGTCCTTCCAGTATTTCAAATTCAATGTAATTTTTTTTGTACTGAAAAGGAACTTTCGTATTGGAATCAATATCCCAAACCTCAACTTTATTCAAATTAGTTTCTGAAATTTTAATTTCATATTTATTTGAATTTTGTAACGAGAAAAATTCTGCTTTTACTTTTTTATTGACAGCGTATACGCGAACTTTCAAATTCTGATCATCAGAATTTCTCAACACCAGAATTCCATCACCACCTACAAAGCACGGTGTTTTATCTAAAGCTATTTCGTAATTAGCCAATGTTCGAGGTCCAATATATTCTTTCTGAGTTTCCCAATCGAACCACTTCCCTTCAGGAAGATAAATATCTATTTTACAACTTTCGTGATTTTTTAAAACCGGAGTTGCCAAAATGGACTTGCCAACCATCCATTGAAAGTTTTTTAAATTCATTGTATTTTCATCATCAGGAAATGCAATACTCAGAGGAGTTAATGTAAATGGAAATCCGGTTTCATACGATTTCATACCTGCACTAAACAAATAGGGCACAAGTGAATAATGAAAATCGACTGCTTTTTTAAATGCCACTTGTTTTTCCTCAAGCCATTGATCAGGGAAAGCCCCCACAGCCATTCCGGCAGTCAGTGACAGCAACCAAGCATGACGAATTGAAGCATCGACATCTTCCAATTTATTCATGTTATGAACACCTGCCACATCGGAATAAACATTGGGAGCTCCACATGCTGCATATTGCAGGTAGTTTATTGGTGTTCGTTTCGACATATTTCCAACATTGGTATCATTGATTCGAAGTAATGTCCCCGGAGAAGAAAACTCGCCACACCTTGCCATTACCAATGCTCCTTCCGTGGCAATCCTGGCAATCGGTTTGTTAAATATTGTCGTTTCTTCGCCCAAATCCATCATGGTATCTTCTTTAAGACCATCAACATTCCATTGGGCATAGTGTTGCTGAAACCAGCCAGCTGCACCAGGTTTGTTTCCATCGATTAAGTAACAAGGTACAATCGGAAAAATGCCTGACGTTATCAGTACAGGCTGATTATTTGAATCGGTAAGCAGCAAATTTTTTGCGAGCGCCTCGTCCGACAAATCGTTGCCATAAAACGAAACTACTTTTAAGTTTTTGTCTCTTTTCTTAGTGATCGGAAAATATGGACCTCCGGAAGGAATTAAATTTAATCGTAAACCAATCATCCAGTAAATATCGTTCGGGTGCATCCAATTTTTTAACTCGTTTGGATTTGGAAATTTTTTCCCCCAACGTCCAAAGCTGGTAGTTGTTCCTCCCTCGTCCCAGAATCCGGAACCGGTAACTGCCCAACGAATAGGATAACCTTCTTTATGAAATTTTGAAAGAATATTTTTTACTGTTTCCTGATTGGTATTCCATCCCAGGGCATCCCAGGACTCCCAGCCCAGTTCAAACAATCTGGATTTGGGTTTAATATCTTCGTAGCCTAAAAGATTCCTAATCTTTTTGTAGTTAGCGTAAATTTCCTGGTTTGTACCCATGAAAAAATAGAACGTGGCCTGACCTGCAGTTTCGGTGTTTAACTGATAGGCATTTTTACCCAACACAATACTTTTTTTACCTCTATCGAAAAAAACTCCAGCAAAATTATTTTTTGGGAATATTGTAAAAGTGCTCAACCAACGTTTTGTACCTCCATTGTTTACAATTTCAAAAGTTTTATTTTCCTTTTCAATCAAATTAAAGCTTTCGCCAAAAGCACCTGCATCGCCTAACCCATGTGCAACTGTCATTCCTCCCAGGCAAATCGATACTTTATTTCTTCCTTTTTCTTTCGGACTTACGACCATTTTTGCAATACCATTATGGAAGACAATTGTTACGTCTGCCTGCTCATTATTCTTCGTTGTAATGTCAAAAATGAATTGATTGTCAGAACTTGACTTTAACAATGCTTCAACAACAGGGCTATCATTTATTCTGAAGCCTGAAACAGAATCGCCGGGAACAATTGTGTCCCCGTGTAAATCGGTAAAACAAAACTTTAAATTTTTGGTATGTACATGCAAAAGGTAAGCCCCATCTTTCAATTTCATATTTTCTCTGTTCCCGAATTGAAAAGCAGCGCACAAAGTAAATAATACACAGATTAAAAGCAGCTCTGAGTATATTCGAATAAGGTATAACCTATTCTTTATCATTTGTATTTTCATTGTTCGTTATGAAAGATAAATGTAGTAATCCGGTTAAATTTTATAGTATGCTACAAACGATTTGCTCTTATCATTGAAAACCACTTTATGCTTTTCGGGGATACGGCTATAGGCCAGGCAGCATTGATCGTCAAGGTGATCATCAATCACAACAATTTCTTCATCTAACCAACTGATCAGATTAGCAGAAGATTAACAATGAATCCCTCCATCGGCATACTGCGTTTCTAATTCACCATCCAGTTTATGTTCACCATACCAATTATCAATATCAGCGAAATCTGCACATTGTATGAATGCTCCACGATTTATTTACCGCCCTTTTATGTATTTCTGTTATTCTTAAATTACGGACCCAGTGTAATTTGCTTTGAACCTTCCGTTGTCCCGTTTTTCCTGATGCCGTTAAGAGTGAATCCGATAACCGAGTTATCTCCCAGAGGTACGGTAAACTCGAAAGGATAATGTTTATCTGCTATTTCATAAATAGACCCTCCGTCAATGGAATATTTCAGACTGACTTCCCGGAATTTTTCATCATCATCCTTCAGGTAGATATAAGCGGTTTTCAGATTTTTTCCAATATTCAGGATCATGGCCCGGGCATTGCCAAAATCAAGCTGTTGCAACTGTCTGCCCAACTGATTACCGACTGGGGTTTTCTGCACAAGTTGCCGGAAAACAGGTTGAATGGCCAAATCTTCTATGACAATGGAAGTTATTCCCTCACGGGCGATATCAATGGTCATCGCACCCTCGGTTAGTAATTTCCTGTCCTGTTTACTGTTGTTCATTCGTACGATGGTGTTGTGAGAGGCTTTGTAGGCAACGATATTCCTGTTCAGCTGAAAAGTGAAGGTAAGCGGGTTTTTGCTTTGATTGGTAAAAGCTATCATCAAACTGTTCCCGCCTATTGCCGAGAGGTAATTTACTTCGGTAGTAGAAAGTTCCATCATTTTCCCTGGCATCCAAAGCCATGCTTTTTCACCATAAAACGTTCCCGGCCGGTGACCATAAAACTTACTTTGGAGGTAAGCATACCCTTCAATAAAATCAGAAGGAAAATCGATGGCTCCTTTCGATCTGACATATGCATCAGTAACCATGTAATCCATCAGAATGGAGGCATGAGGCCAGATGTGGTTAAAGTGAAAAGAATTGACACTGAGTTCCTTAAAAGGACGCAACGGATAATCGGGCTTTTCATAAATTGTTGTGCGTGCTGTATTGATATGATATCCCGGAAAGTTGGAATACCTGCCAATCACAGCGCTTCGGGCAATGTCAACCAGGAATTTATCGTTCGTGTGGTATCCAATTCTGTACAACCAGGGTGCATGATTGGCCATGAATATGGCCCTGTGTCCGGAACAGGTACTCGAACTTTCCGGAGTAAGCCCGATTTCCGATAACCTCCAGGCAGGAACGGATTCTTCAGGCGCTTTCATTGGCCCATGACCCTTCGATTTCAGGTACCAGTAAAGGGGGGCTTTTCCTCCCTTGTTAACAAGCACTTCCCCGTTAGGTATCGCGGGACTGAGCCATACAAACTGCGCAAATCTCAGGGCGCTCCTGTGTGCGGTTTCAAGAAATTCACTGTTGCCGGTTTCTTCCCAGAGTTGAAACAAACTAATGTAATCGGGAACAAAACCTGTCCAGAAGAACAACTCTGCATCGGGATCCTTAAAATCATCTGCAAACCTGTCGATCCGTTTTTTGATATATTCCTGAGCACCCACGACAGCCAGGTCAAGGTATTTTTTGTCGCCGGTGGCTTTGAACAATGCAAGGGCATTCTGCCACCGGTTTCCTTTTTCATTTTTATCAAGGTTACGGATGCGTTCTCCCTGAAATTCCTTCTCCGCAAGGGCAAGTATAGCCTTTGAAGCTCCATTGGCTACAGAATAAAGGGTAGCCAGTTCACTTATAGGAGCAGCAGGACCGTCCATTTTTCTCGAAGGAAACTGGATTTTTTGTTCTTTATCAAGTGAAAAAAGGAATTTCTCCCTCGACAGCAGGAATTCTATGATGGGATAGGCTCTCTTCGCGTAGATGTCCCTGCTATCGGTGATTAGCGCCATTTCCAGCGGATTAAGCGATGATACGTTTTTAACTGCACCCGGAACATCTGTTGAATATGCGCAGCCTTTGAGGCTGTCGACGAAATAGCTCCAATGGCTCAAGCCGTAACCTATAATGTTATCGAGGGTGTGGTTAAGCTGATGTGGCCCGTTGGACCGGTAATCGGCAAAATGATACACCTCTCTGCCCAGTTTCTTGTACGCGGTCAGCAAGTCAGAATCATCAAGTAAAAGCTGCATGGAAAATTTGTATTGTACCCCGTTTTTCATGGCTGAACCCAAACCTCCCATTACCGGAGCAAACAGCATGGGCTGAACCTTTCCCTCTTCATTTCTAATTGCCACTCCAAACCGGCTGTTCTCTGCCAGTGGTAAAGGATCAAAAGGAAATTCCGAAGGATCGGCAACTACTCCCAGGGTATGGTTTGCTGCGTTCACCAGTGTAGTCGGAAGTGGGCACTGAAAGGCAAGGGTAAGATAGGGCTTGTCAGGGAATCGCTTTTCCTGCCAAATCAATGGCTGCCAGATTTCCTTAACATTATTAATTTCAAACGATGGCGCTCCTGTATAACCAATGGAATAAAAACCCTCCTTTCCGGGGACAAACTCAAATTTCAGTTCCGGAAAGCCATTTTCTTTGAGACTAAGCCATGCCCGGAAGCGGGATGAATCTTCCAACCGATAATGGAACACGGTGGCTGAATCAGTTAATTCAGTTTTAACCGGAAACAGGTTCTTTGAATGACCCGCCTTAAACAAATTGGCTGTGCGGCTTTTTCCTTTCGCATCCAGAATGCGTGGATCAAAACCATCTCCCTGCTGTGTTTTGTCCCACTCTTTTCCTTTTAATCCGTCATCATTCTGTCCGGGTAAAGAAAGCCATGTTATCACATTATACGAAACTCCCGGAATGTTTGCAGGCTGGAGGGACATATCCGGATTATCTTTCCGGAATAAAATCCTGAAAGAGGGAAGGAAATTAAATTCTTTCCCTGATCGTTGGTCCCTGATAACAGCTTTATGGTCTTCACCAACGGTTATACTAAACCTGTCGTTATGGAGATCATTCTTCTGAAAACAGGATATGCTGATAATCCAGATCACGGGAAGCACTAACACCAATAATCTGATATTTAATCCAATTTTTAATTTTGTCATTATATTACCTTTTATCGGTATAAAATTATATTCTTCTTCAATTTACTATCTGAAAAAGCTTATTTATCGTTTATTCATTTTGAGGTTTTTTGTCCTCAAAAGATTTATCAAAAACCGGTCTGAAACCAATGGTTCCGTGACCGCTGGTGATCGTAGTACTGCTTCGGGCCGCAGGGGTGCAATCGTCTTTTGTGTTGGCCTTGCTTCCCCCACAATAGATATAATGGTATCCTTCTTTCGAACTGGTGAACTCCCAAACATTCCCCGACATATCGTAAATACCAATCCCATTGGGGAGCTTTCCACCTACCGGGTGCGTGCGGTTTTCGCTGTTTCCGGCGTACCAGGCAAGCTGGTCGATATCATCGCTACCGGCGAACTTGTATTGGCTGCCTGCATTTCCACCCCGGGCTGCGGTTTCCCATTCTTCGGCTGTTGGCAACCTACCTCCAACCCATCGGCAGTAAGCATCGGCTCCGTACCAGCGAATACCTATCGCCGGATAATTGTCGTATCCCTTTTTCACCTTCCATTCAAAATCACTGAATACCAATTGCAGGTCGCGAAGTCCAAGTTCGAGTAATGCATTTGATTTATATCTCGAATCGGCCCCCACGTGATTTGCGTTTAAGAAGGCGGCATACTGGGCATTGGTAATTTCGTAGGGAGAAATCCGGAGGTTCGTACCAGGGACATCCACCATTAGTTGTTTGGCAAAACCGGCGTTTTTCCCGAATTCAATCACAACCGGGCCAATCAATCCCGACTTCACCAGCTTTGAATTCCGGTTATAATAATTCCAGGTAGAAAAAGTGGTGCGTTTTGATTTTCGGGGCTGATTGTTTAGCAGCCAGTCGGGCAATGCATGAAGCTTTCTGCCAATCAGGGGCTTGAAGCCTTCGGCATTCGGTCGGTGGAAATACACCGAATCCTCCCAACTGCAATCGCTTGGATATTGTTCGTCGCCCACCAATCGGTTTACCCAGGAGTTGGTTACTGCAATTGCTATCTCATTTTCGCCAGACTTTAAACTTGCCGAAATGTCGAGCCTGTATGGTGAATGCCAGGCCACGCCTGCCGGCTTACCATTTACTGTCACCGAGGCAATTTCCCTTACATCACCCAGGTTCAAAAAGGCGGTCATATCGTTCAAATTTGACTCCGGCACATTAAAATGGGTTTTGTAGGTAGCCGTTCCGGAGAAATATTTAATTCTTTCGTCCTTGCTTTCCGACCAGGAATACAGGTTGTCGAAAGTACTTCTGAACTTTTCAGTGTTGTTTGCCGGTGAAAACTCAAGTTCCCACGATCTTTTCAGTACAATATTTTCAGGAAGGTTCCGAATGACGGCGCTCATCATTTCGTTGTCGTTCATTAAAACCTGGAAGAAGCCCTGCGAGCCTGACCTTATCGCCAACAGGCCTGATGCTGATTGGTGGACTGTGAATGAGGTATCGGGAATATCGGAATAAACCTGTTTGATAAATTTGCCGGTATTTGTTTTGTCCTGAAAAACAACAAACACCGATTCGTTGCCCGATAAACGAAGGTTAATTGAAGTCCCACTTTGCGTAGGTATCCATTCCACCATTTTTTGTACCGACCCCGTTTCTGGATTCCATAGCTCGGGCATTTTGCCTTCAATATTCAACAGGGCATTTATTGTTGCCGAACTATTCGATGTATTTACAAAATAATAAATATCAGTATCACCTGATTTTCGGTGGCACGAAGCAATCTGATCTGCATTTTCACCCGAAATTGAGATATCTTTTTTAAGGCCAACAATGCGAAATACCTCCGGAAGGCTCATTCCCCAGTATATTTTCCCCTTGCCATAGCTGGTTTCTTTCACCTGAACACCATCAAGTTTCCCCCAAACCTGGTTTGCAATTATTTCAATTTGACGGTCGGTTTCCGATTTATTTGTGAAACCTGTTGCCTGCAGCGGTTTCGGGCCATATACTGCAGCTCCGCCCTTTACCAGGTCGCATATTTTTTTTATCAGCTCCAGCGACATTGCTTTGCCGGCGGGTAATACAAGCAGCGGGTACTCAGGGCCTGATTTCGTGACCAGCTTTCCTTCGCTGACTGTTACTTCACTAAGCAGGTTTTTTTCTGAAATCACATCGCCCCCATCGAGGAAATTATTAACCGACAAAAATCCGGACACCAGATATCCTTTTTGATGAAGATACTGGCAGCGTCCAACGTAATCGAGCCAGCTTTTTCCTGGTTCAATCCAGGTTTGGTTTCGGCCAAAATGTGCGCCCCAGTAGCCCATGCACATGCCCGGTTTTAAGTCGTCGGAAAAAGGCTGGGCCACCCAGCTGTGAAGCATCAACCGGTTCACGCCTTTGGTAAAAGCCTGATCGCCCGAAAATTTAAATAGCCAGGGGCTTTCTGAAAAATTGCAGTTGCTGGGGTACCCGGTAAATGCTTCAGCAGCGCAGATATTCTTGCCCAGCGGGGTTGAAGCTGCGGCCACATTGGAATTAGGCCCGCTTGTGTGGCTCCAAAATTCGGTAGCGTTGTAATCGCCGCACGAAGCAAATTCGTGGATCACAAGCGGTCCGCTGTAAGGTTCCACAATCATTTGCAGACCCAGTTTGTTCGCTTCCTCCTTTGGAATTCCATAGGCATATTCCCTGAACATATCGAAGATTGAGGCGTTCAGGTCGTTATTAAAGCGCCTTGTATCTTCCTCGCTCCCGATGGTCCGCCCGTCCCACACTGGCAGCCAGGGAATGATGTCGTAACCTTTTCTTGCCAAAAACTCTTCCGCCATTTTTTCTGTCCATTTCTGTTCGCCTGCTTCGTAACTGTCGAAAAAAATGTGCTTAAAGGTATTCCCGAAAAACCCGCCAAGGTTCTGTTTCAAGGGCACCAGTACCTGCCTGATCTGAAACAACATGGTTTCGGCGCTAAGCTTATCTGCCTCGTAAGCTATTACTTCATTCGGAACCGGATGCGGTTTGGTTGCTGACGATGTGAACCCGAAACGGTAAATGGTATAATTCCCTTTTGGTACCTGCCAGGTAATTGAACCGTCGGGCTTCATGAGTTTACTCAGGTTTATTATTTCTGAAAGAGCAGGAGTACCATCGGGGACTGCCAGAACGGCCACTTCCCTGTAGAAATCGAGTTTTATTTTTGGTTTGGCAAGCGTGGCTGTGAAATTTGCCGGCCCGGTTATCAGGGTTTTAGTCCATGTCAGTTCTTTCATCGTTTTTTCAGGTGTAATCCATGGACCACCACTTCCCGACCAACCAACGCTATTGTGCATCCCCATTTCCAGTCCGAGCGATTGGGCTTTCCCGGCAGTGTGCTTCATCAGTTGCCACCATTCGGGATTAAAATAGCTTGCTGAACGGTTATAGTCGTCATTTTCGGGAATGTATGAGGTAATATGGAAAACCGTAAAGCCGCCGATTCCGTATTTGGCCATTGCTTCCAAATCTTTGGTGATTCCCTCACTGGTTACATTGTTTCCCATCCAATGGTACCAGACGTAAGGACGGGCATGCATGGGAGGGTTTTGAAATTCAGCAAGAGAAATTTTCTGAATTTGACTGTTCCCCTGGGCTCTGGTAAAATGACAAGCAAATACAAAAAGGAAACATGTAAATATTATCTTTCGGCACATATTATTTTTAGTTAAAAGTTCATTTAAATCAATTTGGTTTAATTATCTGATTTGAATTTTATGTACCGGAAGAAAAACCGCTGCCCATTAACGATGCTTAAACAACTTGAATCTGAAAAATGGAAACGGGAACATAAATTTCTGGCTTTTTAAGTTTGAATATCAGCTTTCTGCAAGTACTTTCCAGGTCAAAATTGAGTGTGACCATGGTTTGATGATTGTTTTTTACATCGAAAAGCAACTCGCTATTTTCGTTGAAAACTGAAAAATCCCTTACAACAAAAGGCATTACATCCTCGGGGTGTCCCATTTGCGACGATTCCATCGGATGATCATAATCTGTATCAAAAAAAAGTACAACAAATTTTATTGATTTTTCGACAGCCCAGTTCAGTATAAGGGTTGGATCTGCATCACCCGGACTAGCCACCCATGCATTGGCTTGTATGTACGGACGGGTAAAACCATTAATTAGATTTCGATCTGAAAAACAATTCAGCGCAGGTCTAATGCTCATAGCAATATTCTCCCCTTTGGGGCGACGCTCAGGACACCAGAATTCAAATGATGCGAAGCCGCTGTTTTCGGGTGGATTCTGTTTTCCGTAGTTATTTACAGCAGGATTGGTTTTGTTGAATACCGAAATAATTCCTGTAATCCGTTGTTCGCTGCACTTGATTTTTACTTCCGGATTTTTCCTGAAAATGATGAATGCATATTGATCTGCTTTAAGTGTATTTTTAAATGAAACTGCCACCTTCTGTTCTCCCTTTTCAAGGGTAACTACCTGCTTTTCAATTAATATATCAGGCGTGTAGTTTTGTACTTTCGAGCTGGTTTGCAATTCCACCTCCACCCTAGTTGCCTTTTCAGCGTCAAACAAAAATTCGAAACTGTATGCAGTGTCTTTTTGTAAAGGCAAAAGCTGTCCGGCGGATGAATCGAGAGGAAGCCATTTTCCATCAAAAGGAATCTCAGCAAGTACAAGCTGACTTGATGCTTCAATTCTTGCTGAACTTGCAAGATTCTCGGAAGGATCTATTGGAATTCTGGGAATACTTTGTCCCATCAGGTTTAAAGCCTGCTGAAGCTCTTTTATTCTTTGTGAATCTATGAAATCGGCAGGTTGAAGTCTCGACTTCAGACATAAAGCAGCAGCCATACCTACCGCCTGCCCACCGTGTCCACCGGTAGCCATAACACGGGTAGAACCAAAAGCCACGTGCGAAGCAGAAATTAATCTTCCGGCAATAAAAAGGTTTTTAATGTCTTTGCTGATAAAACAACGATAAGGTATTTCGTATATTCCTTTTGAGTGGTACTGATTGCAGCCCGGAAGTTTGGAAAACACACCGTCGGCAGGATGCAAATCGATGGCCCAACCTCCAAAAGAAACGGCATCGTAAAAAGGAGTCTGTTCCACAACATCCTGCTGCTTAAGCATATAATGACCCTCGAAACGACGACTTTCGCGTTTGCCGGGGATTGTTCCAACCCATTCAAGTGTCAGGTTCTCAGCATCAGGAAAATTACCTGAGTTCTTTATGTAATCCCAAACGCCGTAAACCACACTCCAGAGTTCCCATTTTATTTCTTCAGTTTCATAAATCGTATCGCGGCGGCCTCCGTATTCGAACCACCAGAATTTACAACCATGCTCTCCGGTATTGATATTCCTGAAGCGTGGAATTTTATTGATTTCTTTCAGTGCGTAAGTAGGAGCTACATATTTTACCGGCTTGCCAACATCTTTGCTGTGAAAATAGATGGTATGGCCCAGCAGTTCTCCGTATTCTTCGGTTGGAGTGAACAATTCACCAAATTCATTGCTACTCTCGGCGCCCATGCGGAACGATGCACCAGCCTTGAATCCGACAATCCCGTCGCCCGAAGCATCACAAAACAGTGGCGCTTTCAAAACATATTCTGTAGAATTCTGACTACAAAATGCTTTTACAAAAGAAATATTTTCATGATCTTTTTTCTCTAAATTGAATACTACAGTATTCAGCAACAGCGTGATATTTGATTCGCCTGTAACTTTTTCGAGTAAAATGGTGTCAAAAATTATGGTGTTTCCTTCTCTGTTTCTGAACATGTTTTCCACCAGTATTTCGTCGATTACGCCGCCTTCGCGCGCCCACCGGTTGTTGTTGCCCATGTGCGACGTTGCTCCCAGAATCCAAAGCCTCACCTCGCTCGAACTGTTTCCACCCAATACAGGTCTATCCTGCAACAGAATTACCTTTATTCCCTTTCGTGCAGCAGTAATTGCAGCGCAAGTGCCTGCAATTCCACCTCCGACAACAATAAATCCGGCAGATAATTCCACCATTTTATTATCTCTTTTTTCTTTGAATGGTGTCGATTGTATCATCTGAGTATCAATTTTTTTAAGGTTTTTGATTTAAAGTAAATGCAGCCACCAACCATTAACAGAATAACAGCCATGCTAATTACCGTTGTACGGCCATTCGCAGCCATCAGGCCAAGAACTCCAATAATAAGCCCTGTAACTAAAATGCCTATGGCAATCATGGTTAATCCCTGTTTGTTTTCAACTGTCGATTTTGCTGCAATTTCAGCTTCATATTTAATTTCGGCTTTTTTGTCAACTGCTATTTTGTACTGATTGTATTCTGAAATATCTAATTTTCTGCTTCGGAGAATTATTTCGGAAACAAAAATCAGAACAGCAGGAACAGTCACGCCAAGAATCATTTCTCCTCCACGAGAAAGGCTAAAATCAATAATTCCAGGAAGCAGGAACTTGAATGAAAGCGTAATCGCCAATGAAATAAGGGTAGTAGCAAGTACAATTTTCCCGGTTTGTCTTTTTGAAAACAGCGACCAGATCAGCGGCATGTACATGGGGCAGCCGGTTAATCCTGCGATACTGAGGACCACTTCTTTAGCTCCTCCCATCGCCGGTACAAGCAAAGCAATTGAAATGGTAACCAATCCGAAAAAAATGCTTGCCAGTTTGGCAATCACCATTAATTTTTTTTCTGATGTTTTTGGGAACCTCACTTTATACAAGTCGTTGGTAATAACACCGGCCGAAATATTTAACACACCCTGAACAGAACTATTGGTGGCAAATACAAGGCTGATAAGTATTAATCCAAGCATACCTGCCGGCAAAACTTCCTTGCACATCATGAGGTAAGCGCCTTCATCCTGTAATCCGCTCAATTCCGGATTCAAAGCCCGGTAAACCATAGGGGGCAGCATCCAGATAATTGGGCTTATGGCATATAAAACTCCGAATAACCAGCCAACTTTCCGGGCATCTTTCGGCGATGAAACTGAAGTATATCGCTGCACAAACCCCCACTGTCCGCTGAGATAAAAGAAGTTATACAAACCAAAGCCAATCAGGAAACACCAGGTATATTCGTGATTGGAAAGATTAAAAAAACCCTCGGAAGGCAATGAGCTGAAAAACTGCTCTATGCCGCCCACTTTATCGAGTGAAAGCGGAACTACGATTATGGCTGCCGCAGATAAAATTACAAATTGCAACACATCGGTAACAACAACAGCCCAAAGTCCACCAAGCGTTGTATAAATAATTACAATCAGCCCCAGCAATCCAATGGATAAATAAAGCGGTATTCCAGTTGAGACTTCCAGAATGCGCGAAACGGAATACAAATACACTCCGGTCATGAAAACCATAATCAACAGATAAATGTATGAATATGTCTTTTGAATATTAACTCCCAGCCGGTTCGAAATGTACTCGGCTGCGGTTAACGATTTGGTTTTGTGCCATTTGGGCGCAATTAGAAAACCCACTAAAAACCCGGCTATGCTCATTGTCCATTGTATAGATACGGATACCCATCCGGAAGTATATGCAATGGAGCCCCAGACAACAAATGTTCCGGCAGAAACAAAACCCATGAACAGGGAAAGTGAGTTAATCCACCAGGGTACCGCACCGCCTGCCGCAAAAAAAGATTTCATATCCTTCCCCGAAGTTTTGGAAAAGGAGAGACCGATAAGAAAAATAAGAAGGGAAAAAATAAGTATTACTAAATAATCGATAGAACTCATTAATTCAAAAGTTTATATTATTAATCATCCCTATTGATCTTTGATGCAAATCTTTCAAATTTTTGATTTTCATCCACTTTGGCATCAATCAAAATGATTATATGTTGATATAAACTGTACCAAAACTGAAACACAACGTACTTTTCTGTCATCTTTCTGCGCACTGTTATTATATAAATATGATAATTATATGGTTATTAATCACAAATTTTCGAAAGGGATAATTCTATTTCTCCAACCTTACTAAAAGGACATTTTATGA
>Ga0194124_10002699_pt1 | contig 19669 bp, 17 predicted proteins | sample TA2KigCas0mmetaG_FD_148605 | JGI IMG/M metagenome (GOLD analysis project Ga0194124, IMG submission 148605) | Freshwater microbial communities from Lake Tanganyika, Tanzania - TA2015031 Kigoma Deep Cast 0m | ecosystem: Environmental > Aquatic > Freshwater > Lake | place: Tanzania: Lake...
TTTTACCCGGTTGCATTTTTTAGGACATTGGCACCAGTCCATATAATCTCGCCACTGGGTAATACAATTTCCAAGTTTAAAACGTAGTCTTTTGTAACTCCGTACTTAACTGCTTTTGGTCCACCAGAATTTTCCGAAACATTTCCTCCGATAAAACAAGACCCTTTACTTGCGGGGTCAGGAGGGTAAAAAAGCCCTTTTTCTTTTGCTGCATCTTGCAAAACTTGAGTAATTACTCCTGGTTCAACAGTGACCTGATGATTTTTTTCATCAATTTCGATGATCTTGTCAAATTTCTCCATTGAAATGAGTACTCCTCCGTGATCTGATAAGGCGCCTCCACTTAGGCCTGTTCTTGCTCCCGCAGGTGTAACAGGTATTTGGTTTTCATGGCAATAGCTCAGGATGGCAGAAACTTCCTCGGGCGTATTTGGCTTCAGGACAATTGCAGGGGGAAAGTTCAAATCCTCTGTTTCATCAGAGCCGTAAATTTTTCTAATCTCAACATCTGTAAAAGATCGGTTACCTAGTAGCTCTTCGAAGAACGTTAAGTGAACACCTGCTAACATATTTTTTATTTAGTCAAAAGTAACAAATCATTAGTTACCACAAACTCAATTGAAAATTGTATTTTAGTGAAAAATTTAAATCATGTCAAAAGACGTTTATATTATCGATGGGGTAAGAACACCAATCGGTTCTTTTGGCGGGACTTTAGCTTCAGTTCGTGCTGATGATTTAGCTGCTTTTGCAATTAAATCGTTGGTGGATCGTCATCCAAATTTAGATTTAACGAAGATTGAAGACTTAATTTTTGGTTGTGCGAATCAAGCAGGCGAAGACAATCGAAACATTGCCCGAATGGCAGGTTTACTTGCAGGGCTTCCGGTTGAAGTTGCCGGAGAAACGGTGAACCGATTATGTGCATCAGGAATGGCGGCTGTGGTAAATGCGTCAAGAGCAATAAAAGACGGTGCCGGAGATTTGTATATTGCTGGAGGCGTTGAGCACATGACACGCGGTCCTTGGGTGATTTCCAAAACTTCATCTGCCTTTGGAAGAGATGCGCAAATGTTTGATTCTTCATTCGGTTGGCGTTTTATCAACCCCAAAATGGAAGAAATTTACGGAGTTGAGAGCATGGGAATGACCGCTGAAAACTTGGTAGAGAAATACGGAATTGAACGTGAAGCACAAGATCGCTTTGCGTGTTGGTCACAAGCAAAAGCAGCCAAAGCAAAAGAAAACGGTTTTTTTGATGGAGAAATTGCACCAATTTCGATTCCGCAAAAGAAAAAAGACCCAATTCTTTTCTCTTCGGATGAGTTCGCAAGGTCATCAACCACCATGGAAACATTAAGTAGTTTAAAGCCGGCTTTCAAAAAAGATGGGACTGTTACTGCAGGGAATGCATCCGGCTTAAATGATGGTGCAGCAGCTTTATTGATCGCCTCTGAAAAGGGAGTAAAAACCAACAGCCTAAATCCTTTGGCACGAATCGTTAGCGCAGCTGTAGCGGGTGTTGAACCACGCATTATGGGAATTGGACCTGTTTATGCTTCTCAGAAAGCACTTCAAAGAGCAGGATTGACCTTGGCCGACATGGATATTTTGGAATTAAACGAAGCCTTTGCAGCCCAGGTACTTGCTTGCACACGAGCCATGGGCCTTGTTGACAACGATCCGAAAATTAATCCAAATGGAGGTGCAATTGCATTGGGACATCCTCTGGGAATGTCAGGCGCCCGAATATTATTGACAGCCGCTCGCCAACTTCAACAAACCGGAAAACGATATGCTTTGGTAACAATGTGTATTGGTGTTGGACAAGGCTATGCAACAGTAATAGAACGCGTTTGATGAATAATCTTTTGAAATTCGCCTTTTATTTGGTGATTTTCTGTCATAATTCCCTTAGTGCCCAAAAAACTTTTGTTTTTGGTAAAACAAACGAACATGCCCGGGCCATTTGTAGTAAAGGGAAAACTGTTTTTATCGGCACCAATCTTGGAAAAATTTATAAAGTAAAAGGGAACAAATCTTTTTTAATTTCAACGGACAGCTTTCCTGAAATTCGAGATATACAGTTTGTTGGAAGAAAATTACACGTAATGCAAACCGGAAATCTCGGGCGAATGATTTGCTTTAAAAAGGTTATATTCGGCAAGTATAAATTAAAGAGAATTCAAACTTTTGAATCAAGCGGTCAAAACGTATTTTTAGATGGATTTAGTATTTATAAAAACAAGGGTTTATTGATGGGAGATCCTATCGATGGTAAGTTTTCGCTTTATAGTTTAAGTGCATCGGGCGAGTGGGAAAAATTACCTAACGTAGCTTCAAATACTGGAGAAGCTGCATTTGCAGCAAGTGGAACCACCGTTCATGTTACCTACAGAGACTGGTACTTTGTTTCTGGTGGACTTCACTCGCGTTTGTTTCATTCCATAGATCATGGATTAACGTGGGATGTTCAAGAGCTTCCATTTTCATCTTGTGAAAGTTGTGGGGCTTATTCGTTATGTGTGATCAGTAAAAATAAAGCGAATGAAGTGACTAAAGTAATGGTTGGTGGTGACTACTTGTTTCCTAACGAAAAACAAAGCAATTCTTTTTTGCAAATCAATGCTGATAGTAGTTGGATAACTCCGGAAATTTCTCCAAGAGGTTACAGGTCAGTTGTAATATACAATGAGAAAAGTAATTTGTTATTTTGTGGAGGAACCAATGGTGTTGATTTTTCATCAGATTTTGGTCGTAATTGGTTTTCAATTTCAAGCGAGAAATGTTTTTCCATGATTCCATACAAGAAAGGATTGATCTATACATCTGACAAGGGAAGAATAATACGACTTAAAGAAGTAAATAAGTAATTGCACTATTCACGAAATTCACTAAATTAGCCATTATGCGTCTACTGCTTAGCGTATTTGTTTTTCTTTATTTGATTAGTTCATGTAAAAAACAACCCACAACTTGGGGACAAGAATTGGTTTCTCCAATTGCTAGTGATACCATTGATTTGTCGAATTTTTACAATGATTCTACTTTAGTATCAGTAATACCCGGCTCATTAAACCTTGACCTGACAAGAACGATTTTAAATATTGGTATTAACGATGTCGTCAAAATTCCAGACACAACGATTTCTCAAGTTTTTAGTCCTACCTTGAATATTAATAACGTGCCTCCGGGTTTTCAGTTTGTGAATTCAATTGAGGAACATCCTTTGGCTTTGGGTGATATCATATTGAAAAAAGCGACCTTATCATCGGGAAGAATTGATTTAAAAGTATTTAATCCTGTAAATGCAGGAGTTATTTTTACCATTGAGATGCCAGGGGTGACGCAAGGAGGCATGAATTTAATCCATGAATTCGCCGTTCCAGCAGGAAGTATTGCGTCTCCTTCTGTCGCTGAAACTACTTTTGATCTCTCTAATTATGCCTTAGATTTAACAGCGCAGTCTGGGCTGAGTTATAACAAATTGCAGTCGCGTTTAAGCATTAAAACTGATCCAACCGGACCTGTTACGAATGTAACTACAAATCATGACTTTACCTTTCAGGCTAAGTTAACGGACTTGAAACTTAGCTATTCAAAAGGTTATTTTGGCTCCACGACTGTAAGCGATACCTCGCAATTTACCGTGCCTTATTTATCAAACATTGTCTCTGGTAGTATTGATATTCCCTCTTCAGATATTCAATTTAAAATAGAGAATGGGATGAAATTAGCGATGCGTGCAACATTGACCTATGCAAAAAACACAAATTTCCAAGGAAATTCTGTTTTCTTGTCATCGTCACTCTTGAATAATCCAATTCTTCTAAACGCTGCTTCAGGTTCATGGAGTAACATAGTGCCATCTATTTCAACCCTTAATTTCACACCATCCAATAGCAATATGGAACAGTATGTCGAGAATTTAGGAGGAAATCAAGAATTAGGTTATCAATTACAATTGAACCCATGGGGAAATATTTCTGGGAGTACCGACGAGATTTTTCCGAATAGTAGAATTAAATTAAAAGTGAGTACACAGATGCCAATGACGGTAGGAAGTGATGGGTTGACGTTGAGAGACACCTTTAATTTATCTTTATCACAAAACACTTCAAAATCTCATCTCACCTCAGGAATAATAAAACTCAAAGCCTCAAATGCCTTTCCATACGCTGTTTCTCCAGTATTGTACCTTGCAAATGAAGCTGGCGACATTTTATTTACGGTAATTGGTGATGCGCAGATTTCGAGTTCAGAAATGGGTGTTGTCAATCCGCAGACTGGTCTTAAAGAAAAGACTTCCACGGTGCAGTTTAATTTAACAGAAGAAATAATCACACAACTTAATTCAATTAAAAAAGTAATTGCGGAGTTAAGAGTCGATTCTCCGGATATTAATACAGGAGCCAACATTCCTGTTTCAATTCCTTATGGAGCGTATGTTTCGGTTAAACTAAGTGCTATCATGCAATCAAAAATCGTGTATTGATGAAATACGTTTTGCTCATTTTCTGTATCACATGTTTATCGTTAAAAGGTATTACGCAAAATTGGTTACCAGTTTTTCAAGATACATTACCTGATAATTCTACTGAAATATGGTTTGATGTAGGTGCTCAATACAATGGGAATTCATTACACCGAAATTTGGTGTCGAAGCTTTTTTACGGAGGCGATATTACGAATGACATTAAGGAACAGAATTTGAATAGGATGAAAAATGTGAATCTTTTCTATTCAGATATTCAGTCTGAGGTCAGTTATCGGAATACAAAAAGTAACTTTTTAAGAAATAAGCGCTTGGGTTGGTCTTTGAAAATGGGTGCAGCCTCTTATCTAACGACTAATTTCAGCAAAGATGCTTACCATCTTGCCTTTTTTGGAAATGCTCCTTTTACTGGAAAATTCGCAGATATTTCTGGGAGTAGATTTCAAAATTACACCTTCGAAAAAATCGGTTTTGGCATAATTGACAAACATACTAGCTCTTCTGTTCATTTTAACTTTGTTAATTTAACCAATTACACAGACTTTCATGCTTTCGGAGGAGGAGTTTTTCAATCCCAAGAGCTCGATACGCTTCAGGTTTTGTTGAATGGTAAATTCAGACAATTTGGAGATGGGAAATTTTCAACTGGCGCCGGTGCATCCTTTGATTTAGACAAACGGTTTTACGTTCTAAAAAACAACGGGCAACCTCTTTCTTTTCGCCTTGAATTAAGCAATATAGGTGTAGTAAGAGCAAGTTCCTCACAATCATTCAGAGCTGATACACTCATTCAATTTACAGGCTTCACCTTCAATGAATTGCTAAATGGAAACTCTTTGCTTGATTCAACTCAAAACTTGTTTCAAAAACTTGGAATCGAGGAAGGACAGGAAACCTCTTGGGTACTGTTGCCTTTTTCTATTCAACTTTCAAAAATGGTTAATTCATCTTCGAATGCATTATTTCAGGAATTCTATGGCGCGCGAATGTTTTATTTGTCCGACATTCAAATTTTTGCGGGTGTTGATTTTAGACTGCCGCTGAAAGGAAAGATCAATTGGCATATTGGAACGAGTATTTCATACGGCGGAAGTGCTAATGTGATGTTTGGAAGTTATAGTCATTTATCCTTCGGAAAGTGGACTCTTGGAATGGTGAGCGAAAACCTTTTACTTCAATCGGGAGAATCCTTTAAATTTAAGTTACAATGCGCATTCTAACTATTTTATTTATTTGTTTTGCTGCGACGTGTTACGCTCAGACTTCCTTTTACCGATTGTATAGTGGCTCAGGAAATGATAAAGGAGAAGACGTAGTACAATTAGAAGATTCAAGTTATATTATTGTTGGTTCTTCCAGTAGTTGGGACGACAATCAAGCGGCTTTCATGCTACACGTGGATAGTTTAGGCAATTATCTTTGGAGTCATGCCTATGGTGGGGCAGAAGTAGACGGAGGAAAGCGGGTATTATACAAACCGGGAAGTGGATTTTTCATCATCGGACAGTCAAACTCCTATTCAACTGCAGCTGATTACGATTTTTATTTTGTTAAAACTGACTTAAACGGTATTCTTATTTCGCAAAAGACTATTTCGCATCCAGGTTGGGACCGTGTTCATGATGCAATTTGGACAAAAGATTCTGCTCTTTTAGTTGTAGGGGAAACGCTTCCTGCGCAAGGAGAATCAAATATATTTTTGGCTCTTATGAATCAAAATGGAGATTCTTTATGGACAAAGGAAATAGGAGGAATGGGTCCCGATAAGGCTACCTCTGTAATTCGCGTAGATGATAGCTTATACCTTGTGGGTGGAGAGTTATTTATTGCGGATTCTGGATTTGTGAAAGGAATTGTCATGAAAATCAACAATCAAGGGCAAATTGTTTGGCAAGACACCATTAACGAAATAATAGGAGAATCAGGTATTACCGAGTTAGCTTTGGCTCCAGCATTTTATTACGGAATGGGTTATTCAAAAAAGTCAGCAGAAGATTACGATCCTTTTTTTGGAAGATATAATTGGGATGGATCTTTCATTACAGGTTATGTTCAAGTAGAGAATAATTCCAGTAAAATTCCAAATGAAATGGTGTATATTGCTGCCGGTAACCGCATGGCATTGGCAATGTCAAAATATGATTTCGCTCATCCAACAAGAGTTTATGATATGTTATTAGCCAATTTTGAAGCCAATGATTTATATTGGTTGGATCAGAGTGTATCCATTGAATATGAGCAGATGGAATATATTGGACAAGTAATCACAACTTCAGATAATTCTACAGTTTTTCTTGGTTCGAGCGATTGCCAATGGGTGTGCGAAACGTCCTTTAATGGTGGAGGACATATATACTTAATGAAAGTTGGAAATCATAATCTGTTTCCTCAAACGAATCAATATACAACTATCAACGATATCCGCCAATTGGTAACTATTTCGGAAGAAACTACTCCATCAATAAAACTCTATCCAAATCCGGCGGATGATTATTTAGTTGTGGAGCTTGCAAATTCTATGAATTGTCTGATTTACAGTCAAGATGGTAGGCTTATAGATGCCTTGGTTATACCTCCAGGAAAATCTGAACATAAATTGGATATGCTAAGATCCGGAATTTATTTGTTTCAATTCAAAAACCAAAAAGTAACGCATACAGTTAAAGTAATCGTAAAATGATGCTGTACTGGCGCATTTTTAATGAGCGTTATGCTACGCGTATTGAGTTTTGGATAGTTCTGTTTTTTGTTATTCGATTAATCGGTATAACGAATGCGCCCTTAGAAATTTCACATAATTGGCGACAAGTTACTGGTCTAATGGTAGCTAGAAATTTCTATGAAACCGATACTTCTCTTTTTTATCCTCGAATTGACGATACTCAAGGTGGAACAGGTATTATTGGAATGGAATTTCCTTTGTTGAATTATTTACATTATTTAATGGCGTTAATCTTTGATTACGACCATTGGTATGGTCGGCTTATCAACTTGATTATTAGTTCAATTGGAGTATTTTATTTCCATAAAACCCTTCGTTTACTTTTCACAGAAAAGGTGGCATTTTATGCGTCATACGTTTTATTAGTTTCGAGTTGGTTTGCTTTTTCACGTAAGATGATGCCAGATACATTTTGTATTTCTTTAATGTTTATTGCTGTTTTTCATGGCTTGAAGTTTCTATATGAGGGAAAAATGGTTCATGTTTTGTGGTATTTTATTTTTGCCACGTTAGCTATTTTAAGTAAAATTCCAGCCGGAATTTATTTAAGTCTTTTCCTTCCATTTATTTTCCAGGATAAACCGTCTGTTCGTCAAATTTCTTGGTTCGTATTGTTTACCGTTTTTTCATTAGGAATTTCTGGCTATTGGTATTTTGTTTGGTGTCCTCATCTATCTGAAACTTATGGTCAATGGTATAATTCAGGTATGGGCTTGAGCGAGGGCTTTATTGAAGTATTTTCTAATCTTTCAGATACATCAAGAAGATTTTATTTTGATGCATTCTCAGGTTTTATAGCATTTGGAGTCTTCTTATTTGGAGTGTTTTTTCTTTATAAGAAAGGAGAAAAACTATTTGTATTGATCGTGTCTGTTTTGAGTCTTGTATTTTTATTCTACATGCTAAAATCAGGTTATTTTTTTCATCACCACACGTATTACATTTTGCCTTTTGTGCCCGTAATGGCTATGGTTATCGGATTTCTATTTTCATTAATCGAGAAGAAAAAAATAATAGTCACACTGTTAATACTTATCACATTAGAGGGGATAGCAAATCAGCAACATGATTTCTTTTTAAAGGAATCTGAAAATTATAAGCTCAGTTTGGAGTCTTTTCTTGATTTCCATATTTCTCGTGAAAATAAAATTGCAATAAATGGAAACGGTAATCCTCAACTTTTATATCTAAGTCATCGAAAAGGTTGGGTTTGTTCGGACGATCAATTGAATGAATTAGGTTTTTTAAAAAGTCTTAAGTCAAAAGGCTGTGAATACCTTGTGTTGGTTAAAAATGAAAATAGGAAGTATAATCTTCACTTAACACTGATTTCCACGAATAAATTTATTGAGGTCTACAAACTTTAACGTAAAAATTTGCGTCTTTTCCGTTCTTTGGTCAATAAGCTCAGTTCACGCCCGGTTTGACCAGCAACTGAAGTGTTTTCATCGGCACGTCTTAATAAATACGGCATTACCTCTCGAATTGGACCAAAAGGTACGTATTTCGCCACATTATAGCCTGCATCTGCTAAATTGTAGGAGATATGATCACTCATTCCCAAGAGTTGTGAAAAATAAAATCGAGTATCATTTGCAGGAATGGTATTTTGCTTTAGTAATTCCGAAAGCTTCAATGAGCTTTCTTCATTATGCGTCCCGGCACAAAGTGCAAAATGTAACTTGTTGCTTACCATAAAATTTAGTGCCTCGTCATAATCTCGATCTGTAGCATTTTTGTCCGCTTGAATAGGAGAGGGGTAAGCTTTTGTAGCCGCTCGCCGCCTTTCTTTTTCCATGTAGGCACCTCTTACAATTTTGGCCGCGTAAATTATCTTATTTTCCTTTGCGAAAAGAAGCATTTCCCTCAAGTAGTTCATTCGGTCGTGACGGTACATTTGAAGCGTGTTGTAGACAATAGGTAGGGAGGAGTTAAACTTAATCATTTGTTCATTCGCCCACCTGTCAATGATGTCTTGTATCCAGGACTCCTCTGCGTCAATAAATACTGAAACTTGACAATCGTATGCCGCTTGACAAATTTTCCCAATTCGTGCGTTAATTACAGCTAATTCTTTAATTTCTTTTTCTGATAACTGATGGTTCTTATTTGATGCTTTCTCCAGAATGTCAAATCGCCCGATTCCTGATACTTTAAAAACAGCAAAAGGAATGTTTTTTTCTTTCTTGGCGCACTTAATCGTATCGATAATTACCTCAACTGTTTGATCAAAATCCTCATCATTTATTTTCCCCTCGACAGAATAGTCCAGTATAGTACCAACGTTAAAGGCTCCCAGGGTGTTTATTGTTTTATCGCATTCAGGTATTGTTTCACCTCCACAAAATTGCTTAAAAATTGTTGGTTTAATGGCCCATGCCATTGGAAAACGAATCGCTAAAAAGAAATTTGTAACTGCTTTTCCAATTTTCACGATGGTAGGGGATCCAATAATTTTGAAAAGCCAATAAGCCCTTCTCAGGTCTTTATTGGATTTACTTCTAAAGGCAATTTCTGTATTGTCGAATGAAACCATTGCTCAAAATTAATTGCTTTTTTTAAATGCTAAGCAAAGAAAAAGTTTAATTACATTTGATACATTATTTGATCATGTTAACATTCAAGGGTTCCGGATACAGCATAGAAATTGGTTCGCTTTTGAAGTCAAGTTTTGCGAGTCTACTAGCTCAATATAAGAAGCAAAACATCATTGTGATTGTGGATGAAAATACGCATGATTCATGTTTGACATTTCTTACAATAAATTTTCCTGAACTTGAAAATGCCGAGGTAATATTATTACCCAGCGGCGAAGAAAATAAAGTAATGGAGATTTGCTTTCAGGTATGGAATGCTTTTACTGAGCGCGGGTTTGGGCGCAGCGATTTAGTCATAAATCTCGGGGGCGGGGTCGTAATGGATATGGGCGGGTTTATTGCGAGCATTTACAAACGTGGCATGACCTTTATAAATATTCCTACATCACTTTTGGGGATGGTAGATGCCGCCATCGGTGGAAAGACGGGAATTGATTTGAATCAATATAAAAATCAATTAGGAACTTTTGCGCAACCCAAGCATGTTTACATCGATAACAGTTTTTTGAAGACTCTACCTGCCGAAGAAATTTTTAACGGGTACGCCGAAATGTTGAAGCATGCACTCATTCGAGATGTAGAATTTTGGAATAAAATTAAAATAATACACTCAGAGGAGGAACTTACAACCGACGAAATTATATTTCATTCGATTAAAATTAAAGCTTCAATTATCGAGGAAGACCCGAGAGAAGGAGGCTTGAGAAAATTATTAAATTTTGGACATACTGTCGGTCATGCCTTAGAGTCCTACTACATGAACAAAACAGCTATTTCACATGGACATGCCATCGCATTGGGGATGTGCACAGAGGCACATATCTCGATGAAGCAAAACCGCTTGTCAGGACCAGAATATAAGGAAATAGAGAAAACATTGACGAAAAGTTTCCCCATGATATCCTTAGCGCCTGATGATATTCAGAATGTTATTGAATTGATGTATCAGGATAAAAAGAATGACAAAGGGAATATTCGTTGTGTGCTCCTGAATGGCATCGGTTTCGCAGCGCACGATATTGTTTTGACCGAAGAGGAGATTGCTATGTCCTTACTTCATTTATCTTTATTATCAAAGATTTCAAATTAAAGATCTTATTTCTTTAATTATTTTGTTTGCAAGGTTATTTGAGGCCTCTTCACTGAAAGATTCGGCGTAAATCCGAATAATTGGTTCGGTGTTACTTTTACGAAGATGGACCCATTCTTTTCCAATATATATTTTGACACCATCTGTAGTATCAATTTCCTCTGAGGCATATTTATTCGCCACCTTTTCTAAAATCAAATCGACATCAATTTCTGGTGTTAATTCAATCTTATTTTTGGAAATAACATATGTTGGAAATGTATTGCGCAATTTGCTTACAGGCAACTTTTTATGCGCCAAGAAACTCAAGAATAAAGCGATTCCAACTAATGAATCCCTACCGTAATGAAGCGCAGGATAGATGACTCCTCCATTTCCTTCACCGCCGATTACAGCCCCAGTTTCTTTCATTTTAGTCACCACATTTACTTCACCTACCGCAGAAGCCGAATATTTCAAACCTCTTGATTCCGTTATATCTCGTAATGCGCGAGTTGAGGAAAGATTAGATACTGTTGGACCGGGTGTGTGGGTAAGAACATAATCTGATACAGCAACTAGCGTATATTCCTCTCCAAACATAGAACCGTCCTCGCATACTATTGCCAAACGATCTACATCCGGATCCACCGTGATTCCAATATCTGCTTTTACCGAAATAATTTTTTCTGACAAATCAGTTAAGTGTTCGGGTAATGGCTCAGGATTGTGAGGGAAGTGACCTGTAGGGTCGCAATATAATTCCGTAATTTTTGATACCCCTAATGATTTCAGTAAGGCAGGAACAAAGAGCCCGCCACTTGAATTTACGGCATCCACCACTACATGAAAATTTGCAGAGCGAATGGCTGCTGAATCAACGAGGGGTAGATTAAGAATGAGATCAATGTGCTTTTGCATGTATGATTCGTCTTTCCTTACCGTTCCTAAATGATCGACTTCTGCAAAATCAAAAGATTCTGTTTCAGCAAGCTCAAGAACGCTTGCTCCATCTTCTGCTGAGATGAATTCTCCTTTTTCGTTGAGCAGTTTTAACGCATTCCATTGTTTTGGGTTATGACTTGCTGTAAGAATTATTCCTCCGGCTGCATTTTCCATAGGGACTGCAACTTCAACAGTCGGCGTTGTTGATAATCCTAAATCTATGACATCAATACCAAGACCAACCAGTGTCTGACATACCAGTTGTGAAATCATTTCACCTGATAATCTCGCATCCCGGCCAATAACAACCTTTATTTTGTTACTTGAATTTCTCTTTTTTAGCCATGTTCCATATGCGGCGGCAAATTTAACTGAATCTACAGGGGTTAATCCCTCACCTACAGTTCCGCCGATAGTTCCACGAATTCCGGAAATTGATTTTATCAGTGTCATCGGTTAAATTTTTTTGTCATTCTTATCATGTCTAAACAAGATGCAGCAGCTTCAATTCCTTTATTGCCGTACTTACCTCCGGATCGTTCTATTGATTGTTGGATGGTATTGTCTGTCAAAACGCAAAATGAGATCGGTATATTTTCAGAGAGCATAACTTGCATAATGCCATTTGTTGTGCCTTGACAAACAAAATCGAAATGTTTGGTTTCTCCTTGAATAACAACGCCAATCGCAACGATCCCATCAATCTTCTGATTGCGACTTAATAGTTGTGCACCAAGGGGAAGCTCAAAAGAACCCGGGACCCATTCAATGAAGATTTGTGTTTTAGAAATGCCGACAGAACAAAATACTTCTAGCGCACCTTCGAGTAAATTTTCCGTTATTTTACGATTCCATTCAGAAACAACAATGCCGACATTAAAATCGGCACAGTTGATATATTTCGTTTTGTCAAAAGATGACAAATATTTTAATGAAGACGCCATGGCATTATTTTACCTTGGTATTGGAAGCTCTTGCCAGATAATAATCGATTCGCTTGAGCTGTCCGAATTCCTTGTAATTATCCTTTATTTTTTTGTAGCAGCTAGCAGCTTCCTCGAATTGGTTCAACTTTTCAGCGATTAATCCTGCTTTGAATAAAAATATAGGAGCGGTAAATTCGTTTGTATTTGTGTTTGCAGCAAGCGTATATTGTTCGAATGCTTCCGAAAGTTTACCCTGTTCGCTGTAACAGTCACCTAACAGTCCAATTCTGAGAATACTTAAGTAAGTGTCCTCGGGTTCTATTTTTTCCAATAATGTTATCGCTTTAGCAAATTGATTTTTATTCATGTACTGTCGCGCAAGTATAAATTCTGCAGCTAATGTCCCTGTGTAACCCTCATATTCTTCGATTTTTGCCTCGAGTGATTGAATATTTTTGTCGTATCTTTTTGCGGAGTCAGCATTATTCAGTACTTCGAAATACATCTCCTTTGATTCTTCCTCATTGGGCAAGTAAATAAATTGATAATATATGAAAACCCCTAATAAAGTCGATATAATTCCTCCGGAAATTATGGAAATAAGTCTAAATTTTTTATCCTCCTTGAATCGGGATTTAAGCGATGAAAAACCAAAATTTTCAAGCATATTTATTATTTAGGTTGCAAAAATAGCATTTTAATTCGATTTTTTAAAGTGATTCGGGTAAAGAAAATTGACAGTATTTAATCGTGGCTCCCTTTGCTAAAAATAATTTTTCATAATGAGTTGTGATAAGTATTTCCTCTTTTAGCGATGGCGGTAATTGATCAATGTCATTGTATATGTCCCGGGATTTAAAAATCAAAGGATACTTGTAAATTTCAATTTGCTCAAGGGAGAACTCAAATAACAAGTCTGAATCTGTTTTAATATGAATTTTTCCGCTGGGTTTTAAAAAGCGCGCATAGCGCTCAATAAATAATCTGGAGGATAATCTTTTTCTTGGTTTTTTAGGTTGTGGGTCTGAAAAAGTAAGCCAAATTTCATCAATGGAATTTGGTGCAAAACATTCAGTTATAAAATCAATTCTCGTACGAAGAAAATGCACATTCCCTAACTTATGACAGATGGCATCCCGTGCGCCAATGAAAATTCTATTTCCTTTTAAATCTGCTCCAATAAAGTTTTTTTCAGGATAGCGTTTTGCCAGACCGACTGTGTATTCTCCTTTTCCACAGCCGAGCTCTAGGATAATTGGATTTGAATTCCCAAAGTATTCGCTCCAAACGGGAATTTTATTTTCTGCGTTATAATGAAACTCCGTCACGTTATCGAAGCCCTTTATGGCTTCAAAGCGCATCAGTTTATCTTTGCCCATTATAAACTTAATCCACTTACGGAGTTCATCATTTGCGCCAGTGCATTCTGCGATTTGTCCTTGAATTGAATTTCAAGTGTGAATTTATCTCCTTCCACTTTAAACTTTAAAATACTCAATTTAGCGATAATTTTCATCGCTTGTTCAGGTAAATTAAGTTCATTCAAAGGAATCTTTTGTAGGTCTAAAAATCCATTAATTGGGTAATTACCAAAGTCTTCAGCTCCTTCAGGTAGTGTTAGAGAACCTTTTCCCGGTGCATTTTCTGCTCCACTGTAGCCATACAATATATTGCCTTTATTCTCAATTGTAAACCCACCCGTTTTTGCCATTTCTAATGACTCTTTTAGTTTTTCCATCAACATTGCACCCGCGCCCAATTGAAAATTAACCTTTGGAACGAATCCGTATCCGTCACCTTTTAAGAAGGCAGCAATACCAAATCTACCATTGAATACAGTCGAAAATCCTTCCGCTTTAATCCTATTAATAAATTCAAGTAATTCGCCAGCAGATAATTTGCTTTCGATTTCACTCATGTTCGATTTTAAATAAGAATCAAGTATTTTTTGAATTTGGTCTACATCCAAGTTCATGGCAATTGCAGCAGTGGGTGAACCAGCTCCAAGGGTTGAAGCAATTTCTTTGGAATCAGATTTTGTAATTCTCCATTTCGACATGGCAGGAGACAAAATATTTTCTGACGTTAATACAATTTTACCATTTTCGAAATTGAAATTTGTTGTGTTAAAACATCCTTTTAAATCAGATTCCAATTGCTGAGTTTCGCTGTTTGAAATCTTAAGACCTTTCAGGACAGAACTTACCGATTTGCCCATGTCGTAGGTGAGCATAAAATCTGAGTTCGAGGACAACACTTTATTTACAATTTCCGAAGACTTTCCTTCTGTCATCAATTTTGATGCAGAGTTTAGTTGCTCAATTCCTACTTGATTACGGTCATTTAAATCCACCATTACCATCATGCAATCATCGAAAAGAGCGACAGTTCCGTTGTTTTCTTGCGCGTAATCTATACCGTCAGTATTCTTAAATCTTACACGGACCTCTTTTTCAAGCTGACTTTTTATTTCTGATTTATTTTTAATTGCGATAAAGGCGTAGGCAAATCCATTGAATTTCAAATTTGAGATATTTGAAATATCGTAGGGATTAATATCATTTATATTTTGTTCATTAACTTCAACAGCAAAATAGACAGGTGAATCTTGATTTAATGCTTTCACGCCAGGAAATTGATCGATTAAGGCACTCACAATTAAATTTTGTTTATACTCTGATTTCTCCAAAACTTGAAACATGTTGACTTGCCCAAAAGCTATAATATTTTCTCGATTACTTACAAAATTTGAAAATTTACTCTTCAAGGCACTATCATTACCTTTAATTGAAGTTTGTTCTGTGCTGCACGAATGCATCAAGAGGAGTAAGGTCGGCAGAAAATAGATTTTTCTTAGCATTTTTTTTATCGAAATTAATGAATTTTATTGAATTAAGTATTGGTTTTATTTGAGTTCAACTGCAATATCAAAATATGTGCAATCCATACGAATTAATTCATCACCGCAGTGAACGAATTCTAAAAAATGAGCATTGTAACTCTTTGTAAAAAGCTACAAGATTAACGATGAAATCCGTCGAATGTATTAACTTTCGTAATGTATTCATTGATTATTTAAACAATCGTTGGCGCACTTAATATCACATATTTAGTCTCAAAATTCTGTGAGAATTGCTTAATTTTACACCTTAGATTCAAAAATGCAAAGATCACTTTTCCTTCTTATGTTGTTAAACGTATGGTACCATAAGGCCCAATTTTCCTTTAATTTTTCGGATAGCATTCAAGTAACTAAAAACGGATCGCCACTTTCATTGGCTTGGTCAGGCGGACTTAACTACGCCCAATTTTCTGAAATCGATTACGACTACGATGACGATATGGACTTGTTGGTATTTGATAGAAGTAATGATCAAATCAGGTTATTTGAAAATCGATTAATCGATGGAAATCGCTCTTATGTTTTCAACCCAATCGGACAAACTCTTTTTCCTTCGGATTTACGGTATCGATTGACTGCGATTGACTACAATCAAGACGGTGAAAACGATCTGTTTGCATATGGTATTGGAGGCATCAAAGTATATAAAAACACAGGGAATAGCACAACTGGGCTTCAATGGACTGTTGCAAAAAACCTACTTTACTCTGATAATTGGGGAACACAACTTAATTTATATGTGAGTTCTGCAGATATTCCAGCAATTGTTGACGTCGACTTGGACGGGGATATTGATATTTTGACTTATCACATCAGCGGTGAATACCTGCAATACCATAAAAACATAAGTCAGGAAACATACGGTAATTCAGATTCATTGGTATTTGAATTGAAAAATGAATGCTGGGGTGGATTTCGAGAGGATGTAAATTCAAATACGGTTTTTTTAAATGATCAAACCGCACCGTGCCAAGGAGGGAATGTTCCAAACCCACAATTGAAGCCAAATAATTCCGAAAAAGCACATGCAGGATCAACAGTTCTAGCCATAGACATGAATGGAAATGGTGTTAAAGATCTCATTTTAGGTGATGTTACTTATCCATCGCTTAATTTTTTAACCAATGGAGGCACAGAAGTCAACACAAATTCATTAATGATAAGCGCAAATCCCAATTTTCCTTCTAATTCCACTCCTGTCTCTATGCAATTATTTCCCGCTGCATTTTGGGTAGATGTTGATTTTGATTTACAGAAAGATCTACTGGTGGCGCCGAATGCTAAAAATGTTTCAGAAAATGAGTCAAGTGTGTTAAAATACAAGAATACGTCTTCTAATAACACTCCAAACTTTGTGTTTGAAACGAAATCCTTTCTTCAAGAGGATATGATTGAACACGGAACGGGCTCAATTCCTGTTTTAACGGACATTGATAACGATGGATTGGTTGATTTATTTGTTGCGAATTACTTTACGTACAAACCAGTATTAGCGAAAGAAAGTAAAATTGCATACTATCAAAACACAGGAACTGCAGATAATCCGGTTTTTACATTCATTGACAATGACTTCTTAAATTTATCACAAGAAGGCTTTGGTTTACGAATGGTTCCTAGTTTTGGGGATTTAAATAACGATGGAAAAAAGGACATTATTCTTGGTTTGGAAAATGGTACGCTGTGTTACTTACAAAACACATCAACCGGATCTGTTCCAACATTCTCAGCACCAGTTGTAAACTATCCAGATCACCTTGGACAGAGCATAAGTGTAGGTCAATTTGCGGCTCCTCAACTCTTTGACTTGAATGATGACGGTAAACTCGATTTGCTCATTGGAAGAAAAACAGGAGAAGTCCTTTATTATCTCAACATTGGAACCATATCCAATCCAAGCTTTGAATTAATGAATTCAAATCTTGGCAATGTTGACGTTTCAACACCAAACTCTCCGGATGGCTTTGCCTTCCCTCATTTTTTTAGGCATTTGGACACCACATATTTAATGGTTGGATCATTGGAAGGTTCAATTTATTTTTACGATTCCATTGATGATAATTTGACAATTGGATCAACCTTTAGAACAATTTCAGCCAACTTTTTAAATCAAGAAAAAAATATTGGTGGCTACAGTTCTTGCGCAGTCGGTGATTTAGATAACGATTCAAACTTAGATTTATTTATCGGCCAAGATTTAGGTGGGGTGTTTTACCTTGAAAATGATAACACAAGCACCATTGGAATTCAAGAACATAATGAAACAGAGATTCCACTGCAAGTTTTTCCAAATCCGACGGATGGAATTTTCAACGTGCAAACAACAAATTTTCCGTTGGAATTAGTATTATTCTCTGCTGAGGGCCGGTTTATAAGAAATTTGAGTGTTACGCAATATTCGACAGTGTTTGATTTTTCGTCGTTAACGCAAGGAATTTATTTTATAAAAGTCAAAAACAAGGGAAATACGTATAAAATTTTTAAATTTTGATTACTTAACGAAAAAAGAAAACATTTCTTCCCCGTTTAAAAATCCTTGTAAACAATCTCCTATTCCAACAGGACCAACTCCTGCAGGGGTTCCCAGATATATCAAGTCCCCAGTTTTAAGGGTGATGAATTTTGACACATAAGCAATAATCTGATCGATTGAGAAAATCATGTCACGAGAAAATCCTCTTTGCCTTAAGATACCATTTTGAATTAGAGAAAATTCTATTGAATTAAAATCTATTTCTTTGATCTTCAGCCATTTTGAAGATATTGGAGCGCTGTGGTCAAATGCTTTTGCCTTCTCCCAAGGTAACCCTTTCTCCTTGCATTTTTGCTGCAGGTCACGCGCTGTGAAATCAATACCCAAGCTGATTTCAGAATAATACTTATGAGCAAATTTTACATCAATATTTTTACCAACTCTGTCTATTTTAACAACGATTTCGCATTCAAAATGAAGGTCTTGGGTGAAATTCGGATAATAAAAGTCCTTTTCTTTGAGAATTGCAGTATCGGGTTTTAGAAAATATAGTGGCTCGTCAGGCAGTGTGTTTTTCAGTTCCAACGCATGATCTGCATAATTTCTTCCGATGCAAATAATCTTCATCGGTTGTTAAATTTATTTTTCAAGGCATGCAATTTATCCTCTAGAGATTCGGTGCTCATTGGTTCTTGTTTTCGCCTGGCTTTTATGGATTCCATCTCTTTTCGCAAACAATCTTTTGTATGGAGAGGAAAGTCTGCTTCCAACATCCATCCATAATATCCTGGTTCTACTTGCGATACCTCGGAAATAGTTTTATTTTTATGTTTTCCGAAATTATAGACTACTTCACCTTGATCATTTCTTGCCAATCTACCCCCAAAATCAACCATTTCATTTGCTTGTGCTCGAGAAAATTCTGCCAGGTAAGTAATATCTTTCTTCAGCGAATCGTAACGATTGAGTTGTGCTTCGAATACGTCCCAGGTAGCCAGGACATCGTTTAGTGCATCGTGGGCCCCCTCTAGAGATTTGTTACAGTAGAATTGAACGGCGGCAGCAAGAGTTCTTTGTTCCATTTTGTGGAAAATATTTTGAACGTCGATGAACTTGCGATCTGATAGATCAAATTCAATTTCACACCGTAATAATTCTTCTGCAAGAAGCGGAATGTCAAACTTATTTGAATTGTAGCCTACCATGTCTGCAGTTCCAATAAAATTAATTATTTCCGGGCCTAATTCTTTGAATGTTCGGGCTTGAGAGGCCATCGCCGTGGATATGCCATGGATTTCGGAAATTTCCTTGGGAATTTCTATTTCGGGATTAACAATTTCATTAAAAGTATGACGTTCACCGTTTATTTCAATTCGAAGCATAGCGATTTGAACAATTCGATCGGTCGTTATTTGCAGACCAGTAGCTTCGAGATCTATGATACAGAGAGGTTTATTTAAACGCAACATATCTGAATATTTTAAATATGTCTTTATCGAGCCTACTCAAAAAAGATGATATCAGAACGTCTGAAGATGCTCAG